>Ga0082212_10012189_pt1 | contig 10845 bp, 8 predicted proteins | sample TergutNt197P3_FD_71548 | JGI IMG/M metagenome (GOLD analysis project Ga0082212, IMG submission 71548) | Neocapritermes taracua P3 segment gut microbial communities from Petit-Saut dam, French Guiana - Nt197 P3 | ecosystem: Host-associated > Arthropoda: Insects > Digestive system > Gut ...
CTGCATCTGCAGGAGCAATGGTGCATTTTCTTGCTAACTTTCGGCAGGATAACTCTCTAATCTGCCTCACTTGCTCGTGAAGGGCGTTGCGTTTTTCCTTGTAATGCTTACGCTTTTTGCCGAACGTAATCTTTGCAAGCACTTTGCAGCGGTAATAGTGCCAGTAGATCGAACTCTTCTGCTGTAAGAGAGCAAGATTGACATGAAGACGTTTTATCTCTGCATTGCAAGCATTATTTTCTAAAACAATTGCCGGATTTTCTTGTCGAAGCCTTTGGATATTTGCGATGAGAAACTTCGAGAAATCAGCACTTATCTCAATGCTTCGCTCCAGTGTTAGCCGATGCGGAACGGTTTCCTCTGGATACATGGAGACATCTTCACTGAAAAGTTTTTCTCTACCCAGATATTCTCGGGCAATTCTGTCATTGCCCTCTCGGGATTGGTCCAGTATTCTATGAACTTCATTTCGGTTCAAATAATATGACTTTGTGTCTTTTTTCCCGGTTTCTGCATCTTTGGCTCTCTCGCGAAGGTACTTCACTGTCCGAGCAAAAAGACGATGATCATTCTTCGTCAATAAATTCTTCTTGGAAGCGGTGATGTACATGTGGAATAAACGTAGAAACTCTGTTTCGGTACTGCCTAATGAAATATTCTGATCTTCTGTCTGCCTCAATCCTACCATGTCAAAACCAACGGTGTGCGCAAAATCAGTAAGAAGATCGTTGTGATGCATTTCTTTTCTGTCAAAAACACGAACCTTAAGTTTATCCTTTCCGAAAATCGACCAATGTTCTATTGCCTTGTGATATGCCAAAATAGAACGTTCTTCCGGCATACTCAAGAAGTCAGAAATGCTTAACCCAGAAGTGATCGCTTTTCGCGTATTGTAAAAGCTAACAAGAAACTCCGGCTGTCGGCGCAAATATAACACAATAATAACGGAGTCAAACAGAGTATCTGCCAATTCTTTAATTTTCTCTATTGCGTCTTTGGAGCAATGAAATAAAGCCTCGTCCGAAAGAATTATTAGATCGTCTTTGCCGCAGTTTGCTTCAATCTCGCGGCGAAATTTTTTCCACTGTTCGCAGCGCGTGGTTGGATTCCCTAGTCCTCGAGACCGATGGTTAGAGTCGCTGGCAGTTGAGAAGAATATCCCTTGTCTGCGCAATCCTTCTCGGTTTGATGCAAGAAAGTGTTGGATTGTTGTTGTGCCAGTTTTGGGGGATCCTATGTGAATAATTGCTTTCATGTTTGTTTACTTTTTTCGTATGAGACAAGTTTACTATACGTCACCCGGATTGAGGATGACTTGTTTCTCAACACTAAGAACAGGTTTTCCCGACAGTCTGACGATCCCTTGGGCTTGCCGATGGCTACTTTCGATAAAAAGGATACAATCTGACTGTAAAAAAACATTGGCTTTGTGTTCTCCATAATTTGCGCCAGACGTAATCCTCGCCCGTTTTGTCGGCAAGTCAAGCATCGCCAATCGTTCATAAACAACACCGTGTTTGCTGAGCCATTTTTCCGTTGAGTCGCGATACTTTTCCAACCGATTTGTAACAAGCGTATGAATAGGATACTCCGGCAAATACATGGGTGGTGCTTCTTCAATAAAACGAATGTACTGCTCTCCATCATCATTTTGCATTTCTGTCGGGTCTGGACACAAAACACCGTCAATATCGACACATGATTTTTTCAAAATCCAAGAGTGCATTACATTCCACTCAAATATACGCGGTGATGCGATTTCCTTGCAATAAATATCGACCTTATCTCGACTGGCTGGCGTGCAGTAAGCAGCCATATAAAAAGTCTGTAAGTTAGTGCCGAAAATGGGCGATTCGCTAATCCTTTTTTGGACATCCTCCATCGAACGTCCAGTCTTGATGGAATCATCGACAACGAGAATTTTCTTACAGTCGGATAAATGTTTCTTCTGTCCGTCATGACTGCGATAAAAACCATGGGAAAAAAGCCGTCCTTCTAAAAAACTGCCTAAATCCGATGTTGAGATGTTCAAACCTAACCCGATCATCATTGCCGGTATCATTCCGCTTTTGGGAATGCCGATGACTAAATCAATATCGCGAGGGATTTTATATAACGTGTTGCGAATGTCTTGCGATAGATCAGAATAGGACCGGTACTGAATTGTTGTTACTTGTCGCGGCGACTTTTCGGCAACAATGTCCTTATTGGGTACAATGATTGCCCCCTTGTTTCTCTTCCGAAACGGTCTTTGGACTTCCCGCCAAATTTTCGCCAATCCTTTTGGTTTTGCTGTCGTTTGCATATCCTTTGCCGAAAACTTACGGTCAGATGTGAACAGGACGCATTGTAGCAGTTTTCCAAAAATCAGTCAAGAGCAATTTTGAAAAATCTGTTACGCCGTTCTGCGGATTCACTGTTGTAAATGTTGTTTGACCTGTCGGAGTTCTGCCGCAGATAATTGCCGGGATTCAACGATTTCGCGCTTTGCGGGACAAACCGAGCATGCTTCTACGAAACCAGTGCGAAAGTGTTTCAGAATCGTGGTAGCATTCGCATCTGGTGATAATGCATTATAGGACAATGCATTTTTCCAAAGTTTGGACGAAAGTGCACCCTCTGCCACTCCCTCAATGATGCTTGCAAGTGCGGAACATTTATACAACCGATTATTGTGCAAGGTATGGCAATGCCTCGTCAGGCAAGCCGCCCACGCATCGCACGGCGAACTTTGAAAACCAGCAGGCGACCCATCCTCTTTTAACTGATGTTGCACACGCCAATGAGCGTTACTTTGCCGTAATTCATACGGAATGCCATTTTTCGTCAAAAGAGCGCATGCCTCAATAATTTTCTCGCATGAAATATCTGTACCGGAATGGTCTGATATGACCGCTTTTGTTTTCGTCCGTTTGATCGCATCGAAGACACTTTGTGGTGCCTGGGGTATGAGTAAACCATTGGATACGATTTCAAGTTCCGAATCTCTCCAAATTCGATGACTTTCGTCAATAATTGAAGCAAGGTCTGGATGCAGAAAGGGTTCGCCTCCTACAAAAAGGAGTTTAACGGGACGGACTTTTGTGCTCCAAGTTTCGCACCAACGAACAATTTCCTCAGTCGAAACAATCCCCTGTCGGTAAGGACTGAGAATTGCACAATGCTGACACCGTAAATTACATCCCAAGACGGGGTAAAGTTCAATTCTCGGAAGATTTACTCTTCCATCATCACGGAGGTAAACTTCTGCTAATAATGGTTTATATCTCTTTTCCTCCCGGGACATTTTAATTTTAATGTTATCTCCCGGTGTACGACGGCATAATCGCCGAAACGGTCTTTGGACTTCCCGCCAAATTTTCGCCAATCCTTTTGGTTTTGCTGTCGTTTGCATATCCTTTGCCGAAAATTGCTGTCGAATGTGATTGGGACGCAGTGTAGCAGTTTTCCAAAAATCAGTCAAGAGCAATTTTGAGAGAATTTCTTTGACAAGTTGCTGCCACCTAAAAAAAGCGGACGGGAAAACCCCACCGCCTTCGGCATCACGCCGCTTCTTTGGCGACTTCCTTCTCCGCAATGTACTCGTTCCAACTTGATCGGTATCGCTTTCGATGCTGACTGATCGCTCCATCCGAAACGCCATACTTGCGAGCAACATCGCCGGTGGTCTCGCCCATCGCCAAGTCCAAAATGATTGATTGGTCTCGTTCCGACTGTTCTTGAAGCCAGCCCTCGAAGAAGTCCATCTTGAATTGCACCGTGCGATCAACGGGATAACGAGCATCCGTAGCGGTTGCCTCGGAAGTAAAACAGTCGGCAATGTTCTCCGCCAGTCCGTAATTTTTGACCTTCGACCTGCCGAGGTTTTGGCAATAGTGGCTCATGACATCGCCGGACGAAGTTACAACACCGAGCGACCTGCCTTCACGATGCCGACCAATGGCGAAGCGGGCTAACGAACCGGCATAAACTTCGTGGAGCCGACCTTTTGATGCCAATCGTTTGAGATTGTCGAATGCCCAGACCAGTACATTTTGAACGGCATCGGCTTGCTTATCGGAGTTGTAACCAGCGAAGGCACGTCGAGTTGCCTTAATGAGAAACGGCATCAATTCGAGGAATTTCAGATTGACGGCTTCATCAAAAGCGGCAGATTTTCTGACAGTTATTGTTGTCATAGGTAATCCTCAATGAAAATAGAAAATAACCGCCTCGTTGTAAGACGGCTTGTTACAGGCAAAGATGGGAGGGAGATAAAATTCTCACCCAGAGCCTGTGAAAACGCGTTGATGTATTTCTACATCACGGTTATTTGCCACAAAAACGGCTATTTTTTAAGCGGCAAACAAGAGGGAATGCCTGTCAGAAAAGCGAAAAGAACGTCAGCAGGTGCTGTTCTGCGAACAGCATACATCAAATAAGACCGATGTCAAGGGGACATGAATTGTTCGGAATGGATTTTGGGGCAGGGCGAAACCCTCGCGCGAGAGGAAGTTTTGCAGTGGATTCGGGGTGAAACGGTTCAAAAATGAGAACATTGTTTGAATTTGTCCGCCCCCACCAACGCAAGTTGGATGGGGGTGAACTCAAAACTGTTGCAAAACTCCAAAAAGGGGCGTTTTTACACATCCTCTTCGGGGACAATTCTTTGCTTTCTTGTGTTGGCATACAATTGTCCTTTCTTGGAGTCTGATTTTCAATCTCAAAAGGGCTGGGCGTGCACCAATCAGTCCTGTTTCGATTACGTTCATTATAGCAGAAGGGAAAACGATATTGCGAACGAGAGTGATTTTTTGACGGTAAACGGTAAAATGAACGCCCTCTTTGGGGAGAACAGCCTCCGCCAGCGATGGGCAATTTGACCACCACTGAAAACGGGGCAAGTCGGTCAGCGTTTCGCTTATGAATCTTGGCGATTGCCCTTTTTGGTTCGTTATCGTCCTCTCATTGTTTGTGAAGGGCGACAAAAGCGGCTACCGGGTTTTCCCAGCAGCCGCAGTGATGTCATTATTGGCAATCAATTCCCTCTTTTCTGCATTTTTCTCTCAATCCCCACTACCCAAGGCGTTCTGCTAATTGATCCGCGTTTGCCAATAACATACTTACCGCAATGCTCCCGCTGCGCAAAACCGTTAGCGTCCAAAAATGCGCACCCTTTCTCATGATCGCCGTCGAAATATATCCAAAAATTCGTAGCCGCATAACCGTCTTGTCCCGAACTTCGGATCATTTCGGCTAATTCAGTGTCATTCGCCGGGAGAATGCTCGCCGGGGAGAGGTCGGCACTGACCTCGCTCTTTTTTGCAGCGTCAACACAAAAAATGGTGTCAGAAATACCCTCCCCCTGGGACACATCACTGACACTGACACCATTTTTATCGGTATTTTTGGGTAAGGTGTCAGAAACTTCTTCTGACACCATTTGCAATTTTTGATCAGAGGTGCCAGTACTCCCCAAAATGGTGTCAGTGTCAGAAGTGTCAGAGGGTCCCGGGGAAACACTGACACCATTTCTGACACATTGGTTGCTGGCTTCATCGGCAATATCAAAAATGGGTGCCGGGGTGTCTGACGGAATACAGTACAAAGTTACAGTGTGTCCGTGCGAACCTCGTTGGGTGTCTCTGGTCAAACGGTTGGACTTAACCATTTCACGGAGTATTTCGTCCAGTTTTTCCGCACTTCCTTCGCCATACATTGAAAACCGTCGCTGCAAATCACGGAGGCAAAGCCCTTTGGGGGCTGTACTGATGTCACGACACTTGATTTTCATTATGATTTTGTCCTCTATCGAAACTTCCAATGGTTTCGTTGTTTTTGCGTGTTTACATTCGACTTCAAAATCATCGCCCGTTTTTTCAAGGTTCCATTCAATACTCTCAACTTTCCCGTCGGGTGGGAGAATCTGGAACGATATTGCTGTCGGGTCAATGCAAACATTCGAATTAATGGGAGCAAAGAACCGTGTTTTTTCAGACTGCTTCGTGGCAGAGTTTTGGGGATCGGGATAGACTCCCCAAAGGTTACGAGCAATTCCAACGATTCCCGTTGATCCCATGACTCTCTGTTGTGCCTGATTTTCGCTTGCTTTGCGCAAATGTTGAACCAAAACGGGAGCAATTTTCCGTTTTTGAAAAAACTGCTGGAACGGATGAAGGACGGAACGCACCTCGGCATTATTATTTTCCTTGATGTCCCCCCAAAAATTGCTGATTGGATCAATGACCACCATACGGACGGGTAAGCCAGTTGCTTTTTCTGTTTCGTTGATTGCGGCTTCCAGTACATCCAGTCGTGCCAGTGTGATTCCAATTTCCATAGCCTCACTGTTGTCATCGGGACACAATGTTGCCCCTTCCAAAATACGGATTTTCGTTGTGTCTGCCCCATTTGCCTTCAAACGTCTCGCATATTCCTCTGGGCTGTCTTCACCGGCGAAGAATAAGACGCTCCCACGTTCGCACGGAGTACCATCACACCAGTTCAACCCCTTTGATACAACTGCTGCCACGTAAGTAATCAACATGGTTTTTCCTTGTTTGGGTAGTCCTGCGATCACTGTAATTCCACTGTAAAGAATTCTGTTGTGCCATAACCATTCAGTTGGCTTGATTTCGACTGTGGACATGTCTATCAGACGTGGGATGATGGCGTTCTTTTTGGGTGAAACAGATTTAGCATCGCCAAGTTTGCTCTCAATATCCTCCACCACTCGCTCGACCAAAACTGCCGGGAAAACTTCGTCCTTAACGATGAGATTTTCGTCAACAGTGGCAAAACGTAAGCGGTTTATGCCTTTGCATTTCTTGTCAATGTCGTAATCAGGGAAATCGGGCTGCATTGCAGTACGTAACACATCCCAATCCGACGTTCCCTCGTATGCTGCAAACCCAACAATGCCACGACCACTCGCAGACCTGCTAACGGCATAAACGTAAGGGATCGCTGCAATCCTCGCCATTGCAGATTCCTGTTCATTTTCCGGGATGTCGTCAAAGTCCAAGGTAACAGTCCCATTTCTACCCGCCTTTTCGCAAAGTTCTATAGTTTTACCTTCTGCGGCGTTGCAATGTGGAGAGATGCAAGGAAGTCCCTTTTTCAGTTCGTCACGCTTATCCTTATCTGGTTCAGCACGCACTATATCTATCTGCTCTCTGTACAGACCATTTTTGCAATCGTCGAGGAATTGACCGATAGTCGTTATCTTACACGGTTTCGTTTCCAAGAAATTCGGATAATAATAACTGACTGACTTCAACAACAGGTCTGCCACCGGAACAGATACGGTACATGGGGCTACTACATGCACGGTACGATACTTCGGTGTGGCTTTCCCTCTGAATTTACGGGCTGTGGAAGTTGTCTCGACGGATATATTCGCCTTATCAACGCTTTTGAAAATCTGTATTACTTCTTTTTCCGATAGCGGCGGATTGCACTTCGCCTGATTGACTTCGAGCAATGCCGATTCAAGACTCTCGTCAGTCAGTCCAAACATTGATCGCAAACGTATGCCCTTGTTATACAAAGTGTCGTTACGAGTACCCCGTTCAATCGTATCAATTTTGTCGATATAATGCTTGATTCGTTGTTCGGATACGGATTCTACTGGATTATTATCATCGACACAGGTGCCGTCTGATGGGCTATCTGTAGTCAAAACGTCCTTGATTTCTTTGGGATTTCTGGTATAATGGTCGTTCGTATTAAATGGTTTATTGCCGCTTTCATCGTAGCTGATGGGAGCGGCTATTCTTTGTTTATCAAAATCTTGTAAAATTCGCTTTGGCATTGTTATCTCTCCTTTGTTAAGGGTTGTGTGGATTTCTTGGCATTTGGACAGTCGATATTGACGACCATTTCCAGTAGTGATTGGCAAGCACCATCATTGCCTGATTTTTGCGGTTCCGGCAGCCCAAATTTGCGAGATGCCTCTTCAATTTCCTTTTTTGATTTGTTTCCTCGCTTAGGGACAGATCGCTCTGGTTCAGTTCGCAATTGATTACGAACAAAGCGGTCGATTGCCTCTTTTGAGGTATATCGTTTACCGCAAACTAGCACTGATTCCAGCGCAATGTCTCTGTTTCTACGAATCCAACGTTCAAGTGCCGAACGTGAACACGCTACCGGGAAGCACTTACAAGCCACGTTCAATGCGACCAGAGTCTCGTCGAGTAAGTCCGGTGTGTCAAAAATAGTCCTCGATGTCATTTTTCTTTTCTTTTTTTGCTAAACATTGGAGAACGTCACCTCCTATACCCATACTCGAAAAGCCAGTAGAATCGCAGAAAACGTCCTAAAGTGTCCATTGAATTTGAATAAGAATTGCCTATTAAGAAGGGCGTAATACCTATTTGGATATAGACTTATGAGAATTTTTGATTTTTTTTTATTTTCTGGTCAGTCTTGGACGGTTTTTCGGACAATCTTGGTCAGTATTCAATCAATCGTTCAGTATTTGACTGGGATCTTCCACAGCATTGTGGTCTTTCAAAGAATCGGAGTCTTGTAAAGAAATAGTTTTCGACTTTCTACGAGGTGATGTGCATTGTGTTTGCCATGCTTCGGTGCTTTTTATCGCGCTTGCAGAACATTTTTTTATCTTATATTTTTTCTGTACAATCTCTGCAAGTTCTGCCGCTGTCTTCCATTTTGCGTTTGGGTTGGTCTGTAATAAAGCAAGTAGTGCGATGTGGGTATTACCTTTTGTGGGAGCCTGCTTTGGTCGTGTTCCACTTGTTGCGGTTTTTTTTCGTATCACCCTACCCCTTGACTCGTCAGTGGCACCTTCAGATTGTCGCAAAACTTCATTTCTGAGTATCTGCGCAGTCCCAACGACATCGAGCATTCTTTTAATCGCACTGTGCAGGCTAGCACTCCTTGAATTTGGAGCAAGTCCTCTCCGGCTGTCTTCCCTAAAACGTTGCATCGCACAAGCACAGGCGGCTTGTAATGGACCTGGCAGGTCTTGACGTGGATGTATTATGTAAAATGAATCATAATCGTCGGTCGAATATCGTTGAAATTCATTCCGCTCATAATATCCGCTATTTGAATCGGGCGGTACAAAAAATTCACCATCAGAATAGCGAATTTCCTTGTCAGCAAAAGGACCAATATCATAATCATCATGAGTTTCCCACTGGTCAAATTTATTAAGATAGAAAACCCCCATGTTTTTCGCAAGATTTTCCATGTCTTCGACGGACAAACTGCCAAGACTGATACAGTAGGTTAACGTTGGACATATAGAGTTGTCGTTGCGAAGTACCCACTCATCATAATACAACAGATAATACTCTTGAAGTTCGTCCATTTACTAACTCCCCCCAGAAAAGGAGAAGTGCCAATGCCTTCCCCCCCAAAAAAACCGCCCAGATTGTACCATCAACCGATTTCACGGGCAACCTGCGCCGCCTTCTCAAAATCCAGCTCGGCGTAGATTTCCGTTGTGCTTGCGTTGGCATGTCCCAGATAGACTTGAGCCGCATCCAAGCCGAATTTTTTGCGCACCTCAGTTCCGGTCGAATGTCGCAATTGATTTGGCGTCCAATGAGGTACGCCAGCCTCTTCACACGCACGGCTGACCGCTCGATTGTAGGAATCCTTCGCATATTTGTCGCCGGGTTTGGCAGCATTTGGTCTGGAACGATCCCGCTGGGTCGGTTGAACCTGTCCCTTTTTGTTCAGAGTCTTCCGATTTTGCCGTTTCTCTATTTTTTGGAGCCGTACCGTGTCTTTAGGAGAAAACAAAAACGCTTCCGGCATATCTTCCTTTTCCAACAGATACGACATCAAAATCCCCTGTGCTCGTGGACCGATGGCGACAACTCGTTCCTTGTCCTCGTGTTCCATTTTGTGAGTGAACGGCGTGTACCGCCAAACATCGCCACTTTGGTCAATGTCGATGGCACGGAGATGCCGAACATCTTGTGGTCGCATCCCGCAGAGCCGTTGTACCCGCACCATGTCGGCAACAATGGGGGGAAGAAATGGCAGTGTTTTTTCTACCACATCGTCAACAACCGGTTTGACCTTCCGATATTCGGGGGCTTTTGTTCTACCTGCTTTGAGACTATCAACGGCTTGCAAAGCGTAATAGGTGTTGGCATTTACCCATCCGAACTTCACACCATGTTTGAACGCCTGCTTGACGATACGAACGTAGCGGTTGATTGAGGGGCGTGCGTGTCCCGTGTCCACCCACTGTTTTTGAATGAAATCGAGGGACAAAGGAGTGAAATTATCGACCGGCTCTTGTCCGTAATACTGAACCAGCAGGGACACAGCGGTTCGGCAATGACCGAAGGTTGCCGTTGGCTTGCCGTCCTTGACGTAATAGTTCTCCGCCCATTCGAGGAAATGGATTGCCAATTCTTGGCAGGATATACCCGCTTTTGTCCGGGTAGGGGGCAATTTTCTCCCGTTACCGAGATATTCGGCAATGCGCCGTTCATATTCCTCTCGGCTTGCCTTGCTGCCGTGTTTTCCGAGATAAAACCGGCGACCGTCCAGTTCGACGAACGCCTGACCTGATGCCTTGTGATGGCGGTAATTGGGGATGTTTGTTTTTGGCATTTTGATGCTCCTTGTACTACATTGTTGGGGAAAATAACGGGTACTACCCGTTATTCCAGCATTTTTGCAGCACTTTGGAACACCCAAAGGTAAGCCTTGAATCTTTCTGCGATGCCTACATTTATAGCATATCACGGTAATCTTGTCAATTCGGGGCGAGAGGATTCGAACCTCCGACTTCCTGCTCCCAAAAATAGATTTCGATGGTTTGACCATTCCGGTTTTCAGAATGAAAATAATGGGAAAATCGGCAAAAAGCCTACATTT
>Ga0082212_10012190_pt1 | contig 10845 bp, 8 predicted proteins | sample TergutNt197P3_FD_71548 | JGI IMG/M metagenome (GOLD analysis project Ga0082212, IMG submission 71548) | Neocapritermes taracua P3 segment gut microbial communities from Petit-Saut dam, French Guiana - Nt197 P3 | ecosystem: Host-associated > Arthropoda: Insects > Digestive system > Gut ...
AGAGATGGGGCGGCTTTGGGTTGATACTTCGACAGGTTCAGTATCCGAGGGGCAGTGTCTGAGGGGCAGTGTCTGAGGGGGGGGGGGGATAATAATAGGGAAAACAGAGGCTAATCTGTTGTGTTGATGGTGGTTAATGGAGTGCCTTCGTAGTAGGCCACAATGCGGCGTTGGGCATTCATTTTCATAAGGTTTCCGATGGTTTCAACCTTGGCGGCCAACAAAAGGTTGGCGCTGGTATGGAGGTCTAATATGGAGAGCAATCCCTCTTCGTATTTTTTTTGATTCACGTTGTAGGCTAATTCTCTGGCTCGTTCCTGTTTTACAGCTTGATCGTAGGCTTTCACCGATGCGTTTAAATCTTGTACGGCTCTTTGTACTTCTTTATAAACCTCCTGCAAGAGGTCATCGTGGTTGGTTTGGGCAATGCGTAAGCTCTGCTTGGCTCGCTGAAGATTGGAGACTCTGTACAAGCCGCTGAAGATGGGAATACGAAGGCTCAGTTCAACATATTCGGAGGCGTTGTTGGAAAGTTGCGTTGTAAAGGGGATAACGGATCCGGTTTCCATATTTTTATTGGTATTGTAAAAGCGGGAATTAATTCCTGCGCCTAAGGAGAGGTTGGGAAGGAGGTTGCCACGCTGTATCGATACCCTTGCTTTGGCCTGTTGCACTGCCATAAGAGATGATGCGCTGTGTGGAAGGAGCTCTAAAGCAACTATATAAAGAGAATCTGCACGTACCCAAGCGCCTACAACTTGGCGCAACTCTTCGGGGGTTGCCTCCATAACCAAAGGATCATCCACAGGATAACTCATCTTTCTTTTGAGGTTCATCAAGGCAATTTCTAAACCATTTTCGCGGTTAATCAGGTAATAGGCATCTGCGGCCTCCTTTGCCTCCGCTTCGGCAATGTCGGCTTTGGCTTTTAGCCCCAATTCGGCCTGCCGCCTCATCTTAGTTACCTCTTTGGCGCTCAACTCTATCTGCTCACGAGCCAACGCTACCAAACCCTCTTGATAGAGCGCTTCATAATAGAGGTGCAACACCTCTATCGAAAGGTTGTCGGCTAACATTTGGGCATCCTTGCGCCCCTTTAACTTCCCGTATCGTTCATAACGAATTGAGTTGATGTTGGTTAATCCGACAAAGAGGGGCATCGAAGCGCCCATAGTGTAACTGCTGCCAAAATATTGAATGTTGTTGTAGGTGTTGGTTTCGGGGTCAAGCGTCCGTCCAAAATTGTATCCTCCTCCTGCTCCTGCCGATACGCCCGGAACCAAATTGAGTTGCGCATCACGCAAGTTGATATCCTGTATGCGGTTGTTTGCCTGCTGCACCTCCATCATGGCGCTGTGCGTTACGGCGTAATCGATGCACTCCTGAAGCGTCCACGCCCCTTGGGCGCGTGAGGTTGAAGAGGCAACAAGAAGAAAGAAAAGAGTCGAAATAGAGATTTTGAACATGGCAACTACGTTTTGATGCCAATGAATATGGCTAATCTCGTGCCAAAAGTGCTAAATTGCTAAAAATGAGAGAAATTTAAATAAGCAAAACTATAAAAAGTGTCAAAAATTTTGACAGTAGTGTATAGAAATTAGACAGGAATTCCTACTTTTGCATTTTATTTGCAGTATGACCCAAAAAGGCACCCTCTTGGTAGTGGATGACAACAGAGCCATCTTAGATGCCGTTTCTCTCTTAGGACGCAGCATATTTGCCAAATTGCTCACCCTGCCCTCTCCCAACCGCATCCCCTCCATGATGGAGCAAGAGTCCATAGACGTGGTGTTGTTGGATATGAACTTTTCAGCCGGAATCAATTCGGGCAACGAGGGGTTATACTGGCTCAAACGCATCTTGGAAAGCCATCCTGACGTTCCGGTGGTGCTTTTTACCGCCTACTCAGACATCCAATTGGCGGTAACCGCAGTCAAAGAGGGTGCTTTTGACTTTGTGGTCAAACCGTTTGAGAATGCAAAACTCACCGCTACCCTCCTCTCTGCTTTACAATTACGCCATTCAAAATCAGAAGTAACACAACTTAGGAAACACGCATCAGCCCTAAAGGAGGAGTTCAACTCCGAGCAGGCAGTTATATGGGGCAACTCCCCTGCCATTCAGGAGGTACTCCAAACGGTGAGGCAGGTAGCCCCCACTCAGGCAAACATTTTGATTACCGGAGAAAACGGATGTGGAAAAGAAGTGGTTGCCAAAGAATTGCATCGCATGTCGCTGCGCCGGAAAGAGATTATGGTGAGCGTTGATATGGGAGCCGTAAGCGAAACCCTCTTTGAAAGCGAGCTCTTTGGCCACCTCAAAGGGAGTTTTACGGATGCCAAAGAGGATCGAGCCGGAAAATTTGAGGCGGCCAACCACGGCACCCTCTTTTTGGACGAGATCGGAAATCTCAGCTACACCTTGCAAGCAAAACTGTTGGCAGCCATACAAAACCGACTCGTTACTCGATTGGGTTCCAACCGTCCTACACCCATAGATATTCGACTGATATGCGCCACCAACAAAGACCTTCGCGCCATGACGGCTCAGGGACTTTTTAGGGAAGATCTTTTGTATCGAATCAATACCATTGAGATAACCCTGCCCCCTCTCAGGGCGCGAAAAGAGGATATCATCCCCCTTGCAGAGCACTTTCTCCGGCAATATGCTGCCAAATACGGAAAGAGTCAACTTTGTATCACCGAACAAGCCAAGGCCAAGTTCCGATCTTATGGATGGCCGGGTAATGTGCGCGAACTCCGGCACACCCTAGAAAAGGCGGTCATCTTATCCAACGGAGCACACCTTGTTGTTCCAGAATTTTTGGAGGTGGTTCACAACAGTATGGCAGAGGAAACTTTGGAAGAGATGGAATTGAGAATCATCAAAAAAACGCTATCTCAGTACGGAAGCAACCTCACCGCCGCCGCCGCAAAGTTGGGCATTACCCGCCAGACCCTCTACAACAAAATGAAAAAATTTGGACTGTAAAACTCTTTTCAATCTTCCATGGACAAAGCTTTTCCTTTAAAAGTTGTTCTCATCCTCATTGCCGCGCTCTCTTGCTGTGCGGCAGGCATTCATTTGCTCAATATGGGATTGGCTATAGAAGCATACGGCTGTTTTGCAGGATTGCTGCTGTTGATTTTTGTTTTGTTTAACTCCTTGAAACAGATAAACAAAAAGATCGACTATTTTATTAACGCCATCTCCTACGACGATTATACTTTTCAATTTCCTATTACACATAACATTGGAAGCGCTACCACCGACTTGAGCCGTCAACTCAACCGAGTCAAAGAGGTGATGCAGCAAAAACGGTTGGCCATGCAGGAAAAGGAAAAATACTACGAAGTTCTTTTAAACAAAATCAATGCAGGCGTTCTCTTGGTAAATGACTCCGACCACGTCATTCAAGCCAACCAAACGGCCTTAAAAATAGTGGAACGGGAAGTTTTTACCCACCTGCATCAATTGCAATCCTCCATGCCGGAACTCTACACTGTGTTACAATCCATCCGTTCAGGGGAGCAGCACAAGGTGATCTTTGCCAACGAAAGGGAGCAGGTAGAACTTTTGGTGAGCGCCTCTATGGTTCTCCTTAAAAACCAAAGACTTAGAATTATGGTAGTGAACGATGTTCGCCAACTGTTGGACGATCAGGAGATGGAAAACTGGATCAAACTCTTTAAGATATTGGCCCACGAAATCATGAACTCCATTGCGCCCATTACCTCTTTGAGCGACAGTTTACTCCAAATGCAAAACAACCCATCGTCAAGCGATACCCTTACTGAAGATACCGTAAACGGTTTGCAACTGATCCACGAAACGGCCAAAGGGCTAACCTCTTTTGTATCTTCTTACCACCGCCTTTTGCGGGTGCCTGCGCCCCAAATAGCGCTGCTTGAGGTATCTGATTTTTTAAACGGTATTGTTGTGCTCAGTAGCCATCTCCCCTATTTTGACCACATTCGGTTTACCATAGAAGTAGATTCGGAGGCTCCTCTTCTCTATGCAGACGAAAACTTGTTGGGGCAAATCATGATTAACTTGGTAAAGAACGCTGTTCAATCCATAGAAGGTGCAGGTATCACACAAGGAATCATCCACTTGCACTATCAAAAAGGTTCTCAAGGAGGGGCGTTGTTAGAAATTTCGGATAATGGACCGGGCATCTCTCCAAAGATGGCCAATCAAATTTTTATGCCCTTCTTCTCCACCAAAAGCGGAGGTTCGGGCATTGGGCTAAGCCTTGCCCGTCAAGTGATGCGCGCCCACGGAGGACACATACAGGTTCAATCAACGCCCGGACAGATGACAAAGTTTACACTCTATTTTCCGGTAAAAGAAGAGTAATTCAAAAAAAGAGTATCTTTATCGCAATAAAAATAATAGAATGAACACACAAAATCAAACCGTACTGCTATGTACTTCTATCATTCTCATGCTATCAACCATGGGAATAGATCTTCATGCTCAAGATTGGCCTCAATGGAGAGGCGTCCATCGAAACGGAATCTCCTCAGAAACCGACCTCAACCTTGATTGGAGTGCCAAACAGCCTGCCCTGCTATGGACTTTTAGGGAGGCAGGATCGGGATACTCCTCTCCAACCATTGTGGGTACCACCCTCTATTGCCAGGGTGGAGCAGACGATACCGATTTTGCTTTTGCACTTGACACCCAAACAGGTGCCCTACGGTGGAAACAAATCCTTGGAGAAGAGCATATCTCTTTCCAAAATAGAGGCCACGGCGCTCGAGGATCGGTAACAGTGGATGGCAATAAACTCTATCTGATTCGTGCGGGAGGATCAATCCACTGCCTTTCTGCCACAGACGGCAAAATGATATGGCAGAAAGATTTTGTCAAAGATTTTGGCGGAAAAATGATGTCTGATTGGGGATATAGCGAATCTCCTCTTGTTGATGGCAATCTAGTGATCTGCACTCCCGGCGGAAGCAATGGAACGATGGTTGCGCTCAACAAAAATTCCGGAGAAGTGGTGTGGAGGTCAACCGAATGGAAAGACGATGCCGCATACTCCTCTCCCATTGTGGTTGAAGTTGACGGAATCAGGCAATATGTACAGCAATCGGGTAAAGGATTTGCAGGCGTATCTGCCGCAAACGGAAAGTTGTTGTGGAGAATCGAAATAGAAGGCTACCGAACCGCTATCATTCCCACTCCCATCACCCACAAGAATTTTGTCTATATCACAGCCGGGTACAATGGCGGAAGCCATCTTGTTTCCCTCTCCAAATCGGCGGATGGATGCAAGGCGGAAATTGTCTATTCCAATAAGAATCTAGTGAATCAACATGGGGGCGCTGTTTTGATCAATGGGTATGTGTATGGCTTTTCTGATGGCTTGGGTTGGACTTGCCAAAATTTTTCCACAGGAGATGTGGTGTGGAGAGAGCGGAACAACGAAGTATCCAAAGGCGCTCTTGTTGCTGTGTCCAATCGTCTCATTCTTCAAAATGAGCGAGGAGGGCTGCTCACTGTGGTAGCGGCATCTCCCGATGGATGGAAAGAGTATGGAAGGATGGAGTTTCCCGAGCGCACCCAAATTGCCACGCAAGACAATATGGTTTGGGCGCATCCGGTAATCTCCCACAAAAAACTCTACGTGAGGGATCACGATTTGCTCTTTTGCTATGATCTATCAAAATAACAAAAGCCGTCCAAAGTTTTGGACGGCTTCATCGTTTTTTAACAGCAACAAACTAGTCGTGATTGTGGTGCTCGCAATTTCCTTCGCACTCTTCGCCACAGGAGTCACCATCATCACAGCAAGATTTGGCATTGGCCTCTTCATCGCAGCATGAGTGAATGGTTTCTTCGGCAACGGCTTCTTTGGCGCTCTTGGGGTTATTGCCGCAAGCGGCAAAACAAAAAGTGGCCATCAAAATGAGGGCAAACGCTAACTTTTTCATTTTCTTTACTTTTATAAGATTGGACAAACGGTTATTTGGGCGCAAAGATAAACAACTTTTTTCATTCTGCAAAAAAAGAGTAAAAGCATATTTTTCACTACCTTTGTCGCATGAGGATACTATTTTTCACAGCTCTTTCGATTTTTGCATTATTTATTGATTACAAAATATATGCAACAATCGTGCGATGGACAGGAGAAAAGCGTATTAGGCAATGGTTTCCTATTCTCTATGCTGGGTATGCCATAGCTATCGATATTTTGATCTTCGCTTTTCTCATTCTGTGCTATCGATGGCCCTTTTACGGCCCGCGCTCAGTATCCCCCATTCCCCTTTGGTTTGCCTGGTTTTTTTTGGCAAACACCCTTCCCAAATGGGCATACATCCTGCTGCGGTGGATCTCTACTTTTGTAACTCAAAAGCGTGTAAAGTGGGTGCGGCTGGTGGGGTGGGTATTTGCACTCTACACCCTTTTTGTATTGCTCAAAGGCGCTTTTTACAACACCCGCCATTTTGAAGTAACTCAAGTTACCATTGAATCGCCAACAATTCCACCCTCTTTTGACGGTTACAAGATGGCGCTCTTTAGCGATGTTCATTTGGGAAATTTGAGCCGACAACCTCTTTTTCTTGCCAAATTGATTGATCAAGTTCAACAACTCAAAGCCGATATTATCTTTCATACAGGCGATCTAATCAATATGTACGCCTTTGAAATCACCCCTGAGGTACAAAGCGCTCTTTCGCAATTGAGCGCGCCCGATGGAGTATTCAGCGTTTTGGGAAACCACGATATGGGGCCCTATTTTCGGAAACGAGAAATCCTTATGGGGTTTACCCCATATAAAAATACCCAACAGGTGGTGGAGAGGCAGCAAGAGATGGGTTGGAAAGTGCTGCAAAACGAATCCGTTCACATAGTTCGTGGGAACGATTCCATTGGGTTGTGCGGGGTGCCCTACCCTCCCCTTCCTCCTCTTTTTCACGATTCGCTCACCAACTTTAACCTTTATGAGGCAACCCGCTTGCTTGACTCCGCTCAATTTAACATGATGCTCTGCCATACACCAAAAGTGTGGGAAGAGATGGCCGATTCTCCGGAAATAGATCTGATTGACTTAATGTTATGCGGACATACCCACTCCATGCAAGCCCGGATTCAGGTAGGCTCTTTCAGATGGTCTCCTTCAAAATGGCTCTATCGTTATTGGTGGGGACTCTATGAACGCAACGGACATTGGCTCTACGTAAATGGAGGAATTGGATATGTGCTTTATCCTTTGAGAATTGGAGGAAAGCCTGAGATTACTTTATTAACACTTAAACATAAATAGTTTCCTTATGAATTGGTTCTCACTTTTTGGCATGGCAACTCTTTTTCCGGCATTGCTGCACGCCCAACTCTCCATTGAGCGCTGTCAGGAGTTGGCAAGGGCAAACTACCCAATCATTCAACGATATGCACTCATTGAACAAACAGCCGCATACAACGTATCCAACGCGGGAAAGGGTTATTTGCCTCAAATTCTGCTCTATGCCAAAGCATCCTATCAATCTGATGTTACCTCCCTTCCTTTTCAGATTCCCGGAATAGAGATCAGCGGCCTTCCCAAAGATCAATACGCTGCAACTTTTGACATTTCACAAGCGCTTTGGGACGGTGGCTTTGCACGCGCCCAAAAAGGAAGCGCTTTGGCCACAAAAACACTCGAACAAGAGCAACTCAACGTTGAACTGTATGCTTTGGAAAAGCGGGTAAACCAACTCTTTTTTGGTACTTTACTCATAGAGTCACAATTAGAACTTAATCGATTGCTACAGGAGGATTTGCAGCGCCATTACAGAATGATAGAAGCATTTGTAATAAATGGAATCGCCAATCCCACAGATTTAGACGCAGTTTCGGTGGAACAACTTAGGGCGCAACAATTTTTTCAACAACTCCTTTCAAGTAAAAATGCCTACATTCAGATGCTCTCCTTTATGATTGGACAAAGAATCGAAGAGACCACCTCCTTTGTAAAACCCAACCATAGCCATCTCCCTCCTTCCAAAACCCTCATCCACTCCTCCCTCCCCCTCTCTCCTCTGAACACCATTGTATCACAAAACATCGTTAACCGTCCTGAACTATCTATGTTTGAAGCACAAAAGCAACTCTTTTCATCACAAAAACAGACCATCTCTTCTACACTCATGCCAAGATTCCATCTCTTTGTGCAGGGAGGATACGGCAAACCCGGACTCAATATGCTCAACGGAAACTTTTCGCCCTTTTACATTGGGGGAATAAGGCTCACATGGAACTTTGGAGCGCTCTATACCCGCAAGAATGACCTCCAAAAATTGAATTTGGCTCAACTGACCACCCAAACATTGCTCGAAACCTTTCTCTACCACACCCAAATTGAAATAACGCAACAAAGCGCCCTCATCCAACAACTCCAAAAGACAATGGAGTACGATACCGCAATAATATCGCTTAGAGAGAACATCCGACTCTCTGCCGAAGCAAAAGTGGCCAACGGCACCCTCTCCTTTACCGAACTCATGCGCGAACTCAACGCCGAAACCATTGCCAAACAAGAGCGAATTACACATGAAATAGAATTACTAACAGCAATTTACGACCTAAAATTCACCACAGGACAATAACCCCCCGGCCCCTCTCTCCTACTCAATCCACACCCCTCACCCCACCTCCAATCTCATATCCCATACCTCCAAACCCAAATCCCCGAACCCTAATCCCCAAACCCCATGATACACTCATCTCATCCAACCCTAAAACTCGTCCCAATCCTCCTCCTCTTAGCCGGATGCAACCAAGTCAATCGGCGAAACGCGCACGCAGACGCTTCAGGAGTCTTTGAAGCCACGGAGGTGGTGGTTTCGGCGCAGGCATCCGGCCTCATTATGGAGCTGACCCTAAGTGAAGGAGAGGAAGTAGAAGCAAACAAAGCCATTGGTTATATTGATACCACCGCGTTGCATCTGAAAAAAAAACAACTTATGGCCAACATCAGAGCCGTTGAAGGGCGCAAGAGCAATGTTCCCATCCAGATTGCCGCGATTCAAGAACAAATTGAGATCCAAAAACGAGAATTGGAGAGGTTTACACATTTGGTTATCGCCAACGCTGCCACCCAAAAACAAGTGGACGACATTTCATCTTCAATCAATGTGTTGGAGAAGCAGTTGGCAGCACAAACAAACATCATGCAAAACAACAATGTAAGTGTAGCACACGAGCAATTGGCTTTGGAGATGCAATTGGCGCAAATAGAAGACCAAATTGCCAAAAGCATCATCACTAGCCCCATTCACGGAACTATCCTCTCCAAATATGCCGAGCGCGGCGAAGTGGCCGCCCCCGGCAAACCGCTTTTTAAGGTTGCCAACATCAACCTGATCTATCTTAGGGCGTACATCGTTGCAGAACAACTCACGTTAATGAAAATGGGTCAAAAGGTGGTGGTGGTTGCCGATTTTGGAGAAAAAGAGTGCAGAGAGTACGATGGATGGATAAGTTGGATCTCCAATCAAGCGGAGTTTACACCCAAAAATATTCAAACTCGAAGCGAGCGCGACAACTTGGTTTACGCCCTAAAGATTGCCGTTCAAAATGACGGCTACCTTAAAATTGGGATGTACGGAGAGGTTCGAATACGTTAGCGGATGCTTTATCACTCTGCTTAACACACCCATCATTTACTATGCATAACAAAGACAACAGGATAATGACCCATCATACAGAATTAGAAAAAACGTTATGGCTTGCCGCCGACAAACTGCGCAACAATATGGATGCGGCAGAATACAAGCACGTTGTGCTTGGACTAATTTTCCTCAAATTCATTTTAGATGCTTTTGACGAACTTTTTCAACAACTGTACGCCTCAAAGCACGAAACAGGAGCCGACCCCGAAGACAAAGATGAATATACCGCCGAGCGAGTCTTTTGGGTGCCCCCGCACTCACGTTGGAAATGGTTGCAAGGTAGGGCAAAACTCCCCACCATTGGCAAAGATATTGATGATGCCATGGAGGCCATTGAAAAAGAGAACGCATTGCTCAAAGGCGTTTTGCCCAAAGATTATGGCCGTCCTTCCCTTGACAAACAGCGACTTGGCGAACTGATTGACTTGATTGGTTCCATCTCGTTGAACAACAACGGAAGCAGCAAAGGAAAAGATATACTTGGTTTTGTGTTTGAATATTTCCTTGGACAGTTTGCCGATGCCGAAGGCAAAAAAGGGGGACAATTTTACACGCCGCAATGTATTGTAAAAACGCTCGTGGCCATGTTGGCACCCGAAGCCGAAAAACGTGTTTATGATGGCTGTTGCGGTAGCGGCGGCATGTTTGTGCAAAGCGAAAAGTTCATTGAACTGCACGAACACCGCAGAGGCAAAATCTCTATTTTTGGGCAGGAGAGCAACCCCACTACCTACAAACTCGCCAGGATGAATTTGGCCATTCGCGGCATTGACGCCAAAATAGAGTTGGGCGATACCTTTATGAACGACAGGTTTCCCGAACTCAAAGTGGATTATGTTATTGCCAATCCGCCGTTTAATGTGAGCGATTACAATATAAACAGCGCCGAAACCCACAAATGGAAATACGGCACGCCGCCTTCCGGAAATGCAAACTACGCCTGGTTACAGCATTTTGTGAGCAAACTTGCCCCTTATGGCACTGCCGGAATTGTTTTGGCAAACGGCAGTATGAGCAGCGAAACCGCCACCGAAGGCGACATTCGCAAGGCGATGATCGAAGCCGATTTGGTGGATTGTATGGTGGCCTTGCCTTCGCAGTTATTCTACAATACACAAATCCCCGCTTGCCTGTGGTTTTTGAGCCGAAACAAAACCGAAACAGCCAAATTCCGCAACCGCAC
>Ga0082212_10012191_pt1 | contig 10844 bp, 12 predicted proteins | sample TergutNt197P3_FD_71548 | JGI IMG/M metagenome (GOLD analysis project Ga0082212, IMG submission 71548) | Neocapritermes taracua P3 segment gut microbial communities from Petit-Saut dam, French Guiana - Nt197 P3 | ecosystem: Host-associated > Arthropoda: Insects > Digestive system > Gut ...
TATGCGCCTGCTTGAGAAGGACTGTCTCAGTACTGAGTTTTATTTTTCAAAAGAAGGCTATGCCCCCGAATCCGTTGATGTTAACAATAAAGACGGAATTTCGGTCACGCTTAAACGCTGAGTTTCATACAAAAACATATTCTTGAATTGCGAATACGATATGCAACAATCTATCTGCCGAAACCTATAGTTTTTGCAGAAGTCATGCAAAAACTTGACAAAAACAAATAGTTTTTGCATAATGTCTGCAAATTTGAGGCTCCAATATGATACCAAGACAAGAATATCTTGATACTCTAATACGTTTTCGGGATAAACGGCTCATCAAAGTCGTAACAGGTATACGGCGGTGCGGGAAATCTACGCTTTTTGAGCTTTTTCGGGATTACCTCAGGTCCGACGGGGTTTCCGACGACCAAATCCTGAGCCTGAATCTTGAAGAGGGAGACTATAGCGACATTGAAACAAGCAAACAGCTATACGACTATGTAAAAGCCGGATTGCTGCCGCAAAAAAAGATGTATATCTTTCTTGACGAGGTTCAGCGGATCGAGGATTTTCAGAAAGCGGTTGACAGTTTGTATGTGAAAAAAAACTGCGATGTCTATATCACGGGCTCCAATGCTTACCTGCTCAGCGGAGAACTGGCGACCTTGCTTTCCGGACGGTATGTGGAAATCAAGATGCTTCCTCTGTCGTTTAAGGAATATGTTTCGGCGTTTCCAAAAAATACGAGTATTGAGCGTTTATATGCCGATTACACGCAAAACAGCTCGTTCCCTTACGCGCTGGAGTTTTCAACGCAAAATGACAGAAAACAGTATCTGCAAAGCATATTTGACACTATTGTTTTGAAAGATATCGTTGCCCGCAGAAGGTTTCCGGATATTGCTATGCTCCAAAGCGTTGTGCGCTTTATGTTCGACAACATAGGAAATATCTGCTCTACCAAAAGTATTTCGGACACAATGACATCGGCAGGCAGAAAAATTTCCGTCCATACGGTTGAGAGTTACCTTTCCGCGTTGACGGACAGCTTCATCTTTTATAAAATTGGCCGCTACGATGTAAAAGGTAAGCAGTATTTGAAAACCGGCGATAAGTACTATGCCGCCGACATCGGATTGCGCTACGCACTGCTCGGAACAAAAAAAGCCGACGACGGGAGGATACTTGAAAATATCGTTTACCTTGAACTCCTGCGCCGCGGTTACGAAGTTTATATCGGTAAAGTCGGGAACGCTGAGGTTGACTTTATAGCTATCGGCGATGCGGGGGAGGAATATTATCAGGTAGCTTATACTGTCATTGACGCCGAAGGGAAAACCCTGGAGAGAGAACTTGCGCCTTTGAAGGCAATCAGCGATCACAATCCTAAGTACCTTTTAACTATGGATCATACGCCGCTGACATCACATAACGGCATCAAACAAATGAATGCGCTTGATTGGCTGTTGAAGTAATAAAAATCGTACTCATAACAAATAGTTAATTACATCCGGCAGCGCGCGGTTTTGGCTCTACGTGTTAATAGCGTCAAAAATCACGGAGTATGAGCAAAAAAGTATAAACAACAATTCAAATATGTTGACAAAAATTTTTTAATCTATTAGTTAATAAATCCTAACTAAAATAAGAGGTATAAAAAATGGCAAAAGGCAATGGAAAAAAAGGGATTATAAGAAGAATTTTAAAATGGGCATCTGTTTTTTTTGGAGTGATTTTAGTATTAATTATTGGAGTCAGTATTGCTGCAATGATTATTATTACCAAACCCTTTATTGAGGGTAAGATGGAAGAACAACTCCACAGGCAGGTTAGAATAGGAGATATTAGCGGAAGTCTTTTTTCAGCGATTTCCGGATTTACGGTTAAAGATATAAAGATATCGAACTATAAAACTGAAAAAGAGATTGAATCTTTAAAGGAAAAACCTGTTGCGGATAATGATATTTTCGCCTCAATGAGGGCTCTAAATTTCAAGGTCTCTCTTCCATCGTTGTTAAGCGGAAAATTTGTTCTTAATGAACTTATGTTAATGTCGCCGCAGGTAAATATTGTAAGGTATAAGAGCGGAGCATTTAACTTTTCCGATCTTTTAGCTCCAAAAACTTTGACTCCTGAAGAGAAAGAAGCGCTTGAGAAAAAGATGCGCGAAGAGGCTGCAAAGCCGGAGGAAAAATCAGAACCTCTTAAAGCGGATGATCTGCCTGTTGCAATTAATGCCGGTTCCGTAGGCATGACTGAGGGGAATGTAAATTTTACCGATATCGGGACAGGCCAAAAGTTAAATCTATATAATGTAACGGCAAAGGTTTATAACATAAAAATCGACCCGCAAGATATTGAAAAAACCAATTCAATGTCTTTAAAGATATTTTCAGGAATAAAGACAATAAGCAGGCCGCAATCCGGAAGCGTTCAGTCGTTTGATATTGGATTTGATGTAACCGGGACTATTATCCCGTTTGATAAAAAAACAAGAATCCTGGATCCTGAGGTTTTTGTTAAAGCAGGTTCGCCTTATGGTAACGTAACAGGCCTACAGATATTTAATGAGATGATCGGCGTTAAACAGTTAGACCGATATTCCGGGAAATTTGATTTTCTTAAAAAAGAGATAGATTGGAAGAATGGATATGTCAATATCCATTATAAGGGCAATACCGTAACGCTTTCAGACGGCAAGATTTCTACTAACGATTTCGGTCTTATTTTCGGCGGATCTGTTAATATCGCATCCATGGGTTTAAATTTGAATTCGGATATGACTCTTGCCAACAAATATACTGAAAAGGTTAAAGCTCAGATTGCAAAACAGGCTGAAAAATCTATAACAGGGAATGCACGGAATTATGTTAAACCGGAGACTATCGCAGATAGCGCTATAAAGCCTATGCTCAATGACAAGGGTGAATTATTTTTAAGGTATGCCATAAAAGGTTCGGCGTCAAAACCGGATGTTAATCTTGTAGAGCCTAAACTCGGATCACTTTCGGATTTAGTTAAAGATGCTCTGAAAGATGTTGCGGGCGATATAGTAGGCAACGTTACCGACGCAGTAAAGGATCAAGCCCAGAAGAAGGTTACAGATGAGATAGATAAAAACAAAGGGAAAGCGCTTGATAAAATTAAAAAACTATTTTAGTAATGTGATAATCCTGACTTAAACCAACGAGGCTCTTTCAAAGTTTGTGTAAACCTGCGGGCATGCGGATTTCAGAGTTTACACAAACTTGAATTAGAGCCCGGAAAAAATTTGAACATGAACCAGAATATAATTGGCTCTTCGCTGAATCATGCGGGTAACTCCAACTTCAAACCTGCTGTTTCAAGATAAATCATGGCTATAAAATTGCCAATGTTACGGAAACCTCTTGCCCTGCGCTTGATTCCTTGAACACCGCTGTTGATGCCTTCCATCGTGCCGGAATCCTTGCCTGCGGCGGCAAACATCACCCGCGAGGTCATTCCGCTTCACTCCATTCCCACGCCTCACTCACCCACATTTTTGCCGGCTCTGGTCTTGCTCCGCAAGCCCTTATCTGAGGCCGGCATTTTCGTAGAATTTATCCCAAAAAACACTTTCCATCGGCTTGACAATTTTAATCGTTTTATATATTTTGAATGCAATATTAAGAAAAGGAGCAAGTGATGGCGAAATACATTTTATTTTCTGTTATAGCTTTAGCCGTGATAGGCGGAATTGCCGGGATCTTCCATCTTTATCGTGTGTCGGTAAGAAACACAAAGGAAATGTCGGAATACTTAAGCGGCAATGTAGCCGTTAATAAAAATTTCGGCAAAGCCCTTGTTGTTTATTTCTCTTTAAGCGGCAATACGCGCGATATTGCGGGACGCGTTCAGGCCAAGACCGGCGCCGATATTTATGAGATTAAAACCGTCGAAGAGGTCATGAAAAAGCCATTGCTTTATCTTAAAATTAAAAGGGACTTGAAAAACGCTTCTTACCCCGAACTACAGGGCGATATGCCGGATATGGGCAAATACGATGTTATTTTTGTTGGTTCTCCGATCTGGTGGTACACGGTATCGACTCCGGTCAGGGCGTTCCTGGAAAAAGTTGATTTTAAAGACAAAAAAGTTGTGCCTTTCACAACTCAGGGAAGCAATGTCGGAACATTTCTTGAAGATTTTGAGAAAATGGCGAAAAACGCGAATGTGACGGGTTACCGGTCGTTTAATAATATGGAAGAAAAGTATGATAAGGCCGTTGATAATAAAATCTCTGTCTGGCTGAACGGGCTTGTTCCATAAGGAAGTTTGTAAACAATGTCCGGAAATTCAAAGGACACGCCGAGCGCCTGATACCGTTTCGGTAAAATTGGTAAATTTGCCCCGATTGCTTGACATTTATTTGGATAATTAATACAATAAAAGCAGGTAAGGAGGAAAAATGCGCTCGCTGGTTACCATTCAAAAAGTGAATAAAATAAGCGCCATTCCCGATTCGGATTTCCTTGAACTTGCCCATATCATGGGATGGCAGTGCGTTGTTAAAAAAGGCGAATTTAAAGAGGGAGAGTTCGGCGTATATTTTGAGGTTGATAGCTTCCTCCCGTTAGATGATCGTTATGAATTTTTGCGTAATTCTTCATACCGTGAAAATGAGGATAACGGCAGAGGGTTCCGCATCCGTACGGTAAAGATGCGCGGACAGCTCTCGCAAGGATTGTTACTCCCTCTTTCAAAATTTTCCGAACTTGAAGGCTGCGGCGAAGGGATTGATGTTACGGAAAAACTCAATGTAAAAAAATGGTATATTCCCGAAACAGCCAACGCGGGCGGAACCATTATTGGGGAACGCCCTTTTGGAATTCCGGCTTCTGATGAAATCCGTATACAATCTGCCATTGAATTGATCGAACAGTTAAAAGGAAAACCGTACTACATTACCACAAAAATGGACGGGACTTCGGGAATTGTTTATTTTATTGACGAGAAAATCGGATGTTGCAGCAGAAACAAAGAAATAAAAGATGAAGAAACAGCCTTGTACTGGACGCCGGTTTATAGATACGGTCTTAAAGAAAAATTTTCACGACTTGAAAAGAATCTGGTTTTAACCGGGGAAATATGCGGTCCGGGAATACAGAAAAACAAACTAAGATTAGCCTCAACCGAATGGTATGTGTTCGATGTTTTGGATTGGAATACCAAAAAATATTTTCCCTATGATCAGGCCTGCAAAATATGCGCTGATTTGGGAATTCCGATTGTTCCGCTTGAAGAACGGGGCGAATATTTTGATTATTCTCTGGAGCAACTGCTTGAAAAGTCAAAAGGCAAATACACAAGCGGTTTAGATAAAGAAGGTATTGTTGTGCGTAGTACATTATCTCCTAAAGAAATATCGTTCAAAGTATTAAATAATGACGCATTGCTTAAAGAGAAAGATTAGAAAAAAAGAAGTGTCGTTTACAGCCTAGACATCCTGTGCAATAAGTGTTTAAAATTATTGTATAAAAATCAAGGGATTTACTATTTGACAAATAAGTCTTAATATGGTACCTTGTAAGTACTGGAGAATTTTATGGCTATAAATTTAAAAGAAGATGTTAGACCTATTTCATATATAAAGACAAATGCGGCTAAAATGATGAAATATGTGAATGAACGAAAAAATCCAATAATAATTACACAAAATGGTGAAGCAAGGGCTGTTTTAATGGATATAGAAACATACCAAGAGACGGAAGACGCTTTCGCCCTGATGAACATTATAAAAATAGCAGAAAAGGATATTGAAAACGGAAATGTAAAAAAAGCCAATGATGTGTTTAAAAATTTGAGACAAAAAATAATTAAAAATGGCTAAAAAAATAAAAAAGGCAGTAATAATTTTATTAGCCCTGCAGTTTATACTATTTGTAGTCAGTTCTTGTTCAAAACAGCATTCGGAAGAGGATCAAACGGCCGATATCGCAGAGAGCCTTACACAAGAACTTGGCGAGGACCAACCTAATTGGATAACAGATGCAAATTACACAACTGTTCCCGCTTCTCATAATAGAGTAACTTTTAAGATTGAAAAATTATCCAAACCTGAAAAACATCTTGAAATGCAATCATGCAATAATGTTTTAAAACATCTTGTGAGTTTGTCACAGAGAGAAGACAAAAAAAGACCTCCAAATATTGTCGCAAAAAACCGTCTTCCCGAAAATATTGTAAATTTTGGATACCATTCTTTCTTTGACGGTATGTATCATGCCTACATGGATCACAGACCGGTTGTGCTGTCGCCCGATGTTATCTGGCTTTTAATTTCTCAGGGGTTTGCACAGCATGTAAACGCAAATGCGGAAAAATTGCGGCATCATTTTGTTAATTTTGATGGGAAACTTACATTGATTGTTAAAACTGAGACTATAACTCTTGATAATCCTCATAGCCCATGGGAAACAATATTCCCTGAATTCACACAAAAAATAGCGGAGCATACCGGTGAAGAATTAATCAATGTACTGTCTGCCGATTTTACAACTACAACAATTGTTGAAAAAGTTGCGTCTGAAATTACAATTATGGAATCGATGAAAGCGTATTTTGATTATCAGGTATGGGAGGTATTATGCGGCATTCCCGAGATTACATTGTTGGGAACTACCGCAGATTGGCAAAAGATTCTTACTAAAACAAAACAATTAGGCAAATACGAATTAAGTTGGTGGACAGATGAGTTGGAACCGGTTTTACAGGAATTTGTAAATGCCTCGCGGGGGAAAATAAATAAAAAGTTTTGGATGAACATATTCAATGAAGAACATTTTAGACGCGGAAGCGGTTTTGCGTCTAAAATTAATGGTTGGATTGTAAAATTTTTCCCATACGGCAGCAATGGAGCAAGAAATCGTTTAAGGAGCATTGAAAGCAGCGGGGATTTACCTGAGGAGATTGTAAAAGTTGATTTGTTGTATTATAACACTCAAACAAATGTCAAGACGCCTTTGGAATTGTGGGCAGGCTTTTTTGGCTTGGAACAAAACATGGAAAATTTTGCCTTAACTCCAAAAATAGGCTGGATGATTAAAATAGCTGATCCTGAAAACTCCGATTTGGCAAAAAAATTGGAAGAAGACCCCGATTCAATTTCTATTAGGGTAATTGAATTTCCGAAGGAATTACTTTCTTTAAACGATATAAGAACCCTTAAAATTGATTTTATCAATGAAATTAAAATACCTAATGCGTTTGCAAGAAAAAGAATTAAGCATTTAATCTTGTCAGGTCAAATAAAGCAAAATGAAATTAATCGAATAATATGGATGTTTCCTGACAGTCGTATAACTATAAATGGAAAAAATGTGAAATAGAATATAAAAAATTTCTTGACTCGTATTGTTTTTTAATGAATATTAGAATATACGGATAAAGTAATATCCTGACACCAACCCAAGGAGAGGCTATATGGGAATTTTTAGTTCAATTAAGGAAAAACTCTTCGGCAAAACCGACTCAGCGGCGCAGGAAGTGAAGGCAGAGCCAGTCGATGTGGCGGCCATTCTCGATGCCGCAGTCAAGGCTAAGGGGCAGAAACTCGATTGGCGCAAATCGATCGTCGATTTGATGAAGGCACTCGATCTCGACAGCAGCTTGGCGGCACGCAAGGAACTCGCCGCCGACCTTAAATACTCCGGTTCCGCTGCCGATGGTTCCGCCGAGAAGAACATCTGGCTGCACAAGGAGTTGATGAAGGCGCTCGCCGAAAACGGCGGCATAGTGCCCAAGGAACTCATCGGTTAATCACAGCGTTAGACCGCGACGCAGGTTGCGGTCTTTTCCGAGACTCTATTTTGTCTGTGGAGATTGCTAATGTTTTCGACATTTATCTCCTCCTGAACTTCATTATCTCCAAAACGCTCCGCACAATAAATTCCTGTGCTGCTTTTCCATGTATATTGATTCTAACACTTTCATCACGTATAACACGATGTTCACTAATTATGCCAAGCGCTATTCCCTTGTCTGTGGGAACTTTGAAATTCTTGTCGTTTTCGGTAATGACTTTCATATAATCCTTAGACACAAGCCAGTCGTTGATACGTATCCCGCTGATTTTGTCGTAACCGTTTTCTATCAACACACAGTTTATTCTGTCTGTTATTGCGCTTATTGTTGCCGGTTCCTCGCTGATTTCTATTGCCGAAATGTCGAGTATTTTAGGGATGGCAGGCGTAGAATCATTCACCTTATTGTCTTGTAAAAATTTCGCAATGGCTTTCAGAAATTTTTCGCCATACCTTTCTAATTTTACCTGACCCACGCCGGATACATTCAAAAATTCCTCGTTTGTCGCCGGAATTTTTATGCACATATCAATTAAGGCGCTGTCTTGAAAAATTACAAAGGCCGGTACATTTTGTTCGTTTGCGATTGTAAACCTTAGTTCGCGCAAAACCTCAAACAATTTCCTGTCAACCTGCTTAGTGTAAGACGGCTTTTTGCTTGCCGCAGTTTCCTGCTGCATTTTCTTTGACAATTTCATCTGCACGCTTTCGTTGCCCCGCAAAACTTCACTTGCGCGTTTCCCAAGTTTGAGTATCGGATATTCATCATTGGTTTGCGAAAGATAGCCCATCAATATCAGTTGCTCTGTTATCTCCCACAACTGCTTGTCGGTTTTTTCGCTTATGCCGTAGGTTGACAGCTTGTTAAGCCCATGACTCAGTACTTTTTCACTTTTACTGCCGCGAAGCACTTCTGATAATATTTTTGACCCATACCGTTCCTTCATCCTTACTACGCAGGAAAGAATTTTTTGTGCATCAAGAGTAATATCAATCGTCTCGAAATCCGAGTCGCAGTTGCTGCAGTTATTGCAACTCTTAGGCGGATTTTCTCCGAAATATTTAAGAATATATTCACGCAGGCAATCGTTTGTCGCACAATAGAAAGTTATTTCCCGCAACCGCTTGCGGTCGCGTTCTTTGAGCAGTTTCTCTATTTCTTTATTTGAGTATTGCACATCACGATTATTTCCAATCAGCCATAAGTTTGTACATACATCCTGCCCGTTATAAAGCAAAAGGCAATCGGCATGTTCGCCGTCACGTCCCGCGCGCCCTGCCTCTTGATAATAACTTTCCATATCTTTGGGCATATTATAATGCACAACAAAGGACACATTTGACTTGTCTATCCCCATTCCAAAAGCATTTGTCGCAACCATTATTTGAGCACGTTCGTAAAGAAAATCATCCTGATTATTACGCCGCTCATTTTCAGAAAGCCCCGCGTGATAGCGCGAGGCTCTGTATCCGTCTGTTTTCAGTTTATCGCAGACTTCCTCAACCGTCGCGCGCGTAGAACAATAGATTTTCCCGCTCCGGTAGGCATCAATCCTAAAACATCCTTGCCCGCAAGCACGTTCTCAATAAGAGTCTCTTGCCCCTCGCGAAAATCATCATACCCAAAATATCGCTTAAGCGTTTCAAGCGCGTTCATGCTTGTCTGTTCCGAATTTATAGCTCATTTCCGTCGTTTTTTTATAACCGATATCTTAGGTGCTCATATACTTGTTTAGTCAAGACAGTTTTTGCGCGGTCTGCCGCGCGCCTATTGCAACCCATTACGTTCGGCAAACCGGAAACGTTCATTGTCTGAACCATGATTTATATGATTCGGGTGATAATGCAGGCCCCCCCCCGCCAGAACATCCTGTAAGCCGGTATTTTTGCGCAAAATGCCGCCTGAAAGGATGCTTTTGTTGTTGACTTCTTGCGTCTGCCAAGTAACCATCGAAACAGCCTCGTTTGGCACAGGAGAGGAATGTAACCGACGGATGATGTTAAAATTTCTCTCTGCGGAGAGGGTGTCGGGCTTACGCCGGACGATTGCGGATTGCTCCTTGCCTCAATCGTTCGCCGCAAGCCTGACACAAAATAACGAAGTAAAGGAGGTGCAGCAACAAAGAAGAATTGCCGCAAAAATGTCTCAAACTCCGAATTTTTCGGAGCACAAAACAACTAAAAAACTTTAAACTCAAGGAGCTTTTAAAAAAATGACAAGCAAAAAATCTTTAATTGGAATGTTGTTCATTCTATCAATCGTGGTAACAATGTTTGCAGGATGCGCTTCTACCCCGCAAAATCATTTAGCCGCGGTAACGGTTCAGGTTATCGGCAACGGGAATGTCAGTTCCGTAAAAATAAGCAAACTTACTGATACTGTTTATTTGGATTTCTATAACCCGGGCGGCACAACTTACCCGAGTATTGCCGATACCGCGAAAGCAGGCGGCATAACAAAAATCGCTACTGTGGAGTATTACAAAAGAAACGGAATTTTACGGTTATGGACCGACTACACCACAATAGTTTCAGGGCAATAACCTTGTTATGAATTACCCGACATATTACAGGGCGTAATGAGGTTTATAATGAAAAAAATATTTTTTCTTATTATGGGCATGATATTGTCCATTGCCGTTGCGACGAATGAAGCCGCGGCAGACGAAACGGAATCCGATTCGCCGAAAGGTTTAAGCGATTCTGATATCGAAGTTATGTTTCAGGCAGGACTTTTAAGATATGAAAGACCTTCCGATGAAAGACCTTCCGAATTCTTTCAGGCGAGGTTTAGCGTAGCTTATAACTTGTTCTATATTTACAACAAGGACCATCTTGCATACGAGGGCGGCTCTCTTGTGTATAATAAGGAGAAACAGATTTTTTCTCACGGAATAGCGCTTCAATACCACACAGGCGCAAGTTTTATGAGAAAGTATGACTGGCGCGGCAATCCGCTTTTGGGAGCCAACCTTTTATTAGACTTCTCGTTTGGCTCCGGCGGGGCCGGCAGCATAATGACGCTTGGTATTG
>Ga0082212_10012192_pt1 | contig 10844 bp, 9 predicted proteins | sample TergutNt197P3_FD_71548 | JGI IMG/M metagenome (GOLD analysis project Ga0082212, IMG submission 71548) | Neocapritermes taracua P3 segment gut microbial communities from Petit-Saut dam, French Guiana - Nt197 P3 | ecosystem: Host-associated > Arthropoda: Insects > Digestive system > Gut ...
GATACAGGAAAGTACCTGGGAAACATCGTTATCTACAACCATAAAGCTGAAGAAGCAAAAAAATCGATCCTCGAGGGGATCCGCCGTTACGATGTACAATTGATCGCTGTGGGTAACGGCACGGGCAGCCGGGAAGTGCAGGAAATAATAACCGCCTTAATTGCAGATAACGGTCTTGAGGTGCTGTACACCGTGGTTGACGAGGACGGCGCTTCGGTGTATTCGGCAAGTGATATTGCCCGTGAGGAATTTCCGGATCTTGATCTTACGATCAGGGGGGCTATTTCAATCGGGCGGCGTTTGCAGGACCCTCTGGCAGAACTGGTAAAAATTGATCCCAAATCTATCGGTGTGGGGCTGTATCAACACGACGTAAATCAGAAAAAACTTTCCGATACCCTGGACGAAGTAGTTTCATCGGTGGTGAATAATGTGGGGGTCAACCTAAACACTGCCAGCACCTTCCTGTTAAAGTACGTATCGGGGATCAACGGCTCGCTGGCAAGGAAGATTGTTAAATACCGCGATGAAAACGGCCGCATCGCAAGTCGTTCCGAACTGACCTCGGTTCCCGGCATGGGGCCGAAGAGTTTTGAACAGTGCGCCGGCTTCCTCAAAATCCCCGAAAGCTCCGAGCCGCTGGACAACACCTGGGTTCACCCCGAAAATTACAATGTTGCACGGGCAATACGGGAGTCGATAACTGCCACCTCAAGCAACGGCGATACAAAAAGCCTGGATACGGAAACAATAACAACACTAAAAGAAAAATTCGCCGTGGGCGAAACCACCGTCCGCGACATCACCGAAGAACTAAAAAAGCCCAACCGTGACCCCCGCGACGGCTACCCCAAGCCCGTTATGCGAAAAGGAGTAGTGACATTTGAAGACCTCAACGAAGGGATGACAATCACCGGAAAAATTAAAAACGTGGTTGACTTCGGCGCCTTTGTTGATCTGGGGATCAAGGAAACCGCGCTGGTGCATATCTCCGAAATGAGCGACCATTTTGTCAAAAACCCGCTGGAAACGGTGAAAGTGGGGGATTTACTGGAGTTCAGGATCATCAGCATGGATACGGAAAGGCGGAGGATCGGGCTTTCGAGGAAGACAGGTAACAGAGAACAGGTAACAGAGAACAAAGAGAAAAAACCACAAATAACAAAGCCTGTCGGCAAAGTTAAATCCAAGGAGATATCCAGTCCCCATTCCCCATCACCTGCTCCCCGTGATAACGACGGTACAATGTACAACCCCTTTGCCGAAGCGTTTAGGAAAACGAAAAAAAAGTAGAAAATGGAGGGTATGCCCCTGCCGCCCAAAATACTTTCCGAAGGACTCCGCCAGTTCTGCAAAAACGATCCCCGCATCGATCGCCTGATAGCTCCCTGTTTCAATGAAATTATCGCTTCTCTTACCGTCTATATTGAGCAAATAGAACTGTACAACCCGGCGTGGGGTCTTGTGGGAACCAGGGACAGAAAAGAATTTATTATCAGGCATATACTCGATTCACTTGCCCCGTTGGGAATCATCTCCCGTTTCCTTGCGGACGATGGCAGTGCCAGAGTTGCCGATGTCGGATCGGGTGCCGGCTTACCGGGGTTCCCCCTTGCAATCACGCTACCCGGTGTCCAATTCACCCTGATAGAACGAAGCGGCCGCAGGGCGAATTTCCTGCGGATCACACAGGCAGCGCTTGGCCTTGCCAACACCGCCGTTGAAGAAGCTGAAATGGAAAAAGTAGTACCGGGCCGTTTCAATGTGGTAACCTTCCGCGCTTTTAGACCGCTGGAACCAAAAATTTTCAAAAAGCTGTTGAGGCTCTGCACTGACGGCGGTGTTTTAGCAGCATACAAGGGCCGTTGTGAAAAAATAAATGCGGAAATGGCGGCACTGCGAAATGTGCTGCCGGATGTTGCGGGGCGGTGGGAAATACTGCCCTGCCCGGTACCCATGCTTGAAGAAGAAAGGCATTTGGTAATAATTCGGAGACAAACCAGTAGTTAAAATATTGTTAAAACTCCTCTCGCAAACACAGAACATAAAAGGAATGAAGAATTTTTTGGTCCACGGATTTCCACAGATTAAAGCAGATCCTCAACCGAGCCTGAAAGGCGAAGGTTCCCCTCTTGATTACTCCGGGTGTTATTCCATATACCCGTGAAACCCAGTACCCTATTCGGGTTGCTGTTAAGGTAAGGAATTTGTCTCAGGGTACATACGGGGTATGTACCCTTCGCATACAATCAGCAACCCAAGGGTTGCTGTTAAGGTAAGGAATTCGTCTCAGGGTACATACGGGGTATGTACCCTTCGCATACAATCAGCAACCCAAGGGTTGCTGTTAAGGTAAGGAATTCGTCTCAGGGTACATACGGGGTATGTACCCTTCGCATACAATCAGCGGAAATCAGTGTTAATCTGTGAACCCTTTTCTTCATTCTTTGCGTACTTTGATCTCCGCGTTTTTGTAAGAGGTGTTTTTAACAACTCTATTTTATACGGGCTTTGGCTGCGGTTTTTGAGCCGGGAATTTTTTTTGCGGCTTTGCGTTTATCGGCCAGCGTCGCCTTTTTTTTGCCGGTTTTACCAGCGGCATGTGATTTATGGGGCTTACGTACAAATAAAAAATTACTTACATCGGAAATACCGTTTACCTCTTTAGCAAGCGACTTGTCCTCTGCAGCTTTGGATAGATCAAACTTCATTTGCAAGGTGAGCCAATATTCGGGCTGGTTTTTAAAGAACTTGGCCAAACGGAAAGCCGCAGGAACGGAAATCGGCGACTTGTCAAGAATCAGAAGCCTCACCATTGCATTGCTCATGTTAATCGCCTTTGCCAGCCTGTTGCAGTTTAAGCCGTGTTTTGCCAAGAGGCCTTTGAGAACGGTTCCCGGAGTTTGTGAATTCTTTTGCATAATACATCCTTAATGTTAGATTTTATTAAAGCTTATAAAAAATTAATATGTTTGTCAAGCATATTTTGGTATTTTTCGGTAGTAATATATTATAAAACAAATTTCACATTTTGATACGGTTGCGAAAACTTCGCGATAATGTTAGGCGATCAGTATATTCAAGATCGCCTCCGACCGGGAGGCCCGAGGCGAGACGGGTTATCTCTACAGGAAAATTCTTCAATGTTTTTTGAATATATAGAGCCGTTGTGTCACCTTCCACTGTGGGGTTTAATGCAAGGACAATTTCCCTGACATTTTCTGTTTCTATGCGTGTTAGGAGTTTGCCAATGGCAAGATCGCCCGGGCCGATCCCTTCCAACGGAGCAATAAGACCTCCCAGCACATGAAAAATACCGTAAAATTCGCGGGATTCTTCTATTATGCGGAGATCCTGGGCGCGTTCAACCACACAGATGATCGAATGATCACGGCCAGGATCGGAGCAAATCGGGCACGGCGCCTCCGGCGCCTCCGGATCGGTTTCAGTAAAGCCACCGCATATTCCGCAACGACGGATCGCCTGATGTAAAACGGCAATCTCGCCGGCCAGGGTACGGGCATAAGCACTGTCGCTGTCGAGAAGGTGGTAAGCCATTCTGGTCGCGCTCTTTTTCCCCACACCGGGGAGTTTTGACAGCAGCGTTACAAGCCGGTCAAGGGCCGTCGGTCTGTAGGTTGCCGGGTGGGGGTTCACGAGGGGAACCTTCCTTCACTTCGTTCAGTCGGGTGGGGGTTCACGAGGGGAACCTTCCTTCACTTCGTTCAGTCGGGTGGGGGTTCACGAAACACCCGGAAAACCCAACGGGAAACCCGCCGGGTTACCCGCAAGGCCCTGAATTCCCAAACCTCCGGCCATCGCCCCCATTTCCGCACCTATTGCTTCCTTCACTTTTTCAAGACCACTTGTGAATGCCGCCGCTACAAGATCCTGAAGCATTTCCGTATCCCCGTTTTCAAAGACTTCCTGCGCAATCCTGACGGCAATTACTTCAAGTTTCCCGTTCAGGTCAACCTCCACCATGCCGCCCCCCGAGGAACCGGTGACGTTTATTTCAGCCAGTTTATTCTGAAACGCCCCTATCTGCTCCTGAATTTTTTGCGCGTTTTTTAACAGATCAAAAGGGTTGATATCCATGCAGCCTCTCTTTTTTTGTTAAAATCATTCAATTTATTACGGTACCCGGAATGATTCTGAGTACACGGTCAACAGGAGATTCGTCTTTTGTAAATTCATTATTTGTTTCCCCTCCATTACCGTTTACCGGAACCGTCTCTGACGACAACGCCGCTCCTGACGGCACCGCCACCCCTGATGATGGCGCAGATTCTTTTTTTTCCGCAAGCTGCCGCCGAAATTCTTCTGCCAGCGACTGTACCCCGCCGCCCCGATGCGGCAAGGAACTGTCCTTCTGTCCGGCTGAAAGTTTATTTTCACTCTGCTCCGAAAGAATAGGAACTCCAGGTTGCCCTGCCGTTGCGGCATTGATAGCGGCACCGCCAACAGTGCCACCCGCCCTGCCGCATAAAGCCTCCCGGGTCGTTTCCAATGCTGATTTCAGTTCCGGAGACGATACCCATTTGTTCAGCCAGGACAATTTTGAGACAGCCGCTTCAAGCTCAAAGCGGGGTGATACCGAGTACCGCATATCCCGGTAACAGGCGAGGAGTATTTCCAGTGCCTGTTCCAGCCTTATCGTATCGAGAGTTTCCAAAACTTTTACGGAAAATTGATTCGGACTGTAACCCAAAAGAGATTCACGGACAACATCGTTTTTCAACATGAGGAGGCCCCGGTAATACCCTGCAAGATCTGTCACAAGCTGTTCAACGGCTATCCCCGATCCGAGAAATTCGTCGATCATGGAAAATGCCGCAGGCGTATCATTTGCGGCACAGGCTTCGGCAAGGGCATTGATCTTTTCCAGACCCGCCAGGCCGAGCTTTTCACGAATCAGAGATTCACGGATATGACCGCCGGAAAAAGAAGCCACCTGATCAAAGAGGGTAAAAGCGTCCCGCAAACTGCCTGTGGACTCCCTGGCGATCCAAAACAGAGCGCTGTCTTCGGCCTCAATCCCCGTTTCACTGCAGATCTTCTTTAATATTTCCTGAATCGTCTCAATGGGGATGAGACGGAAACTGAATTGCTGGCAACGGCTTTTTATTGTTGCAGGAACCTTGTGCAGTTCCGTTGTTGCAAAAATAAAAACGATATACGGAGGAGGTTCTTCAATGGTTTTTAGCAGGGCGTTAAAGGCATTGTTTGAGAGCATATGCACTTCATCAATGATATAGACTTTGTAACGCCCGGCCTGGGGGGGGAAAAGTACTTCGTCCTTGATCTGCCGGACATCGTTAACCGAAGTGTTGGAAGCACCGTCAATTTCGATAACATCCAAACTCGCACCCAGACCAATTGATTTGCAATTACCGCAGACACCGCAAGGGCCTTCAGCCGGTCCCTTTTCGCTTTGCAGCGATTCGCAATTCAACGAGCGGGCGAGAATCCGGGCTGCACTGGTTTTACCGCAGCCCCTCGGTCCCGAAAACAGGTAGGCGTGGGCGATTTTACCGCTTTGCAGAGAATTCTTCAGGGTTGAAACCACAAATTCCTGCCCCGCCAGTTCGTCAAAAGTTTTGGGCCGCCGTTTTGTCGCGGTTACTTCATAAGCGGGAGCTGTCGAATTTGTCATGGTTTTTAGTATACACAAAGATTAAAAAGAAAAAAAGTGCCTGCCAGGAGGGCCGCGGCGCAACGTGCATCCGCTAACTGTTGCTTCCTTCCGGATCTGGCAGGGTTGGGCGGCGCCCGCTCGCACGGTTCCTGGCGAGGCAAAAACATGGTACAACAACACATAGAAAATGACAAGTACAGTGCCGTTATCGGTTCCCACTCACTCAAAAAAACAATACAATAGGAATCTATGTCTGTTGAATTACTGGCCCCCGCAGGATCGCCTGAAGCGCTGGATGCCGCTATCGGGGAAGGGGCGGATGCGGTTTATTTGGGGCTGAAAAATTTTAACGCCCGGATGCGAAGTGTCAATTTTACCTATTCCCAATTTGAAAGCGCCCTGCGTTCCCTGCGGCGCATGGGAAAAAAACTGTACGTCACGGTAAATACCGTTTTTGAACAGCGGGAAGCGGATCGGGTATACCAGCTTCTGAAATATCTATCCACTGTAGGCCCCGACGCTCTTATCGTGCAGGATTTCGGCATCCTTGCGATGATCCAATCGGAATTCCCCAAACTGAAGATACACGCCTCGACACAGATGAATATCGCTTCCGGTAGGGGGGCAAACACCCTTTCCCGTTACAATGTTTCCAGAGTTGTGCTGGCGCGGGAACTCGGCCTGGAAGAACTCCGCTCCATCAGGGCTGAAACAAACATGGAACTGGAAGTTTTTGTTCACGGAGCCCTCTGTGTAAGCGCATCCGGCCTCTGTCTGTTTTCCGGTTACCTCGGCGGCAAATCCGCCAACAGGGGGATGTGTACCCAGGCCTGCCGCCGGCTGTACCGCCACAGCGAAGAAAGCGGGTACTACTTCAGCCCGGCCGATCTCCAACTTTTGGAACGTCTTCCCGAACTGGTTTCGGCGGGGATAAATGCCCTTAAAATTGAAGGCCGTATGAAAAGTGCCGACTATGTGGGTGCGGTTGTTCGCGCCTACCGACTTGTCCTGGACTCGATTGCTGAAGGATCGCCTAACGAGATGGGCGGTGATGAAAAAATCATGCGGAACATTGCGGAGGGGGGGGAAATCCTGCGCGGGGATTTTGCCCGGAGCAAAACCCAGTTTTATTATGGCTTAACACAGCCGCAGGAAAAACCGGCAATACCAAACTGGCTGAACCCCGATCAGGACGGCGGAACGGGAATAAATCTGGGGGTTATTCAAAAAGTCAGAAAAATGGGTGAGTTGAAACTGGGCCTTGTCAGAGAAGGTCATCACAACGGCAGCCTTGCCGGCAGCCTCGCTGGCAGCGTTGCTGTTGGAGATTCTATCAGGCTGCACCGCCGCGACGACTCTGAACGGGTAACACATAAAATCAAACATGCAGAACCCGGCGGAAAAGAGGGTTACTGGCTTTCGATACCCGACGGCTTTAGGGCCGGTGACAGTGTGTACTTGATCCAAAATAAAGCGATGTCAAAACGCTACAAGCCGGTAATTTCCGGTGAAAGAAAAACAGGACACCGTGAGCCGGGGTTTGATAAATCGCCGCATGTGCAAATTTCCCTGCCACAAAAAAACGAAACCCCGGCAAGATCAAAGGGCCGGGGCAAACCGGCCTTCCCCGAAGGGCTGTATGTTGCCGTTTCAAATATCAACGATCTGTACATTGTGCAGTCATCACGGCCGGAAAAAGTCATGCTTTACCTTAACCGCAAAACAACCAACTACCTTTTAAGCGAAGGAAAACCGCCGCTGCCTTTCAAGCCCGCCGACATCATCCCGGTGCTGGACCCTTATTTTCCCCAGGCCGATAATGAAACTCTCTCGGACACCGTTCACCAACTAATCGAAACCGGTCACAGGCAGTTTATGGTGAACAACCCGGGCCATTTTTCCTTCTTTCGCAATTTCCGTTCCGATGTTCAATTAATAGCCGGCCCCTGGCTGTATATGTTCAATACCTGGGCCTTATCGTTTGTGGCATCACTGGGGGTGGATGCCTTTGTTTCGCCCTTTGAGAACAACCGCCAAAATCTGGAACGTACGCTGGAATGCGTGCGTACCGGGGACACGGAAAAACGAACCCGCTCCCCCGGCATGAACATCGCACGTTCATTGTTTTTTATTCCCGTTTTCGCATGGCCGTCCCTGTTTCGTATCCGGGCCGATTTAGGAACGTTATACGATTTTAATTCATTCTCGGATAATCAGGAAGAAAATTTTCATCTGATTACGAGTCCCGAAGGATCATCAGTAATTCCTGAAAAACCGTTTTCAATAACCGATAAAATTCCTTTCCTAAAGGAAGCAGGTTTTAAAAGATTTATTATAGATTTAAGCGGCCCGCCGCTGAAAAAAAATGATTACAAAGATCTTATGGGAGCAGTAAATGCCGGCACACCGCTGCCACACATAAGCCGCTTCAACTGGAAAGACGGATTCTTTTCAACAGAAAATTCTTTAAATTCCTCTCACAAAGACACGGAGTTCACAAAGTCCACAAAGTTTAATTAAATTCTTTATCTTCCTCCGTGTTCTTCGTGCCTCCGTGTCCTCCGTGAGAAACAATCGATAAAAAGTTTCCTAATTTAGAAAACTACCTGTGCCAGAGCATCGGCATTTTCGGAAACGCTTTCCGGTTCGTCTAAAACAGCGCCATCGGAATAGTCCGTCTGGGCAGCCTCAACTGCAATTTTCTCCGTATCCGTGGTGTTTTTCTTATAATCGGGCCGGAATTCCACATGTTCGGCAACAATAGATACTTTGGAACGCGGTTTTCCGTCGATACCTGTCCACCTGTCCTGTTTCAGGTGTCCGACTACACGCACACCCCGGCCTTTCCTCCCCAAATTGTTGCAGGCCTCGGCCAGCTTCGCCCAGGTTTCCACATCAAAGAAAGAAACTTTTTTTTCCAACCCGGATTCTTGTTTAAAGAAACGGTTGGAGGCCAGGCTGAAAGTACAGAGCGGCGTTCCTTTGGGCGTGGAGCGGAACAGCGGATCCCTCACCAGGTTTCCCTCGATGAGAATACTGTTAAGATTGTTCATAAAATGCCTCCAAATGGCACAGTGTCCGGCAAGCATACCGCAGCCGGTCATGGACAGTGCGCAGCCGGGATTCAACGAACGCAGTCTGCACAAATCAGTCTATGATAATATATATATGGCGAGAATGTGCAAAATGCTTTACTCATTGGAAAAAAATAACAAAAAAAAGCCTTGAAATTTATCCCCGTTTGCGATGTAATAAATAATATGACAGAGCCTTATGCAAAAAAACCGCTGCACTTTACCGCTCCCGAAGCGAAAGTCCTTATAGTGGATGATGTTCCTGCCAATATCAGAGCAACAAAAGAAATGATGGATCCCTGCGGCGCAAAGGTATACATTTCCCTCAGCGGGGCAAAGGCCGTTGAAATGGTTCAAAAAGAAACTTTCGATCTCGTTTTTATGGATCAGATAATGCCGGAAATGGACGGCATAGAAGCCATCGCCCGAATCCGCGCCCTGAACCATAATCCCGGCGATACCCGTAGTGATGATTATTTTCAAAAACTGCCCATTGTGCTTTTCACCGCCACCACGACTGAAGAATCGGAAGAAGCCCTTGCCCAAAAGGGAATTAACGGGTGGTTAACCAAACCCGTTGATCCCGGAATGCTATTCGACACTATTAAAAAACTGCTCCCGGCGGAAAAAATAATATCCCTTTAGAACAGCCCCAAATTCTCAGGCCCGTATTTCCGCTCGCCCCGTTCAATTGAGTGAACGATTTCAACAATTTTGTCATTTACGGGAGTTGGAACATTACACTCCCTGCCGGTGCGGCAGACCGTACCGTTAATAAAGTCAATTTCGGTTGCCCTTCCCCGGTCCAGATCCCGCAGCATACCGGATTTTATGGCTTTATGGTTTTTCATGGCAACGGGCATAATCACCGACAGCAGGGCTTTTTTTAGAGGATTGTTGAAATACAAAAAACCGGCGGGAAACTTACCCTGCACCGGCTCAATATTGATCCCCGATGCGCGGCATACTTCAATACATTCCTTGATAACATATAGGGCGGGATCCCGTGAACGCCTCTGCGAAGCAACCGTGCCGAAATCGTAGCCGGTAATTACGGACAGACCGCTGAAAGCGGCGTTAAGGAGGAGTTTGCTCCAGCGGGCACCAATAAAATTCGGCACTAAAGTTACCGTACACACTTTTGCAAGAATTTCCTCCAGGCTTTGCAGAATCGGACGGGGCCTGCCGTCCAGGTTAAAGACCATGCTGCCGGGATTGCTGGTCAGGTCTGCCGCACCGGGGGCAACCAAGGTTCCCCCCCAAACACAGATACACCCCAGCACCTTATCCTTGCCCAGAATTGCCTCCAGTGCAGGCTCGGAGACTCCGTTTTGCATAGTGCAGATAACGCCGCCCGGTGAAAGAAAATTCCCCAGCGTTGCAGCGGTTACGGCATTGTCCGCCTGTTTAGTCAACAGGAAAATAATGTCGTACTTTTTTTCCATTTCCGATGGAAGCATGGCAAGCCCCCGACCGTCTTTACCGTCAAAAGGCTGTGCGGAAAACGACACCGTCCCGCCGATTTTCGCCCCAGCCGTTTTAAGCGCTTCAATATGCACCTTATCGCGACTGATAAGATCGGCCGCTTGGCCCGCCCTGCCGAGAAAGGCCCCCAGAATTGTGCCCATCGAACCGGCACCGTAAATCGCTATATTCATTTTTTCCTCCTCAGGCAGCCGCCGCCCGTTCCGTTTCAGGCACATCCCGTCCCGGCTTGAGCGACAGAATTACAAAAACCGCAATGCAGGTGACAAACGCCATAGCACCGCCAAATAAAAACGGCGCGGACGGCCCCAGTCTTTCCCATAAAATGCCGGCAATAACCGATGCGGGCAAAAGGCCGATACCCACAACGGCGGAATGAAGCCCCAATGCGCCGGCCTTGTGCTGTTCAGGCACAATGTCAACGATTAGTGCCCTTTCAACACCGGCGGTAAGAGCCTCATAAAGACCGTAAATTACAAATAACACAATAAAGGCCGTGCCGTTTACAGTTAACGCCATGCCCAGAAATACAACACCGTACAGGAAATAGCCCGTACACAGGATATTCTTCCTGCCGAATCTGTCCGAAAGTATCCCGGCCGGAAACGACATTAACGAACCGGTCATATTGTAAATAAAATGCAACA
>Ga0082212_10012193_pt1 | contig 10843 bp, 9 predicted proteins | sample TergutNt197P3_FD_71548 | JGI IMG/M metagenome (GOLD analysis project Ga0082212, IMG submission 71548) | Neocapritermes taracua P3 segment gut microbial communities from Petit-Saut dam, French Guiana - Nt197 P3 | ecosystem: Host-associated > Arthropoda: Insects > Digestive system > Gut ...
TACTATACGACGTGCGGATTTGCGTATAAGCTTGGCTAATTGGCGTTCAAGATTTCTGACCCCTGCTTCTCGGGTATAATTATCTATTAAGCTCATTAACGCAGAATCGCTTATCGTAAATAGTTTTCTGTTCATTCCGTGTTTTTTGAGCTGTTTTGATATGAGGTGGAGCTTTGCTATTTTAAACTTCTCTTCACGTGTATAGCTCGCGAGTTCTACAACATCCATTCTGTCATAAAGAGGAGAAGGAATGTTTGAGCGGTTGTTTGCGGTGGTAATAAAAAGAACCTTGCTGAGGTCAAACGGAATATCGAGATAATGGTCTCTGAAATTGTTATTCTGCTCAGGGTCCAATACTTCAAGGAGAGCTGAAGAAGGGTCTCCTCGGTAGTCTGCTCCGAGTTTATCGACTTCATCAAGCAGTATCAAAGGGTTTATAGTTCCCGCTTGTTGAACGGCGTTTATTATCCGTCCCGGCATAGCCCCTACATAGGTGCGTCTGTGTCCTCTAATCTCGGCTTCATCATGTACGCCGCCTAAAGACATTCTCACAAACTTTCGCCCCATACTTTCAGCTACTGCTTTGGCAATGGACGTCTTCCCGACTCCGGGAGGACCGAGAAGACAAATTATCTGGGCATTGATTTCACTTGTAAGACTCCTTACGGCTAAGAACTCGAGCATGCGGTCCTTTACATCGTCAAGCCCGTAATGATCGCGATCAAGTATTGTTTTTGCTTTGGAAAGATCAAAACTGTCTTTTGTGCTTTTTGTCCATGGCAAATCAAGCACCGTATCAAGGTAGGTCTTAATAACTGCCGTTTCCTGAGAATTCCCCGGAGTCATAAGCAAACGATCGGCTTCCTTTTTTAGTTTCTCCTGGTGGACTTTTTCTATTGGAAGTTCCGCTATTCGCTTGTTATACTCCATTACTTCTGAATCGGCATCTCCTTCATCGCCTAACTCAGTTGAAATAGCGCGCATCTTTTCGCGCAGATAATAATCCCTTTGATTATTATTCATTTGGTCGCGTACACGCTCATTTATATCGCGTTCGATCCCGAGAATGTTATTCTCGCGTATTAATATTTGCAGAAGTAATTTCAATCTTTTTATAACACTCGATTCTTCCAAAATGCTTTGTTTGTCCACAAATTCCAAAGGAAGATTAAATGTTAAGTTCTCCGCAAAATAATGATAATTTGTATTGTTATGAACGTTTTGAATAATCTCCGGAGAAAGTCTCGGGTAGTATTCAGCGTATGTCTCTATTTGATCACGGATCGATCGCACAAGAGCATCCGCTTGATCAACATCCTCATGATTTACATTTCTTATTGATGTTTTAACTATATCCGCGGACAGAAACTCTCCTTCATCATGTATTTCAATGAGTTTTGCCCGGTATTTGCACTCTACCAATACTTTAGCCAGCGTGTCGCTGAACTTTAAAACCTGTTTTACCTCCCCGACGACGCCATACAAGTATAAATCTTTAATCTCGGGTTCGTTTACCGATAAATCACGCTGTGATACCATGAAAATCAATGAGCCGGACGCTATCGCTGACTCGACCGCATTGAATGATTTTTTTCTTCCTATATCAAAATGGTTGACTGTATCAGGAAATACCACTACTCCCCTCATTGGGATGAGAGGCATATTCTCAACTCTTTTATTATTCGGGTATACTTTTGCAATCATTTGTTTTTAACCTCACCTGAGTTAACCTGCCGCTTTTTTCAGTATATACTGAGGTATATACGACTCCACTGTTTGCTCGTCAATAATTATTTTTTCAATATCTTCTCTTGATGAAGCTTCATACATTATGGGGATGAGTATTGTTTCTACAATTGACCTAAGACCCCTCGCGCCGCTTTTTCGTTCTATTGCTTTTTGAGCTATTCGTTTTAAGGCGTCTTGTTCAAACTCAATTTCGATACCATCCATCCTGAACAGTTGTTCATATTGTTTAACAAGCGAGTTTTTCGGTTCCTTTAATATTGTTATGAGCATATCTTCATCAAGGGAATCCAATACTGAAATTACCGGTATTCTTCCTACAAGCTCGGGTATCAACCCATATTTGACAAGATCGTGTGACTCTGCTTTTTTTAACAGCTTTTCTTTTGCGTCGTTTCCCGTATACTTAATATCAGCGCCAAACCCGAGCGAAGAGTTGGAAACCCTCTGTTCGATTATCTTTTCAAGACCATCGAATGAACCTCCGCAAATGAACAGTATATTAGTAGTGTCTATTTGAATAAATTGCTGCTGAGGATGTTTTCTTCCCCCCTGAGGCGGTACGCTCGCAATGGTACCCTCAATTATCTTGAGCAGCGCCTGCTGCACCCCTTCTCCTCCCACATCGCGGGTTATCGAAGGATTCTCGCTCTTTCTGGTTATTTTGTCGAGTTCGTCAATATAGATAATACCCCGCTGAGCCCGTTTTATATCAGAATCTGCAGCTTGTATCAGCTTAAGTAAAATATTCTCAACATCTTCACCTACATATCCGGCTTCAGTAAGAGTAGTAGCGTCGGTTATCGCGAACGGTACATCTAATATTTTTGCCAGAGTTTGAGCCAAGTATGTTTTACCGACTCCTGACGGACCAAGTAACAAAACGTTGCTTTTTTGAAGTTCGACCTCTTCTTCGCTTTGATTGTTCATAATTCTTTTGTAATGATTATAGACTGATACCGACAACACGATTTTAGAGTCTTCCTGTCCGATTACATACTCGTCAAGTATCTTTTTAATAGCGCGTGGCCGCAGAAGGTTAAATTTTTCCTGATTTCTGCTTTTTTTGCCTTCTCCTTTTCTGCCGGGTTCGGGGATGATGTCTTCTTCGTCAAGCAGCGAATAACAAAGCGACACACATTCATTGCAGATATAAACATTCGGACCTACTAGCATGCGGGATACCTGATCCTGGTTTTTTCCGCAAAAAGCACAGTATAGAGTTTTGTCACTTTCAGACATTATTTATACCTTTTCCATAATAAAATCTGTTATTGGGACTAAGCATGCAAACCTATCTTTTTGCTATGACATCGTCTATGAGTCCGTATTCCTTAGCTTGAGCTGCGGACATGAAGTTATCACGTTCTGTGTCGCGCGCTATTATTTCAAACGGTTGTCCGGTCAGTTCAGAAAGATGATGGTTGAGGTTCTCGCGCGTTTTAATTATTCTTTCGGCATGAATAATCATGTCGCTTGCTTGTCCGCGTGTTCCCCCTGAAGGCTGATGGATCAAAATCTCGCTGTTTGGTAAGGCGAGACGTTTGCCTTTAGCTCCGGCAGCAAGCAACAGCGCCGCCATAGAGGCTGCCATTCCGACACATATTGTAGATACATCACATGATATGTAGTTCATCGTATCGAATATTGCCATTCCCGCAGTGACCGATCCGCCGGGGCTGTTTATATAAAGATTTATATCCTTAGACGGTTCCTGACCTTCAAGATATAAAAGCTGCGCTACTATAAGACTTGCAGTCACATCGTTTACTTCGTCCGATAACAGGATTATTCTATCGTTAAGCAATCGCGAATAGATGTCATAAGAACGTTCTCCTCTGCTTGTTTGTTCCACTACCATTGGCACCAAACTCATTATTAAAACCTCCTGAATAAAATATTTAGAATTTCTCAATCTGCTATTTCGTTCTTTTTCTTTGGTTTCTTTTTTACTGCGGGCGTCTTTTCTTTATGTGATACTGGTTCTTCTTTATGGTCGCTATCGTGTTCATGAAGGTCATGAACATCTTCATGAATTTCCGCATTTTGTTTTACTATATCAAGCGCTTTGTTTACTTCAAGATCTTTTTTGAGTTCCTTTGAGGAAATCATTATTTTGACTCTGTCCAAATCAACTTTATAGTTTTCCGACATCTTGACATATTCAGCCTCAATATCCTGATCGGTAATTAAAATTTCTTCCGCTCTTGCTACCGCTTCAAGTGACAAACGTATCTTCACCTGTCTCTCGGCGTTTTCCTTGAGACCAGAGCGAAATGTATCAATATCCTGTCCGGTATACTTAAGATATGTATTCAAGTCAAGTCCCGAAGATTCCATTTGGTATGAAAAGTCCCTGACAAGGTCGTCTATTCTCGACTCAACCATTACCTGCGGTATATCCCCGATCAATTGCTCGGCAAGCAGATCTCCTATATGATTTTCAACGCTTGTATCCGACTCCAAGTCTCTGCTTTTTTGAGTTTTTTCTTTAATATCAGCTTTAAGTTCATCTATTGTTTCAAACTCACTGACATCCTTGGCAAACTCATCATCAAGCTCCGGCAGTTCTTTTTCACGTATTTCACGCAAAGCTACCTTGAATACTACGTCTTTACCCGCGAGATGTTCGGTATTATAGTCTGCAGGGAAGGTAACGTCTACTTCAAATTCATCCCCTGTATTATGCCCTTCTATCTGCTCTTCAAACCCCGGGATAAACTGACCTGATCCGAGCGTAAGATTGTAATTCTCTCCTTTTCCGCCTTCAAACACAACATTATCCAAAAATCCCTCAAAGTCAATGACGGTTATATCGTTAGTCCTTGCTGCGCGATCACTAACAGTTATCATGCGGGCGTTCTTTTCGCGCATTGAATTAAGTTCCGAGTTTATATCTTCATCAACAACCGGGTGAATGTGTTTGGTTACTTTAAGTCCTTTGTAATCGGTGATTTCCAGCCGGGGCCGCGGAAGAACGGAAAAAACAAGTTTTACCCCTTCTTCTGCGCTAATTGACTCAACAGTAATACGCGGTTGGTCAATAACATCGGTATCAGATTCTTCAAGAGCTTTAATATAAACATCTTGAATCATTCCATTGAGTGCTTCATCATAAAAGTATAATTCACCATACATCCGTTCAATTATAGTCCTAGGAGCCTTCCCCTTGCGAAATCCCGGAATTGTAAGACTTCCTTTTTTCCTGTTATATGTTTTTGCCGCTTCCGAATTCATTTCCGCAGAGTCAATTGAAACTAAAAGATCCACTCTTCCGTCATCGGTTTTTTTCTGTCCTGTAAGCGTCATTGCGTTCCCTCCGAAATAGTCAAATACCGAATTATTATATCATAATAAATTAGTAAATACCATTATAATATATACCGCGGCGAGAATCTGAGATGATCGGCAGATATCAGCCTGTAGGTTATCCCGCCCACCTCTTTATTGATCGAATAGTCAATACTTTTTCCGTGAACATGACCGTAGAAACATTTTTTTATTCCATACTCGCTGAATAAATCAATCATTTCATGCTGAATATAATTTGAGTAAATAGGCGGGTAATGGAGAAACACAATAATCTCTTCAGGATCTTTTTTTACCGCGTCATCAAGAGAAAGCCGCAGTCTTCCCACCTCTCTTAAATATATCTTTATTGACTCGGCATTATCTCGTTCAAGGTTCCATCCTCTTGTTCCCGTTATTGCAATTTTTCCATACATGTAGCTGTTATTGTGCAGCACCGATACAGATGAAAAATCATTCACATTTAACCAGGTTTCGATTTTTTTAACGGTAGACCACCAATAGTCATGGTTTCCTTTGAGAATAATCTTGTTTCCAGGCAGGTTATTGATAAATGAAAAGTCTTTATACGCTTGTTCAAGCGTCATCGCCCAACTAAGATCTCCCGGAATAACAACAGTATCTTCATTGGTAATACGCGATTTCCAGTTTTGCAGAAGTCTGTCCGAATAATCCTCCCATCCTTCAAACACATCCATAGGTTTAGCGGAAGAAAGAGAAAGGTGAAGGTCTCCTATTCCAAATAATGCCATTATTTCATGCTCTTTCTATTGACTCCAGAAATTTATATAGGGCATCCTTCTCTTTACCTACGGAAAACAAGTCGGTAAAACGAGGCGGACCGCTCATAGCGGAAACTAACGATTCAGGAACATCTAAGCCGTAATAATCCGCCAAAGCTTCAACAGCCCTGTGTCCGTATAACTCCTGTTTATTAAGCGATGATAAAACAGTTTCTGAAAACTTAAGCGGGCTTGCGGTAGATATCACAACGACCGGCGCAGTATCTGCGGATATATTCTTGTATTGTTCTACAGCGTCAAAGGCTACCGCGGTATGAGGGTCAATCAGATAGTTAAACTTCAAATAAATATTTGATATCATTTTTTTTGTTGCTATATCATTGCATGAATACGCGGTAAAACTCTCTCTTAATAATGTTAACTCATCCGGGTTTAATGAAAAGCGCTGATTGTTTTCGAGATCTGAATATAGATTTTTTGTTCTTTCACTGTTTTCTCCGGAAATATGCCACACAAGACGTTCGGTATTACTTGATAGCAGAATATCCATTGACGGAGAAAGAGATTTGTGAAACTTTCTCTTTGCAGAATATACTCCTGTTTTGATGAATTCTTTAAGTACATCGTTTTCATTTGAAGCGCAGATAAGAACTCCTACGGGAAGCCCGGTCTTCTTGGCATAATACCCGGCTAAAATATCCCCGAAATTACCGCTCGGAACCGCGTAATTTACCTTTTGTCCTATATTTATCTCACCATTTTCAACAAGTTCTAAATAAGAAGAGTAATAATAGATTATTTGCGGAACAAGTCTTCCCCAGTTAATTGAGTTAGCGCTGCCGAACTGTATATTTTTTTCAGTAAGTATTTCAATGATATTTTTGTCAACCATTAGTGTTTTTACAGCGCGCTGCGCATCATCAAAGCTTCCTTTTATCCCCGCGACGTAAACATTTTGTCCGCTCTGTGTAGTCATCTGCAACCGCTGCATTTCACTGACTCCGTCATCAGGATAAAACACCATAATATTAATTCCGTCAGCATCCTTAAATCCTTCAAGCGCAGCTTTTCCTGTATCTCCTGAAGTCGCGACCATAATAAGAGTATTTTTGTTTATTCCGGTTTTATTCTTTGCTTCTATAAACAATTTAGGCATTAGCTGCAGCGCTAAGTCTTTAAACGCAAGCGTAGGTCCATGCCACAGTTCAAGGGAAAACAGACCATTGTCAAGTTTACGGACAGGCGCCGGTTCTCCAATGAAATTTGAATTAACACCGTAAGCTTCATTTGTTGCTTTTTTGATAAAGCCGCGGTCATAATCACTCAGAAATCGCGTTAATATTTTTTCAGCGATTTGTTCATAAGAAATACTCCCTGTAAAATCCTTTTCAATTTCAAACAAAGGAAATTCCGTCGGCACAAACAACCCTCCGTCGTCAGATATTCCTTTAATTATAGATTCACTTGAACTAACACAAATATCTTTATTTCTTGTACTGAAATAGTTCATATTATCACCCTTAATTTCAAAACGCGTTTTCAATGTGAGCAGTTACTGTTAGTTTGGTATCAGATTTCTCAACAATTACTACGTCAAACCTTGGCTGAAGTTCGGTTCTGTTTTCAGATAGATATTTACTTGCGGCAAGTGTTAATTTCCTTATCTTTCTATTATCTATACTCTCTAACCCGCTTATCATACTTCCTGATTTTCTTGTCTTGACCTCGGTAAATATGATATATTTCCCATGCATAAAAATAATATCTATCTCACCCAAACGGCATGAATAATTCTTTTTAAGTAGTTTATATCCCTTAGCAAGCAAGTATTTTACTGCCGCTTGTTCTCCGTCTTGTCCTTTATTATTCATATTCTACCTTTTAAAAAACTCAAACGGTGATATGAAGTAATTCCGTATTTCTCTATCATTTCATAATGCAATTTTGTCGGATATCCTTTATGCTTCGCGAAGAAATACCCGGGAAACTCCTTGTCGATTTTTTTCATAAAATCATCTCTTGTTACTTTTGCCAGTATTGAGGCGGCGGCAATAGACGCTGACAAGTTATCTCCCTTCACAATACATTCCGCCTGAAGCATCCCGTCAGGAACTCTGTTGCCATCAATAATTATATAATCCGTTTTAATTGGAAGAGAGTTCACAGCGTTAAGCATACCTTTCATTGTTGCGTATAAAATATTTAATTTATCTATTTCTTTATTATCTATAAAAAACGTCGAATAACAAACAGCATCACTACATATCCTTCTATATAGCTCCTCTCTGATTTTTTCGGATATTTTTTTTGAGTCGTTCAAATTTTCAAAATGCATATTGTCCGGAAGAACAACAGCGGCACAAACGACAGGGCCGGCTAAAGGTCCCCTCCCAGCTTCGTCTACCCCGCATAAAATCTTTCCATGCTTTTTTCTTAACTCATTATCAAATTCATATAAAGCTTCATGTATCATTTTTTGTGATTTCTTCAATATCCGAAGGTCTCTCCAAAGAAATTCTTCCAAGTTTTCCTGCGCGAAATTCATCTATTAAAATAATAGAAGCCCTCTCAACATCAACTGTACCTCCCGGGAGCAACATTCCGCGCTTTTTCGCTATAGCGCTTATTTGCGAAGATTGCTCCGCTCCTGGAGTTATACAAACTCCGTAACGTTCAGCAACGGCATAAGGATATTTTGTTTCCAGCTCAGCAAGTAAACTCTCTGCAAGAATATTAATATCGATCACACTATCGCTTACAGCGCCGGTAACAGCGAGATGATTTGCGGACAACTGACTATTAAATTTATGCCATAGTACTCCGGGGATGTCCAACAGATCAAGTTCTTTTGTATTCACCCACTGTTTTCCTCTTGTAACTCCCGGTTTATCCGCCGTTTTTGCCGAGGCGCTCGATGACATTGTATTTATAAATGTGGATTTTCCGACATTTGGAACTCCTACGACCATTGCGCGAATCTTGGTACCGCTCATGCCGCGGCGCTTCTTGTTCTCAATTGTTTCATGTAATATCGAATGAACCTTGTTAATAACGTTTCGTTTAGTTGATTTATCCTTACTGTTTACAGCGATCGCATTATTTTCCGCTTCATTATAATAAGTTATCCATTCCTTTGTTACAATCTCATCCGCAAGATCACCTTTGTTTAGCAAAAACAATCTCGGTTTATCCTTAACAATTTTATTGATCTCTGGATTTCGGCTGCTGATAGGAATTCGGGCGTCGGTTAACTCAATAATTATGTCTGCATTTTTAAGTTCCGACAGAATCAGTCGCAGCGTTTTTGTCATATGACCCGGAAACCATTGAATGTTTTGAACAAAAGAATCACTCATTTTATTTTTTTAGTCTCACCGAGAGGAGATATGACATATAATGCTCTTCCGATAATGTTTCTTCGCTCGATAAACCCGATTTTATCATATCGGCTGTCAAAGGAATAAGCCCTGTTATCTCCCATTACAAAAACATGACCTTTCGGTACGGTCAGAGGATAGGTAGTGTTTGAACTGCTTATATAGTTTTTTTGAGTAGTGCCAATCGGTTTATCAAATATTACCCCGTCAACAGTTATTTCCCCTGTTTGACTATCAATGTTTACCGTTTGACCTTCTGTCGCGACAACTCGTTTTACTATCGAATCTCCGATTAGTAAGCTTTCATCCATTATTATTACATCGCCTTGTTTTGGAGTATACAATGCACAAATGACGAATACACGGTTTCCCTCTATCAATGTAGGAACCATGGATTCACCGCGTACCATATAGGTTTTAAACACAAAAATATATAGTATAATCACGGCTGCTAGCGCAAACATCAACGCATCCAACCATTCATATATTATGCGTGACGCTATCTTTGTCCTGCTGATTTTCTCACCGCCTCTTGTTCTTTTATTATGATTATACTTGGTTCGTAATGCAAAAGTAAAATAGTAGTTACCTCAATTCCAAATAGCGTCAATCGAATATTCATGATTCCAGTTATCTGTTGGTTCCCACATCCCGGGTGTTATATCAGAAATATGCTCCGAAATAACCTCATCGTTAAGATCATCAATCCCAAGACCGGGAAGATCCGGCACCTCAATAAAACCTTGATCTATCAGTGGTTTTCGCATACGCGAAACTATCAAATCATCCCACCAGGGAACATCATTAGCATGAAACTCACATGCCCAACAGTTTTCGGCGGCAACGCCGATATGAGCGGCAGCCATAGCGTGAACCGGCGTCGCGGCTTGATGAAGAACCATCCGCACCCCGTGCTTTTGCGCAATCCCACCTAGTTTTACCGTTTCCATAATTCCGCCGGATGTCAGCGCATCAGGATGTACTATACTGACTCCTCCGCTTTCCATAAGCGGAATAAAGCTGTCAGAAAGATAAATATCCTCTCCGGTACAAATAGGAATGGTTGTTGACTCTACAAGACGCTTCCACTGAAGCGTATGGCACCAGGCTATGGGATCCTCAAGCCAGGCAATATTGTATTTTTCAAGGCGGCGCGCTAATTTTATGATTTCTTCTACTCCTATTTTACCGAAATGATCGAGAGCTAAGGGAACTGTCATCCCGATAATTCCGCGTACATCCGCGACATATTGTTCCAAGTAGTCAAGACCTTTTTCCGTTAACTGGATACCTGTAAACGGATGCAGCAATCTGGTTTGATCATACGCATTATTTCTGGCGTTTATCCGGTTCGTGAGGTCGTCGATATCTGAAATCTCTCTAATTAAACGACGCGAATTAGCATAAGATTCCCCCCACACCGGAGGATAAAGTTCCTGTGCCTTTTTTAAAAAAGCATCGCGTTCTTCCATCCATCCTAAGGGGTAGCTGAGCATTCCTTCTTTTCCTTGCAGTAAACCTATTCCCAAATCCATTTTAAGAAGTGTATAACCTTTTTCAAGTCTTTGCTTAAGCGCAAACCCCATAGCCTCTCCGGCAGTCCTGTCCTCGGTCATATCAGCGTCAGTATCACAGTATATGCGTACTTTATCACGAAACTTCCCGCCA
>Ga0082212_10012194_pt1 | contig 10843 bp, 9 predicted proteins | sample TergutNt197P3_FD_71548 | JGI IMG/M metagenome (GOLD analysis project Ga0082212, IMG submission 71548) | Neocapritermes taracua P3 segment gut microbial communities from Petit-Saut dam, French Guiana - Nt197 P3 | ecosystem: Host-associated > Arthropoda: Insects > Digestive system > Gut ...
AGGCGTCATCACTACGGGCACTCAGTTTGGGCTGCCGTACCCGATACTGAATTATACGGTGAACGGCGTCGAGTACAGCAAACCTTTTTCCGGCAGCGAATCGACCGCCGGTATGCAAAACGTCACGGTGATCTATAATCCGTCGAATCCAATGAATTTCTACATATCAGAGGACAAATCGAACAATATGATACTGGGTATAGCGTTCCTTATAGGCGGTGTAGTTTTCATGTTGATTGGTTTTGGCGCTTACCTCGGATTATTTCCGCAATACCGCCGATGAAGCTCGTCGGCGCGTTCAAGGTACTGGACAAGGCTATCGGACCCAGAGGGCCCGGGGCTGTGGTTTGTACAAAGAGGGAATTAACGGCGCTCGATAACGGCAAAGATGACAGACACCATAGAAAGTGTCTGTTCTACTTTGGCTCTTTTCCGATCAGCCTCAGTTTCCAGCGCCGCAGTTTGCTGTTTTTCATCTCCGGCGACCGGGCAATGACAATCATCCCCCATATTTCGAGAGCAAACGCAATCAGCATCAGCGCAAGCAGCAGCAGATTTGGGATGTCCGCATAAACGTTCAAAATACTCGCGGTCGCAAAGAGCAGCAGCCCCGAGCACAGCGGTATATTAGGCTTGAGTTTTCTCATTATCATTTTCTCCTCTTTAACAGTATATTGCAGCGCGGCGGTTATATACGCCCACCGGTTTAATATTTTATGTTGTAGTAAATCTTCAAAAACGCGCGGACTGTGGTAACAAACAAGCTGGCTCCAAGTAGTGTCAGGAATACGGTATCGTGTATGTTCCCTGCAATTGCCGTCCCGACGACCAGACCGTATGAGATTATGTTCATTCCGATATCGCCCGTTTTTTGCTTAATAAACAGCCTGCGTTCATCAGTCTCCGCGATATACAGCTTTTTCATTCTATCAGGGTTGCGGATCGCCAGGAAGTGTTTCACGGCAAACATGAGCAGCACCGCAAGCAGACCTGCGGCGATACCGATTTGAAAACCGTCTATGAACCCCCTCAGATTCTCAGGCGCCGCCGCTTCTTTTTCAAAACGCCCGGTGAAAACTAGCGCGGCGGTCGCAAACAACAAGCCTGCTATCAGCAAAACCTGTCTGCTAAATAGTTGTTTCTTGAAGTTTTCCATCTACATATCCTCCACTTCAGAAAAATCAAAAACCTCTTCGATGGTTTTATCAAAGTATTTTGCGATTTTATATGCCAGCGTCAGCGAGGCTGTGTATTTGCCCACCTCAATAGACGTGATAGTTTGCCTTGTAACGCCGACTGCGTATGCAAGTTCCTCTTGCGAGAGTTTTTGCCGCTTTCGCAGTTCCGGTATAATTGTTTTCAAAGCACGTCGGGCGCTTTTTTACCAGTTATTAACGACCCGACGCTCACCCCCTCCCCGATGCATAGTTTACTTTGCAAATGTAGCATAGCACGCTTTGCATTATTTGTCAAGCGTGCTTTGCATTATTTGTGCTTTGCATTATTCTGCCGCATATTTTATTTTCGAGTTACTCTTCACAGTACCGGCTATGGAATGATGTCTGAACAGTTGCATTTTCGAAAGACTGTGAGCGGGTACTCCCGGTCGCCCAGAGTTACGCTCCGTTCATGCACATCTTCATAACCATGCTCTACATAGAACTCAACTGCGCGAATATTAGCCGAAAGCACATGTACTTATAGAAGAGTTACAATTTTCATTGACAACCCAGTATAGCAGTGTTAGAATCAAGTATACTTGTCATTATACTTGGTGCAGGGAGGTATGCACAATGGCGCAAATATCATTATATATTGAGGATTCTGTCGCCGAAAGGCTGAGCATAGCCGCAAAACTGCAAAACTGTTCGATTTCAAAATATGTTTCCTCGCTCATTCTTGACCGGCTTTCCTGCGAAGCCGCTGAAGAAAAGGCAAAGATAGAACTCCTGCGTGGTTTAAGAGGCGCAATTGACGACCCGACTTTCTGTCCGCCTACCGACCTTCCGATGGTGGCTGAACCTAACCGGAGATATGACCTGATATGACATACTTCCTTGATACAAATATCTGCATATTTCATTTGAACGGTACGGCGCCGAGGCTAAGTAACGTATTGGAGCATACTGCGCAATCGAGCATTGCTATCCCCTCTATAGTCGCTGCTGAACTGATATATGGCGCGGAAAAAAGTGCAAAACGGGAGTTTAATCTTGAGAAAACAGGATTGTTCCTTTCGCTGTATGATATTATCCCATTTGATTTGAATGCCGCAAAGATCTACGGCGCTATTCGCCGCGACCTTGAGTGCAGCGGTCAGATAATTGGAGGTAACGATCTGATAATTGCCGCTACGGTACTCGCACGCAAAGGAACACTCGTGACTAATAACACCGGAGAATTTTCACGAGTGCGCGGTTTGTTGCTCGAAGACTGGGTGTGAACAGCGCGCGAAAGGATCTCAAACTCGCTTCACACAGGTACTCAGTGGGGTCTGACGTGAAACGCTTCTCTTTAATGGTTTTTTCTATACTATTTTCGGAAACAGCGACAAGTAGTGCTGAGAATCAATGTTCTTTACTGTCTGCTGGCAAATATATGGGGTGAACGGTATGGCTGCGGAAAGACTGCATAAGCACATAGCAATCCGAATAATAGCAAGCGCTATTATCGCCAATGTCTTGTTTATTATTTGTGCGATTACATATAGTGACATAAAATATTTGGGTTATGATTATTATGCCCCTCGCGATTATTTAGGTTCTGAGTCGTTTGATCTCAACCCTGCATGGAATGATTTTGTTGTCACAGTAATAATTAGTTTCGGCATTCTGCTGATTTCAATATTATTTATCTGGAAACTGTTAAACCTAAAGTGGCGGCTTGCGGCGGCAGGTTTTATCATAGTATTAGTTGTTGGCGGCACAGTGCTCTATTTAAATACGGAGTATGCGTCAGAGCAGGATATACTGGAAATATATGAAACCGGGAGTTGGTTGGAAGAGGTCAACTTGACATATTATGAACCTTTTCGTGAGAATACACTCGCGAAGAGTCTTGATGAAACAGCTTCTTTATCGCTGAGCGATCATCTGCCCCGCCTTGATGGGGCTACTGCACTTTACCCACTCTATGCTGCTTTCGCCCGCGCAACATATCCGGCAGCCGAATATAAAGCTTACGATATCAACAGCGGTATAGCTTGTTCCAGAACGTCAGGGGCATTTGCCAACTTGCTTGATGGAAAAGTGGATTTAATCTTTCTCATGGGTGTTTCAGAAGAACAACGCGAACAGGCAAATGAACTCGGTTTAAAACTGGTACTTACGCCAATAGGAAAAGAAGCGTTTGTTTTCTTTGTGAACAACACTAATTCTATGTCAAACTTATCTGTCGGGAATATTAAGGATATTTACTCCGGTAATATAACAAACTGGTTCGAGGTCGGCGGTGATAACATAGAAATACTCGCATATCAACGTCCCGGCACTTCCGGAAGTCAAATAATGCTTAAAGAGATAATGGGAGATGTTCCGATAATCGAAGCACCCGGAAATAATTACTTTGACGAAATGATGGGTATGTATATGGCTGTGGCTTACAAAAACCATAAAAACGCTTTAGGATACTCGTTCCTCTATTATATAAATGATATGATTGCGGAAAACAAAATCAAGTTTCTTTCGATAAATGGAATTGAGCCGACAGCAGCCAATATTGCGTGCGGTGATTATCCCTTTGCTCACGATTTTTACGCTATTACTGTTATACGGCAGAACGCAATAAACGATGAAAAGCTACGTGAAGATAACACTCAAAGACTGATTGAATGGATACTAACACCGCAAGGACAGAGTCTTGTCGGAAAAACTGGATATGTACCTTTGCCGTAACATAATTAATAATTCATTTGCCAGAGGTTATCCTCATGAACTTAGGAGAAAAAATCCATCATCACAGAAAGTTGAGAGGACTATCTCAATAACGATAGCCGCTTTGCCGGACTTCCGGTTGATTGATTTCTATAACTTAGTGCAGATGAGACATCTGTATTGTTCGCATTTGTGTTGTGTATGTATGATAAAGATACAAATCTTATACAAAATTGAGCTATATGTTTGATAATCATCAAGGCTTTGGGGGAATCCTTTGTGAAGCGTATCCTAATTGCTGTAATTATATTGATTGTCTTATTATCAATGACCGCTTGTGCAGACCAATCGCAGACAGAAGCTGCAAAGGTAATATTACAAGACGACCAACTCCGGCAGCAGCTAACAGACTCACCGGAACAACCGGATTCCGGGTCAAAACCATCAACGGCAATTATAGGCGGTTCTCATATAGAAAATACAAATTCTCATGTAAAAAATAATGATACCATTCTGCTCACACCTGCAACGACTTCGGATTCCGGCTCTAGCATAGACGAACAGAAGTTTGAAGTTCAAATGAATGAGGAGCCTGACATTTTAGATGATAATCCGTATATCGATTATCCCTGTGTCGCTGACGAATGGCGGTATCCATTGCCCACCGAGCAGCTCACGATAGAGAGAGCCGCGGAACTGTATTCCCGTTTTTTAGAGGATGAAATAGCCAGCACCGATGGTTTGTGGGTGTCTACATTCTATGATTCAGAAATTATCAAGGACATCTTCATGGTGCGGGATATAACCGGCGATGGAATACCTGAGATTTATCAAAGCAGCCCCGGAGTAGCAGGGGCTATATGGAGCATAGAGAATGGACAGGTCGTACATGTTGCCTCATTAGGGTCATATCTTACTCTGCTTGCCAACGGCGGAATCTTTTATCAGTGGTCCGACGGAGTCCCGCATCACGACGAGTATTGGTATATGGGGTTATCCCCTGAAAGTAAAGAATTTCCCGATGTGGACTTTGGAATATATCCCGCAGACGAAGCCCTTGGGCTGAAAGAAACCTGCTTTATTGGCGGTGAAGAGGTCTCAAGGGAGGAGTGGCAGGCAGTCGCTGATATATACTTTGCTCTCCGAGACATGGAACCCGATGAAGCGCAGCGCGCTGTCAGTTTTTCGGAATGGATTGCGTCGCTGGACGTGAGCATCGAACCGTCGCCTTTCTCAGAAGAAAAAGCAAGCCGCATTTTTGCGCAATTCCTTACGAGTCGCACTGTTGGCTATGACTTGGACGGCAACACAGTAATCGCGGATTACTGGTATTCTGATTATGACCTTAAGGGCATGACGCAGTTTTTGGTATGGGATTTTACCGGCGATGGTATACCGGAGGTTTATTTGCCTGTTTTCAGCCGCGACGTCTGGACTATTCGTGACAATCATCATGTCGTCTTGCTCGGCAAACTGGACGACATGGATACTGCGCCGGAGTATCCAATCAGTTTTCTTGAATGGCTGGTCTGGTGACCTGATGAAACATGAGTTCACGGCGTCAAATCAGGAGCCGTACAGAATCTCCCATTCGTCGAGGCTAAGTGCTAAAGTCGTAAAGTCGCTATAGTTTCCGGATAATTTGTACCATTTGTTATTCGTAAAGTCGTGGATTATATAGGGGCCATAGTCTGTTCCGACAGCTATGGCAAGATCTTCTTCTGTGAACGCTATTCTTTGGTAAGTCCTGAATTGCCTGATTACGGGGTCATCGAGCTCGGCGGAGCCCATAAAAGAATACTCGGCAATCATAAGATAACTGAAAAGAATATCAAGATTTGGTATCCTGTCCATGAAATACTCCGGCTCATCTATTTCTTCAACTGCATTATCATTGAAGAACTGATAGAGCCTGTTTATGTTAGTACTCATTTTACTTTCGTAAATATATGTTCCATCGGCCATATTTACCAAGTATTGGACCGAAACTATTTCCGTACCATCAATATTAAGCGGCGGAGTCGTAATATGGACTGCGCCGTTCAAATAATCGACTTTTACGCCAAAGGCTTCCGCAATGAACCGGAGCGGGACAAACGTTCTGCCGTTCACAGCGAACATCGGTTGGTCGATGGTGACGGGCTGGCCATTGATCGTAGGCGAGGCGTCGCCGATCGTCAAGCTGATAACCGTGTCATCTTTAGTGGCGGTCACCGTTCTCGTATCGTTGTTCCAAACTATCGAAGCGCCCAACTCTTCAAAAATCACACGGAGCGGGACCATAGTCCTTCCGTTTACGATACGCGGTGGTACGTCGAATATCAAGACGCGCCCGTCAAGGAGCACACTTATTTCGTTAAGCGATATCTCAACAGGCGGACAAGGGGCTGTTGTTTCATAATTTCCGACTTGGTGATAATAGTTTGAACCCCACGCCCACAGGCTCCCGTCCGCCTTGATCGCTGCCGTGTGAGTGCCGCCCGCCGAAACTGCAGCGACGCCATCCATCACTTTCACCGTAGAATACCGGTCTGTTTCTGTTCCGTCGCCCAACTGCCCATATGTGTTTCCGCCGCACGCCCATAGACTTCCATCATTTTTGATTGCCATGACGTGTCCGCCGCCCGCTGTTATTGCGGCTACGTTATCCATTATCTTGACCGGAGCAGTGCTGAAATCACGCAAGACGCCGTTTGCGTCTGTACCGAGTTGACCAACGTTAGCCCCCCATGTCCAAAGACTCCCGTCAGACTTGACCGCTGTTGTAAAAAAGGCGCCTGTTGACACATCTGTTACATCGCTCATTATTCTTACAGGTGTTCGCCGGTCTGCTACCGTACCGTCGCCTAATTGTCCAAAATCATTTCTTCCCCATGCCCACAGGCTGCCGTCTGTTTTTATTGCCATCGATTGAGCGTAACCCGCGGATAAAGCGATAACATTATCCATAATTTTTACTGGAACGGGGCGCCCTGATGTCGTACCGTCTCCAAGCTGACCATAGCTATTGCTGCCCCACGCCCAGAGGCTGCCATCAGTCTTGATTGCTAGAGTGTGAGAACCGCCTGCTGAAACATAGACGATATCGTCCATGACTTTAATTGGTGTGTGGCGCTCTGTTATCGTGCCGTCTCCAAGCTGACCAAAGCTGTTCCTGCCCCAAGCCCACAGGCTCCCGTCTGTTTTGATAGCCATGCTGTGGATGTCGCCTGCCGAAACAGCCGCAACATTGTCCATTAGTTTGAATGGTACGGGACAGTCTGTTACTGTGCCGTTGCCGATTTGCCCATACCTGTTGTTTCCCCAAATCCACAGGCTGCCATCTTCCTTAATAGCCATGCTATGAAAGCCGCCCGCAGATACCGCAACGAAATTGTCGTTGGCGGCACGTGCGGGCGCAGACGATGAAACAAACGGCGTCGTCGCCAAAAGCAGCGCTGCTATGAGTATTGTGCTTGTGATCTTCTTTTTCACTCAGATTTCACTCCAATCCGCATGAGCAGGACTTAATACCAAACATTTCAAATATAATCTCGAAACCAAACTTTTAAACGATGTTATTGAAAATCTCCACCCAATCGGCAAGGTCGTATATTTCCGACCAACGTGTTCCAAAAGCACTATCAGCGACTTGATGCCATGTGTCCCGTGTGACGTCATATATCAGCGTGGGGTAGCGGGGTTCGAGGACTGTGACATTAGATGCATCCGAGGGTGTGTCCGAAGGAGCGGCTGTTGTGCTGTTCGTCAACGAGTAAAACTCATATCTCTGTATGACGTCGCCGTCCAACCCCGCTGTTTCCATGAACGAAAGCTCATAGAGCATATAGTAATTGTCTACGTGAAAAATACTACCGTAACTCTCCGGCTCTGCGGCTTCCTCGCCGATACCATTCACAAATAGCTGATACATCTCGTTTATGACCAGATTTGACTTACATTCTTTCCGCGCCCCGCCCATTATCATCCTGAAATAGTACTGCACGGAAACCACTCTTGTTCCGTCGATATAAAGAGGACCCGTGACGAGATTATCCGCCGCTTCACGCGATATCGCCCCGTTTTCCACGAGGATATCAAAGAGCATATTATCTGAATCCTTATATGTGGCGGTGAGCGCGTTATATGATATGACGGCGACGTCACCGCGGCTGAAATCACGCGGCGATGCGCTATACTCACCGTTTGTGAAGCCCAGCTCGTCCGATAGCTCCCAAGCCCTGTCCCATGCAAAATCGCTGCCGGACGCGTAACCGAGCGCTCGCAGAATAAAAGTTATATACTGCGAAGCCGTGATGGTCTCATAACCGCCGAATGTCGCAGCGCCTGTGCCTGTCGTCAAATCGTTCGCGTAGGCATATCCCACATAAGGCTTTGCCCAACTTGCGACGTCGGTAAACGGCGTCGTCCATTCCCCACTAAGCGCATCTTCTTCTTTACCCAGTAAGCGTACCAGCATAGTGACCGCCTCGTGGCGCGTGGGGGCGCGGTCAAGTGCAAAATCTGGCGTCCCGTCCGCATTGTCTCCGACCCCGCGAAAGAGTCCGAGCTCATACAGGCGGGTTGCAGCGCCCAATGCGTCATCTTTGTAAGTAGGAATCACGGGTGGATCGCCCGGAGTCTGCGGATTGGGGGGCACTAGCGCGCCGTCAGGAATATTTAGACCTTCCATTATCTTTTGTGGTCTGAAGCGGTTCGTCGTCGTTCCGTCGCCCAGTTGTCCGTGGTCATTTCGACCCCACGTCCAAAGGCTCCCATCGGTTTTTACCGCAGCGGTGAAGCTGCCGCCGTGAAACACAGCTCTTACATTGTCTGTGATCCTTACGGGGGCGTCTCGCATTTCGTCCGTGCCGTCGCCAAGCTGTCCATAACCGTTCCAGCCCCAAGCCCAAAGACTCCCGTCATTCTTAATAGCCATAGTATTGTTTGTAAACGCAGATACGGAAAACACGTCCTCCATCAATTTTACCGGGACAGAGCGTCCCGATGACGCGGTTCCGCGCTGGCCGAAATCATTGAGGCCCCAAGCCAAAAGGCTTCCGTTCGTTTTAATAGCCATAATATGGCGATTACCCATTGATATCTCGGCAACATCGTCCATTATCCAAATCGGCAAACGGCGGCTCACAGACGAGCCGTCGCCTAGTTGGCCATACTCGTTTAAACCCCATGACCATAGGCTATTGTCCGTTTTAATAGCAAGGGTGCAACCGGGTCCTGCGTACACAGCCTTAACACCATCCATTATTTTTATTGGAGTAGCGCTGTTGGTCGTCGTGCCGTCTCCCAGTTCGCCGTCGGCATTTCGCCCCCAAGCCCATAAGCTTCCATCGGTTTTGATAGCCATTGTGTGTGAACCGCTCATGCTTACATCGGTCACGTCGTCCAGCACTTTGACAGGTATCGTGCTGTGTGCGAACGTTCCGTTACCGAGTTCGCCCCACCCGTTGGCGCCCCAAGCCCACAGCGTTCCGTCTGTTTTTATCGCCATTGTGTACATGGAGAGGGTCTCCACCGAGGCCACGCCGTCCATGATCTTAACAGGGCTTGTTCTATCTCTATAGGTACCATCGCCGAGCAGGCCGTGATAATTCTGACCCCAAGCCCAGAGGCTCCCATCGAGCTTAACAGCCATACTGCGAAAATATGCTGCCGACACAGCGATGACATTGTCCATTATTTTGACAGGAGAATGGCGGACAAAAGTCGTGCCGTCGCCGAGTGCGCCGCATTCACCGTTTGCCCCCCATGCCCAAAGGCTGAAATCGGCTTCGATAGCCAACGCGTGGGAATCGCCTACCGCTAAGGTCGTGAACGTACTGCCCGCAGCCAACGCAGGGGCTGATACAAACGGGGTCAGCGTTGCCGATAACGCGATAGTCAGCATAGCGCACAATAATTTCTTTTTCATTTTGGAGTTCTCCTTCCGTATGCAGCATATATAGAAAACGCACCTCGATTATAGCACACAGGAGGACAGAATAGTAGTGGTGAGAGATGGCTTTGATGTGTTGCGTGTAATACATTGATTGCTATATGGATATAAATACAGTTTTTTGTTATACTATTTTCCTGAAACAGCGATACTGAAAACCCCTACAGCGATTTGTCGCCATTGGCGGGTCTTACTAAGCTTGAGACGATATTTCTTGATCCAGAACAAGCCGCAGAAATCACCGATTGGTCGCCTGTCGCTCATGTGCCTTATGTGCAAAGCCGGCCATAGTTTGTTGCTCTCTAGTGCCCTGTATAGGCTAATCCGTTATGCGGCTTTATGACTACTTGATAAGCAAGTGAATATTTGGACTTTCGGGGGTTGCGATATAGTGAGGCCAATATACGAGTTTGACGCGGTGATACTGAAAAACCCGGACATGGACGCGGCTTATATTGAGATACCGTTTGACGTCAGAGAAGCGTTTGGTAAATCCCGCGTGCCGGTGCATGCCACTTTTGACGGCGAAAAATACGACGGCCAGCTTGTGAAAATGGGCACGCCTTGCCACGTTATCGGTTTACGCAAGGATATTCGGGCAAAAATCGGGAAACAACCGGGCGACGTCGTCCATGTTACTTTATCGGAGCGAAAACCAGCTGAAGAAGCGCCGGGTCACAGGTCAGGGGGTATCCGGTAACAGCGCCGGTTGAGTGAAGGTGCACATACATTATTGATGTAGCCATACACGAAGCAGTTGCGTTAACCGTTTCGTCTTCCTTCCCGTACTGCGAGGAGCTCAGCGTCAGATCTCCGCTCGAAGACTTTTGGCTTGGTTTGTAAGCTTTGTAATTGTAAACGCTATAAATATTATTGCTGGAGACGTTGTTGATTACCCTTTACTGAGGTGAAAAATACTAAATGAAGCGATTGAGTTCCCCGCTGCTGATTGTATTCTTCCCATTATTAACTGTTCTTGTCGAATTAGGCGTTGCAGTTGGCAGCAACTTCCTGCTTGTTCATGAAGTAGGCGGCA
>Ga0082212_10012195_pt1 | contig 10842 bp, 11 predicted proteins | sample TergutNt197P3_FD_71548 | JGI IMG/M metagenome (GOLD analysis project Ga0082212, IMG submission 71548) | Neocapritermes taracua P3 segment gut microbial communities from Petit-Saut dam, French Guiana - Nt197 P3 | ecosystem: Host-associated > Arthropoda: Insects > Digestive system > Gut ...
AGTCACCTCGCTATAGCGTTACCCTCATTCTGTCCGCCGCGGCTATCGTGTTCGGGAACACGCTGCGGGCTTTCTCTTTTATTTCGTCTATCTCTTCGTCTGATATATGCGACGAATGGTGTATCAGCGCAAGCTGTCTAGCGCCGGACGTTTTTGCTAACGTCGCGCTTTCCTGCCAACTGGAGTGCCCCCAGCCGGGGGTTATCTCGCCGTCGTTGAAAAAGGAATCCAGCACAAGCAAGTCTGCGCCCTTAAAAAACTCAGCCAGATTATTGTCGCCCGTGTGACGCCCCAGTTCAACGTCGCAGCAACAGCAGAACACTTTGTTGTCGTATTCGATCCTGTATCCCAATGCACCGCCGGGGTGGGAGACCGATAACGCGCTTATTTTTATACCGCCCGGGAATTCTATAGTATCCCCGCTTGATATCGTTTTAAATTCAATTGACGCGCGGAAGTCGTCGAATCCCGCGGGGCTTGTCGGCGGCGATAAGTAGTCGCATAAGACTTTGCGTATGTCCATGTCCTCTGTTTTGAAACCGTAGAAAGTGAATGCCTTTTGGGGGTCGAAAAGTTCCTTGCAAAACAGCATCCCCTCGATATGGTCTGCATGGTAGTGAGAAAACAGCAGGTTCATATGCGGCGTGCCGTAGTCCGCCAGCCCGGACAACCCGACTATCCCGGAGCCCGCGTCGAATATGAAGACCTCGCCGCCGGCCTTGACAGCCACGCACATAGTATTTGTGCCGTATTTTGCCCGCTTTCCGTTGTTGTAGGAACACGAGCCGTTTGTGCCCAGAAATGTCACTTCAAAATTTTCCACTTTTCCCCTCCCGAGTGGATTTGAGTTGTAAGGGGGTTCGCCACCCCCGGTTGCTATGAATTGCTTTCTTTTGCGGTTAGTGCTCAATCTCGCATTTTGTCCAGACTGTATATCTGTATCCCTGTTTTTTTGTTTTTCACATTGATGACGCCCAGGTCGGTAACCTCCACGTGATCCTTAACCACTTGATACGTTGCGTCAGAAATTATTATCTGCCCCTTTTCCGCGTTGCCCTCCAGCCTCGCGGCTGTATTGACCGTGTCGCCTATAGCCGTATAGTCCATCCTGAAATCCGAACCCATGTTGCCGACGACCGCCGTGCCTGTGTTCACACCGACGCCGAATTGCAGGTCGACGCCGTAGTCCGCGATTATTGCGTCGCGCAGCGCGGAGGCGCCTACTTTCATCGCGTATGCCGCCCTTACGGCGCAAAGCGCGTGGTCTTTCAGGTCGTTTGGGGCGTTGAAGACAGCCATTGTCGCGTCGCCGATGTATTTGTCTATCGTCCCCCCGTGCTCTTGGATAGCATGGCTTGTCAATGCAAGGTAGCGGTTGACCATGCTGACGACTTTTTCCGGCGTGTTCGCTTCCGAAAAGGCCGTGAACCCGCGTATATCGACAAACAGGACGGTTATTTCCTTTACCGTGCCGCCGAGTTGCACCTCGACGTTCCCTGATATTATCTCGTTAACGACCTCAGGCGCGACAAACCGCCCGAACATCGACTGTATGTGCTGCTTTTCATATTGCATAGTCAGGATATTCAGTATGAACATCGCGACATAGCATACTAAAAGGAATATTATACCATTCCCCGGTTTCAAAATGATGTCATACTGCGTGTATGCAAGGAACGCCACGGCGCCTTGCGCGGCGATAAGTACGGCGGTGGCGATCACCCCCCACAGGGATTTTAAAAGGTTTAGCACAACGATGGCGATGATCCCGAAAACCGCCATAACGGCGAGGTCGAGCCACCACGGCGCCGTTTGTTTGAAATTGCCATCCAGCATGTTTTGGATGATATTCGCGTTTATCTCCACGCTGTATGTCTTTGCGTTTTTATTGAGCGGCGTCTGGAAATCGTCCCCGATGCCTTGGGCATACGGCCCGATCAGGACTATGGCGTCCTTGAATACAGACGACGAGTACTGGTCGTTTATCACGCCCCATAACGAGAGCCTTGTGTAGCCGTCCCGCCCGGATGTGTAGTCGATGGGGAACTGCCCGTTGCCGTCCAGCGGTATCGTGTTCGCGTTTATGCCGGTCACGCGGCAGTAGGTTCTGTATATCTCATAGGGCAGGGAATGTATCGTTATGTCCCCGTAGCGGACCGATGTAAGCGCGCTGCGCATGACCCCGTCCGCCTCGTCAGGTTCTATATTGAGGAAACCGACGTTCACGGCTTTCGCGAGTTCTTTGAATGGTAAGATGTAGTCCTCGGCTTCGAACATCTCGCCTTTCATCACAGCGGGGTAAAACGCCATGCCGCCCACTACAAGCCTGTCTGTCTTTTCGGCGACTGCCACAAGCGCGGCGTCGTTTTCTTCGCTCATGCTGTATACGTCGTAAAGTATGCTCGCACCGACTACGGCTGCACCGTTTTCGAGGGCTTTGTCTATGGCGTCGGTCACATACAGGCGCGGCCAGGGCCATTGCCCTATTTCGTTTATGCTTTCATCGTCCATGCCGATTATGATTATACGGTTCGAGGGCTGGCCGGGGGATATCAGCAGATTGTCATAGATGACGTTGTCCAGCGAGGTTGTGAAATCAAAATAATACGCCAGGCAGAAAACGACCAGCAGCAGGGCCGGGACTAAGATTTTCAGCTTTTTGAGCATATCATTTACCTCTCAAATCGTTGCTTGAATTAGGGAGCGCTTACCTCAAGTCAGACGGGATGTGCAGCGCTATGAGGCTGAACTCCGGGTACCATTCAAATGTATACGGGAAAAGGCGCGTGATCTCGTCTATGGTCGTGACGGCAACGCCTTTCATAATGAAATAGTCCTCGTTCAAATTGAGCAGCGTGTCTTTTTCCTGTATGGTTATATCAAGAATGTTCGTCACTTCGTCCAGTGTGACCACAGCGCCGAGCGCCTCGAAAAGGGGGCGGATTGGGACGTAGATCGTGTCCGCAGTATTCCACGGCTGCACCCTGCCCATGTTGACCCGCCCGTTGTCTATGTAGACGCGGATATCCCCATTGTATGCGTACTTTGAGTCAGTTGCTATGCCGGTAGTTTTCAGCATATCTTCACGGGACGGGCGGCCTTCTAAAAGCCGGTCGGTCATAGGCACTGATACGACTCGGTTGTTGACGGTATCGGATATGTATAACTCGTCGCCGTCCGTGCACACGCCCTCGGGCCTCGTCAGCGCCAGGTTTTCCGCTGAAGCGTAATACTGTCCCGCTGTCCCGTTGCCAACAAGAGTCTTTGTCACGCCCGCTTCTATAATGCGGACTGCGTGGTTCATAGCGTCGGCTACAAGGATGGCGCCCCCCGGCGTCAGGTCGATGCCGCGCGGGTAATTAAAGCGCGCCGTTTCGTTGAGGCCGTCGGCGTAACCGCCCATCGGGTATCCGGATATCGGGTCCGCCTCGCCCGGCGAGCCGGCTATAGTCTCGACGACCCCGCCGGATATCTTGCGGATGCAGTGGTTGCCTGAATCTGATATATATATATCGCCCGACGGCGATATCGCTATCCCCGACGGTTCGCGGAACCGGGCGTCGAGCAAGGCGCCGTCCCTCCACCAGGCTTCTTCCGCGCCTCCAGCGAAAAGGCTCACGTTACCATCGGAGTCTATGTGCCTTATGCAATGGTTCATCGTATCGGCTACATATATTGAGCCGTCCGCTGCCGCCGCAGCAGCGCGCGGGGCGTTGAACCGCGCTTCGGTCTCCCTGCCGTCCTGGAACCCGCTGTAACCGTTTCCGGCAACGGTGACGACAAACTCGTCGTCCATCCTGCGGATGACGTTGTTGCCTGTGTCGCAGATAATGATACCGCCGCCCGGCTCTATCGAGACGTCGGATGGTTTCATAAACATTGCGTTTTCGCGATAGCCGTCGATAAGGGCGCCGGAATCAAAATAGGAAAACCCGTACTGGCCGGGTATCCCTACGCGCATGTTATTGCCGCCGTCTATGATCTGTATACGGTCGCACATGGAATCCGCGATAATTAGGTTTTCGCCGTCAAGCACGATCCCGATAGGATAATACAGCTCGTCAGTGTACCTCAGCGGATCCCAGATCCCGTCGTAAACTGTGACTTTTGTCGTCGCGACTGCTTCCGCGCCCGCTGTCGTCGAGCGTATGACTTCGTCCTCCTCGGCCCAGGGTTTCCAAAAGAACACCGTTACTACCGCCCCGGCGATCAGCACGGCGACGATAGGCAGCAGGATGGCTAATATTTTCTTTTTCTTTGATTTGCGTTTCCGATTATCCATATATCTATGCCTTTCCTCGAAAGGTATAAAGCGGGGGCGCGATAACCGCGTATTTCTGCATTATTATTTATTATTTATATCTGCGGCGTCCTCCGGCTGCCATACGCCGCTTTCCGCGAACAGTTCCACGATCTCGCCGTCGAGTTTGCCTTCGTCCGCCATCTCGATGAGGATCCCCAGCGCTTTTTCATACGAAATCGATTTTCTGTAAGGCCTGTCGCTTGCCGTGAGCGAGTCGAAAATATCCACTATAGTAATGAAATGAGCCTCCATGGGTATCTGATCGTGCGCGAGATTATCGGGGTAGCCGCTCCCGTCTATGAACTCGTGGTGCTTTCTCGCCCATTCCGGCACATGCTCGTATTGCTTGTTGAACACTATGTTGTCAAGCAGCCTGCCGGTGACTACCACATGGTCCTGCATACTTATGCGTTCGGAGTCCGTGAGGGTGCCCCGCCTGATAGACAGGCTTTCAAGGTCGTATGGGCTAAATATATCGGTAGAGGCGCCGGTATCATTCTTATATGTTAGTTTTGATAATTCCGGTATGGTAGCCAGGTCGTTGTCGTTTAAAAACGAAGCGGTGTTTATCCGCTCAACGACCGTGAGCAACTCGTCGATTTTTCCAGACGCGACCTCATATTCTTCTCTGGACTGTTCCCCCGTGAGGAATTCGACCCGCTCTTGCAGTCTCCTGATAGTAAACCTTTGGCGTATCAATTCCAGCCTGCTGCCCAGGCGGGTTTCTTTGTCCATGATATCGAGCGGCGTCACGACCTTGCCGATATCGTGCAGCAGGGTAGCCATAATCACTTGTTCTTCCCGGTTTTCATCCAAGTGGTATTTTGAGCCCTGCGGGTACTTCTCGCGCAAGTATGCGATAAAATTTTTGACGTATTCGGCTGTTTTCCGGGCGTGGTTCACCGTGTACGGCGAGCGTTCGTCTATCGCTTGCGACATTACGCGCACGACCGAGTAAAACAGGCCTTTTATCTCTTCCACATTTTGCATGTTTGCAAGCGCGCTGGCGGCAATGTTCGCTATCGACTTGAAAACGAATTCGAGGTTCTGGTCAAACTGGATTATCTCGTTTGCCTGGTTCCGCGCGTTGATAAGCTGTATCACCCCGATGACATTACCCTGCAGGTCCGGGAGGGGGAATACCATCATAGACTGTGTGTGGAAGCCGGTAATCGCGTCGTAATTCTTTGGCCCTTGAAAGTTGAATTCCGTGCTGTTATAGACGTCGGCGATGTTTACGATAGTGTTTTTGATCGCGCAGTACGCGCTGACATTTTCTATCGACGTCTTGTCAAGGGAGACGGGGGGCAGCGTGATCTCTTCGCCGCGCGAAGACGTCCCGAGCACGTCGTTGTGCAGTATCGCGAAGTGGAGTTTGCCGTCGCGGACGACATATAGAGTTCCGGCTTCGCAGTTTGCAATGTCTCGCATTTTGTTCAGAATAATGTCAAGCAAGTTGATGAAGTCCCGTTCATTATTAAACGCGACGATGATATCAAGAATTTTCTGAAGATCTACCGATTCAAAATGTGAATCCAATAAATTCGTCCCCCTATTTGGTGAAGCTAACAATCCACATTCTATCATATCACAAAATACTTGCGTTTACAATATAAAAAAGAAAATAATCCGCTTCACAAGTCCTTAAAGCTGTTTTTGAATCGTACCTATGGAATTATGAAAGATAAAAACAATGCGTTATATGATCCATTAAATGCGAATAAAGTATGTATATACGGGCAATTACTTTTACTTGATTTAATTGAACGTTTAGAACCTTACTGTCAAATCATTCAGAGCAATACAGACGGCATACTGATTAAACTTCACAAATATGAAGATTACAATATAATAGATGATATTTGTTATGAATGGGAAAAAAGAACTTATTTAAAACTTGAATTTGAAGAGTTCCAAAAGGTTTATCAAAAAGATGTAAACAATTATATCATTATTCCAGATGGTAAACCGTATGATGAAAAAGGAAATCCGCGCTGGAAATCTAAAGGCGGATATGTCAAAAAATTAACGCCATTGGATTACGATCTTCCGATTATAAATAAAGCTTTAGTAAATTATATGATTCATAGTATTCTGCCTGAACAAACTATAAACGAATGTAATAATTTAAAAGAGTTTCAACTTGTAACAAAAATAAGTAATAAATACACTCATATTTTACATGGTGATAAACCAATAAAAGAGAGGTGTATTCGCGTTTTTGCATCTAAAAACAATAAAGATTTAGGCGTGAAAAAAGTTCATGCTAAAACTGGCAGACCGGCAAAACTTCCAAATTCTCCAGAAAACTGTTTTATTTATAATGACAATGTTAATAATGTTAAAGTACCTGAAAAATTAGATAAACAATGGTATTTGAATTTAACTAAAAAACGATTAATTGATTTTGGAGTAATATAAAATGTTTCAAGAAACCAAAACAACGTTTAATATAGATTTACGTGATGTATTTGCTGGATTTTGGATAAGCGGATTAGCGGCAGCAAATGGTAAAGAAAATACTGATTCCCGTTCTGCAAAAAATTTTGCAGAGGAAGCTTATATGATTGCAGACACAATGATAAAAGAAAGGAATAAGAAATAATGGAAGAACTTAAACTTTGTCCTTTCTGCGGCGGAAAAGCAGTATTAGATGATAAATTCTTTGTCTGCGTATATTGTTTACATTGCAACAACCATACTGCTACTGAACTTATTGCAGATAAAGCTGTAAAGGCATGGAATCGCCGCTTTATAGATTTGAAGGAATTAAACATACCTGCTATCTGTAAATCTTGCGATCATATCAATTGTGAAAATGGAAATTGTATGTATACAAATTTTTGCGAATACCAAAATAATTTAATTCGTAAGGATATACGGACACTTTATCACGTAACAACAGTCAAAAAAGCAAAACTATACCGGCAAACAGGACACATTAATAAACCTGTAAGGGGTTTTGATTCGCTTATGGGCGCTATGGTATGGGCAATTAAGACCGGAAGGAAGATTATCTATGCTGTCTCTGGAGAACCTTCATATTTGCTTCCTGATCACCACAATGACTATGGTAAAGCCTATTGGATTGATGAAAATATTCCTGTAGATCGTATTAAATGCGTTTATAGCGCAGAGGAAAACTATAATGAATGAACAATATAAAACATGTATTTACTGCTCACATTTTGATAATGGAGCGTGTACAAACGAAAAAGCATTTGATTTTGAGAAAGATGAAATTAAATTCCATCTATTTACAGACAACGGGCATTTAGCTGATTCCATAAAAGAAGGTTTCAAACCTTTTGACTTTGATGAATTAAAAAATGCTTTATTAAATAGCAAAATTTCTAAAAAATGCTATAAAGAAATTATACAAATTTTTGCAGAGGAACTTGAAAGCGCTTTTAATGATTGGACTGAAAGTATAGATGAATCAGTTTCCATTGCACTTTATAATTTTGACTTTGAACAACCTCAAGACGTAACAATTAAAAATCCATCGGAATTTTCATGCAAATATTTTATGTAGTTTAGGGGGGGGGGTGAATTGTATTGTTTTTCCGGGGATATGTCGAAACAAAAAATAAAGAATGTATTGAAAAAATAAAAGGTAGAAGAAATTTTAAAACAATTAAAGACGTTCAAGGATTGTCTGAATATGCTGGAATACTTGCACAAGATATAATTTTAATTGATATTGATGATGAAGATCAAAGTGAATGCCTATTTCAAATGGTTCAAGATTTAAAACTTGAATGCCGTGTATACAAAACAACAAGAGGTAAACATTTTTTATTTTTTAATAAAGGAGTAAATAACAATCGAACAAAAGCATCATTAGCAATAGGATTGAAAGCTGATATTAAACTTGGAAAGAAAAATTCATATTCAATTTTAAAGTTTAACAGAAAAGAACGTGAAATTATCCATGACACGGAATGTCCTTCGGAGCTTCCAAAATGGTTGTTGCCTATACGTGCATCGGCTGATTTTTTCAATATGGAAGCCGGAGACGGTAGAAATCAGGCGCTTTTCAATTACATTCTTGCATTACAATCGGCTGATTTCAGTAAAGAGGAAGCAAAACAATGTATCAATCTTATCAACAGATACATAATAAAAGAACCTTTGCCGGAATCGGAACTTGAAACAATATTAAGAGATGAAGCTTTTCTAAAGCCTACGTTTCTCAAAGGCGATAGATTTTTATTTGATAAATTTGCTATTTATCTGAAAAATAACAACTATATCAAAAAAATAAATAATCAATTGCATATTTATGACAATGGCGTATATATGCCCGGAAAATTACGTATCGAATATGAAATGATCAAAAATATTCCCGAATTAAATAAAACTAAAAGGCAGGAAGTATATGATTATTTAAATGTTGTGGTTAATGAAGAAACAGAATCCATGAAATCAAATTTAATACCATTTCGTAACGGCATATATGATCTTATTAAAGATGAATTAATTCCATTTTCACCAGAGCATATAATAACCAATAGAATCGAATGGGATTATAACCCAAATGCTTGTTATGATTTAGTTGATGAAGTTTTTAATAAAATATCCTGTTATAATCCTAAAATCCGCAAACTGCTAGAAGAAATAATTGGATATTGTTTTTATAGGCGGAATGAATTAGGTAAAGCATTTATTCTTATAGGAGAAAAAGAGAATGGTAAATCAACATATTTAGACATGATAAAAAATATTTTAGGAGAAAAAAACATATCTGCTTTGGATTTGTCAGAACTTAATGAACGTTTTAAAACAGCCGAAATATTTGGAAAATTAGCAAATATCGGAGACGATATAGAAAGCGAATTTATACCAAATACAGGTATATTTAAAAAACTTGTAACAGGTGAAAATCTAACGGCAGAGCGCAAAGGGCAAGATCCGTTTATATTTCATAGTTATGCAAAACTCTTGTTTTCAGCTAACAGCATACCGCGTTTAGGCAAAGGTAAAGATTCGGAAGCAATCAAACGCAGACTGATCATTGTTCCCTTTGATGCAAAATTTAGCCCGTCCGATCCAGATTATAAACCATACATTAAATATGATCTCCGAAAACAAGAGGCTATGGAATATCTGATTATTTTAGGATTGCAAGGATTACAGCGAATTTTATACAACCAAAAATTTACAAAAGATTCTAAAATTCAGGAAGCGTTAAACGAATATGAATTAATGAACAATCCAATTTTAGGATTTTTTAATCAAATTGAAATTGATGAAATATTGAATGAACCAACAAATAAAATCTATCGTCTATATCAGGAATATTGTATTCGTGAAGGATTACAGGCAATGGCAAATAATAATTTTTCAAAACAGGTAAATAAATATTTCAACATTGATACAACACAAAAAAAGATACAAGGTAAAACATGTAATATTTTTATAAGGGGAAAAAGAAATGAATAAGAAAGAACTTGAATTTCATATGGGCATGTATCGAGGTTTATTTGCTGGTTCTACGCTTTGTGAAGTGTTCGATGAACTTGAAGCACAAATAAAACGACTATGTGAACAGGCATCTGTCTTTTGTGAGTGTCCTGATGGTATGAGTTGTGAAACACCTGAAAAACTTCTACGATTAAATAAATGCGTGGATTGCTGGCGGGCGGCCGCAGAAAAGCGGTAACGAAATAAATCCAATATATAAAGCAATTTGGTACATCATGAAATTAAAAGGTTAAAGAACAATGAAAATAATTAATGCAAATTTTGAGATAGTTGACAGGTTAGACGGAAACGATATTTTAAAGAAAATTGAACGATGCGGACGTGTTTGTTATAAAAGTGAAGATAAAATAACAAATGAAAGCGCAAAAAAATTTGTTACTTTTATAATTGAACATGGTCATGAGAGCGTATTGGAACATGTTAGTTTTACAGTTAAATTTATAGTTGATCGTGGTATTTCACATGAAATTGTCAGACATAGAATAGCTTCATATAGTCAAGAAAGCACTCGTTACTGTAATTATAAAAATAATAATGAAATAATTGTAATCGAACCATGTTTTTGGAATGAGACGGAACCGCCTTACGGAGAAGAAAAAGCTCATTATAACGCATGGAAAAAATCATGTGAAATTGCAGAAAGCACTTATTTAAAAATGATAGAACATGGGGCATTACCACAAGAAGCCCGTTCTGTGCTTCCTAATAGCCTAAAAACAGAAGTAATAATGACAGCAAATCTTCGGGAATGGAGACATTTTTTCAGACTTCGGACAGCTAAAAACGCACATCCTCAAATGAGAGAGGTTGCTTGTTCGTTGCTTAAAGCAATAAAAAATATCATTCCAATAGTGTTTAATAATATTCAAGTTTAATATTGAATGCACTTGAATTGTTATACGAATTTAGTTTCAACAGTTAAAAACCCCTGTATTTATGCAGGGGTTTTTATTTTTTACAATTCAATATAGGGTTGAATCCGGTTATAGTAGGTTATAGTTGGTTATAGTTCTCGGTTATAGTATAAGTCCTTTATTTTCTATGCGGTAATA
>Ga0082212_10012196_pt1 | contig 10842 bp, 9 predicted proteins | sample TergutNt197P3_FD_71548 | JGI IMG/M metagenome (GOLD analysis project Ga0082212, IMG submission 71548) | Neocapritermes taracua P3 segment gut microbial communities from Petit-Saut dam, French Guiana - Nt197 P3 | ecosystem: Host-associated > Arthropoda: Insects > Digestive system > Gut ...
ATGGGCGCAAAGTCGGGACGGATATATAGATCGCATACGAAAAGATGTGTCCGAAAAGCCGGTTCAGCTATCGATCCCTGCCTCTTGCCGTTATGTACATCGTTTGCGTTCAGAGGTTTCGGCCATTATGATCGGCACGAATACGGCATGGTTGGACAATCCGTCCTTGACGGTTCGTCACTGGGTTGGCAAATCGCCGGTGCGGGTTTTCCTTGACCGTACGCTTCGCATCCCGCAATCGTATCGTTTGTTTGATGGGGCGGTGCCTACTTTAATATTTACAGAGATGGAGGGGGGAAATTGGGGAAGCAGGGGAAATTGGGACTTACCCCTCTCAGAAGGGAACAATTCTCAATTCTCTCCTGAATCAAGTTCAGGATTCAATTGCTTCCGTTCCGAAAGCCAAACATTTATCTTTAAAACTATTGTAAAGTCTCAATTCAAAAACGTGGAATATATTCCGATTGATTTTTCGGAAGAGGTCATTCCTCAAATATTACGCGCCTTGTATGAGCGGCAACTATATTCGCTGTTGGTTGAAGGTGGATATTGTTTGCACACGCATTTTTTAGATTCAGGGCTATGGGATGAGCTGCAAATCGAAACAACGCCGGTAAAATTGGGTATTGGCGTGAAAAGCTCGGTTAGCAAATTAAACGAAATTGCTGATTTTCATAAAAATATTTATTTTCCAACAGAAGCCTTTCATAACGAAAATCCATCTGTCGTATCCATATATTTTTGTAAATAAATGCTTAAATGACGCTAAAAAATCATAAATGTTGTTTGAGTTTGAGGGATAAATCAAAAATGTTTCTACTTTTGTGGACTTGTTTCAAAAAAAAAATGCGTGAATGAAAAAAGTTGATTGGCAGTTATGGATTGTTGGATGTTGGGCATTCATATTGTCTTCCTGTCTTGGAACAGAAGAAGATTTTGGTGATCAATGGTATCTGTCGAATTGTTTTATATCTTCATTCTCATTACAAAGTGATTCGGTGCCGCTACTGGAAAATGTAAAATTCACCATTGACCAGGTCAACGGTTTGATATACAACAAAGATTCGATGCCTTATGGTACTGAAATTAACTGGAACGTTATTTGTAATGTAAAGCCTGAAGTTGGCTTTTCTGCCATTGAGGTATTTCAAGCCGCAACAGGCGATTCAGCAACCTGGAATACTATAGATTCGCTGGATTTCAGAGATTATGTTCGCTTCGATGTGTTTTCACTGGATGAGAAAAACATGAAAAGGTATTTTGCGCAATTGAATATTCATCAACAGATGCCCGATTCCATGGCTTGGAATTGGTTTTCCCACAGACTGTTGGGTAAAGCCATACAAGAGCAAAAAGTCATTGAACAGGATAATTACTTTTGGATGTATGTGAGGTCGTCAAGCGGATATGAACTCTATCGTACACCGGTTGTTGATAAAAGAACATGGACACCTGTACCTTTGACCGGCATTGACGGAAAAACATTGTTTCTTCCTCAAATAACCGAGTATGAAGGGATTTTTTATATGCCTGCATCGGATGGCTCATTATTTTACTCTGCAAATAAAACAGACTGGAAAATAATGGAAACTGCTCCTGCTGTCAAATCCTTATTAGGAGTGATTACCGGTAGTGAAATAGTAAATAGCTCATCAGCATTGACTTCAATTATTCAGGAAGCCGGCGTTTTGTACTTTGCAGCAATGAATGCCGATAAGCAATGGGAAAAAGGCGTAGCGGTGCCGGCAACATTTCCTGTTTCAGGTTTTGGAAACACGGCTTATGAGACTTCGTTTTACTGGCATTTGGTTATTGCTGCAGGCAAGGACAATAATGGAAGGTTATCCAATGCAGTTTGGGAAACGATGAACGGGCTTAACTGGGTATGCTCGACAGATGAGCGATTTTCCTGGTTTGATAAACGCGAAGGCGTTATGCTAACACACTACGATGACAAAATGTTCCTGATAGGCGGAATCAACGAATCAAATACAGCAAAACGAGATATTTTTTATTCACAAGACAGAGGAATAACATGGACGTTAACGGATTCGCTGATGTATTTTCCCGAATCATTCAGAGCGCGAGGCTACGCTTCCGTGATTGTTGACAAAGATAATTTTTTACATCTTTTCGGCGGAAAAGAGAATAATAGTGCAAATATGTTGGATGAATTGTGGAGTGGACGTATCAACCGTTTGGGATTTAAAGACTAAGTTTAGTCATATATAATTTTGTGTAGTTTTTCACGTTAAAATGAATGGTGTGAATACAAAAAAACAAAATGTAATGTCTTCAGTCTTTTTTCAACGATGGTTTGTCTTTCTTGTCTTGAGTAATACGGCGCTGTTTGTAAAGGCTCAAACTCAGGTTCCTGCACCGGAATACAAATTCGAGATAGGAGGTATGGCAGGAGGATCGTTTTATATGGGCGATGCAAACAAAACAACTTTGTTCAGGCAAATGAATCCCGGATTGGGTGTCGTTTTTCGTTATAACGCCAACTTCAGGATTGCTTTCAAGGCTGGTTTGGCTTGGGCGAGCGTATCCGGAAATACCGAAGGGTTTGATAATGTATTTCCCGGCAATGCACAAGCATCATTTAACCGGAATTTGTTTGAATTGGGTGGACAGTTTGAGTTCAACTTTTTCCCGTACAGTGATAAATTTGCCTATTTAAATACAAAACGGTTTGCACCTTATGTGTTGATTGGGTTGGGAGTGACGGTAGCTCCAGATGGAGAAAATTCTTTTGTCAGTCCGAATATCCCAATTGGTGTAGGCATAAAGTATAAATTAAAACATCGGATAAATGTGGGAGGCGAATTCACTTTCCGCAAACTATTCGGGGATGGTTTGGATGTAACAGATGATAGTAATCGCATATTGGATGATCCCTACGGAATTGGAGGGAGCGTTTTCAAAAATAAGGATTGGTATTCGCTGTTGATGTTTTCGGTTACATACGATTTCGGTATTCGAAATTGCCAATGTAATAATGCATCCATATATTGAATGTTGTAGGGGCGTAAAGCTTACGCCTCGTTGAAAATTGTAGAGGCGGGGTTTCCGCCCATTGAAAATAGAGATGTCGTTGATTGAACAGATAGACAAAACGAAATTGCCGCATCATGTGGCAATCATTATGGATGGAAATGGTCGCTGGGCTAAAGCCCGGGGACAAGATCGTTGCGTTGGGCATCAGGAAGGTTCCATATCGGTTCGCAAGGTGGTAGAGGCTGCCGCAACCATCGAATTGAAATACCTGACTGTCTATACTTTTTCGATCGAAAACTGGAACCGTCCTGAAGCGGAAGTGCAAACACTAATGTCACTGTTAGTTTCATCTATTCACAAGGAAACACCCGATTTGATGAAAAATAATATCCGCTTGCTGGCTATCGGGGATTTGACGCGTCTGGAGGAAGGCGTACGGCAGACTTTGCAGGATTGTATCAATCAAACGTCAGGCAATACTGGTACCACATTAGTATTAGCGCTGAGTTATTCATCCCGATGGGAACTGTTGAATGCCGTAAAACAAATGATTAGTGAAGTAAAAGCAGGTCATTTAGCAAACGAAGATATTACGGAAGAACGATTTTCACAGTATTTAACCACGCGGGAAATCCCTGATCCGGATTTATTGATACGTACCGGCGGAGAAAAAAGAATCAGTAATTTTCTGTTATGGCAATTATCCTATTCGGAATTATATTTTACGGATGTATACTGGCCGGACTTCAGAGAAGATGAATTATATAAAGCGATCTTGTATTATCAGAAGCGTGAAAGGCGTTTTGGTAAAACGAGTGAGCAGTTAAATGATAAACAAATTGTGTATGAGTAAAAAAATACGCTTGTTTTTAGCCTTAACCGGCCTGATTGTTTTGAAGGGATACACACAGGAAACTATGCAAGTAGATTCTATCATCCGGAATGAGGAAATCACACAGATGCTGGATACAATTCAAGTAGAAGAAATTATTCCACCGGAGGAAATTCCTGTTTTTTTATTTTCGCTAAATCCTAAAAAATATACGATTGCAGATATCAAAGTTAAAATGTCCGGGCCAAGTAATTATGAAGACTTTACATTGATAAGTATTTCTGGTTTATCTATAGGTGATGTCATCGCAGTTCCTATGGGAGAAGAAACAACCGATGCCATGAATCGTTATTGGAGACATGGGCTTTTTTCGGATGTAAGTATTACATCACCCCGTATTAAAGACAATAATATTTGGTTGGAAATTGAGCTTACGCAGCGTCCTCGCATCTCAACAATCAATTTCAACGGCGTTAAAAAATCTGAACGGGAAGAATTGCAAAACCGCTTGGGATTAAGGCCGGGCAGTACCCTTACTACCACTGTTTCTGATCGTGCCGTGACTTATATACAAAGATATTTTGACCAGAAAGGCTTCAAAAATGTAGATGTGAATATTATTCAAAAAGACGATCTTTCGAAAGAGGGAGAGATGATTGTAGATATCAATATAAACAAGAACCAGAAGACTAGAATTCAGGAAATTGTGATTGAAGGCAATGAAGAATTGTCCGATTTTGTATTGAAAAAGGCTATGAAAAAGACAAATGAAAAATTTAATCTACTCAAGAGATTTAAGACCAGTATTTTAGAGGTGTTCAGCGCCAAGAAATTTACGACCGAGGAATATGAAAACGACAAGAAAAACCTGATTGATAAATACAATGAATATGGTTTTCGCGATGCCATCATCATTTCCGACAGCGTAGAAGCAGTGAATGATAAATATGTGAACATTTATCTGAAAGTGGATGAAGGTCAAAAGTATTATTATAAAAATATCCAGTTTGTCGGAAATACAAAGTATCCATCCGAGTGGTTAGAGACAGTACTAAACATCAAAGCAGGAGACGTATATAACACAAAAAAACTTATGGACAGGTTGAGTATCGACGATGATGCCATAGCTAACATCTACTACAATAACGGTTATTTATTCTTTGGCGCCGATCCGATTGAACTTTATACACAAAACGATTCTATTTCAGTGGAAATTCGTATTCAAGAAGGTCCGCAAGCAACTATCAATAAAGTTATAATCAATGGTAACGACCGTCTGTATGAAGATATCGTACGACGTGAATTGCGTACCAAACCCGGCCAACTGTTTAGTAAGGATGACTTAATGAGATCGTATCGCGAAATAGCGCAGATGGGACATTTTGACCCGGAAAATATACAACCGGAACCACTGCCCAATATGGAAAACGGGACTGTGGACATCCGCTACAATTTAGTTTCAAAAGCCAACGATCAGGTAGAAGTTTCAGCAGGCTGGGGACAAACCGGTGTAATTGGAAAGTTGAGTTTGAAATTTACAAACTTTTCGATGAAAAACCTTTTCCACCCCGGTACATACAAAGGCATTATTCCTCAGGGCGAAGGACAGACATTTACAATCAGCGGCCAAGCCAGCGCCCAGAACTATCAGTCTTATAGCATTTCGTATATGGATCCGTGGTTCGGAGGTAAGCGACCCAATATGTTTTCGATAAGTTTATATTACGCCAAATATACCGGTATGAATCAAAATTGGTTAAATCAACAAATGTCTCAGTATGGCATTTATGATCCGTATTATGGTTATGGTAGCGGTGGTTATGGTGGCTATTATGGTAGTAATGGATTATTTGAAGGTATTTATGAAAGTGCATACGACCCCAGTAAGTATATGAAAATGGTAGGAGCTTCTATCGGATACGGAAAACGACTGTACTGGCCGGATGACTTTTTTCAGTTTATGACTTCATTCAACTATCAACTGTATAATATGAAAAACTGGTCAGGGTATTTTGCTATCACTGACGGTACGAGTCATAAATTCAGTTTGGATTTAGTTTTACAGCGAAATTCGATCGACAACCCTCTGTATACCCGCTTTGGTTCTCAGTTTTTGACATCATTGTCGATTACTCCTCCCTATTCGTTGTTTGATGGAAAGGACTATGCGAATATAACAGATGAAGCAGAAAAAAACAAATTGATCGAATATCATAAATGGAAATTTTCCGGAAAAGTTTTCATTCCCCTACTTCCATTACCTCAAAATAATGGGCCGCTACGTACTCCAGTATTTATGACACGGGTTGAATATGGTTTTCATGGTTACTTTAACAAGCACAAAATCACTCCTTTTGAAACATTTCGGGTAGGAGGTGATGGCATGACGGGGTATAGCGGTTATTACGCCGAAGATATTATCGGATTGAGGGGCTATGAAAATGGCTCAATAGTTCAATATGGACATGCTTATACACGTATGTCCATGGAATTACGTTATCCGTTTATCCTTGAATCATCATCAACTATCTACGGATTAGCTTTCATTGAAGCAGGAAATGCATGGAGGTCTATCAACGACTTTCATCCATTCGACCTGAAACGCTCAGCCGGTGCAGGTGTACGTATTTTCTTGCCAATGGTAGGAATGATGGGAATTGACTGGGGATATGGATTTGATACACCCTTTGGTAGCCCCAAAAAAGGAGGAAGTAACTTCCATTTCATTTTGGGACAAGAGTTTTAGTTAATTAAGAATTAAGAATTAAAAATTGAGAATGAATTGAAATTTTGAATTGATTATGTAGGGGTGTAATGTTTACGCCCCACTCGAGAATTGATTTTTAAATCTTCTATTGTTAATATTATATAAAATGTATATACGGCAATAAACCTCTTGATTGTATTTGATGTCTAAGGAACTGTGAATAAAAAAAATATAAGCGATGAAAAGAAAAGGTTTTTTATTAGTAGCGATGGCCATGTTGTTTACTCTAACAGCGATGGCACAAAAATTTGCCTTGATAGATATGGAGTATATTCTGAAAAATATACCTGCATACGAGATGACCAATGAACAGTTGTCGCAGCTATCAAAGAAATGGCAAGGAGAAATTGAGGCGCTTCAACAGGAAGCCCAAAACATGTATAAGAGTTTTCAGAGCGATTTGGTATTTCTATCGGCCGAGATGAAGTCGAAGCGCGAAGAAGCCATCGTGCAAAAAGAACTGGAAGCGATGGAGTTGCAACGGCAATATTTTGGTGCCGAAGGCGAATTATATCAAAAACGGGCAAGTCTGATGAAACCTGTGCAGGACGAAATCTATAACGCTGTGAAAGAGATCGCAACAGATAAAGGAATTCAAGCGATTTGGGACAGAGCCTCGGACATGAGTATTATTTTTGCCTCACCACAGATTGATATCAGCAATGAAGTGCTTGTCAAATTAGGTTATTCAAAATAAATGCGTACATTTGCGTGCGTTTTGAATAATTATAGTTTGGTGAAAATTTCGTAATATTTAATTAACAATCATAGAAAGATGAAGAAATTTATTGTTTTATTGTTAGTGCTTCTACCGATGGGAGCATTTTCACAGGAGATGAAAATGGCGTTTGTGGATTTTAGTGATGTTTTTGATGTAATGCCGGAACTTGATGAAGCTGAAACAAAATTTGCTGCAATACAAGCGATGTACACTGAACAAATTAATGCACTGCAAACAGAACTTAATGCAAAGTATGATGAATATATGAAAATTGAAGCTGACTTGCCTGAAAATCTAAAATTAAGAAGACAACAGGAAATTCAGGAACTAAATGATCGTTACCAAAATTTTATTCCGCAAGCTAATCAAGATTTGGAACAAGAACGAGACAAACTTATGATACCGATTCAGGAAAAAATTTTGAATGCAATCAAAGCAGTCGGTGAAGAGCAGGGGTATGCAATTTTAAATTCACAAGTATTTTTTCATACAGGGCCAATAATTGATGCCACACCATTGGTAAAAGCAAAATTAGGGATCAGGTAGGATTTTTCAGTTACGAGTTACGAGTTACAAGTTACGAGTAAATAAAGGGTAAAGGATGACTTCCACAATACATGGGAAAGCATCCTTTTTTATTTATAGCGTCAAGCGTTTTGTCTATTATTAATTATGGTATATATCTTCGCAAAAAATCACCCTGCAACTTCTCCAATAACTGCTAACTCATAACTCGTAACTCATAACTCGTAACTATGAAAAAAAACGCACCCATAGGAATCTTTGATTCAGGTTATGGCGGATTGACAATCTTCGAAAAGATACGGGATTTACTGCCGCAATACGATTATCTTTACCTCGGAGATAATGCGCGGGCGCCGTACGGATCACGTTCATTTGAGGTCGTTTATGAGTTTACACGGCAAGCTGTGCAACATCTTTTCAATGCCGGTTGTCCGTTGGTTATCCTCGCATGTAATACTGCATCGGCAAAGGCTCTGCGGACAATCCAGCAGTGTGATCTGCCCCGTATAGCTCCCAACCGTCGTGTACTGGGAATCATTCGTCCTACCGTTGAGGTGATTGACCGGATTAGTTATACAAAACATATTGGCATTATGGGCACATCAGGCACAATTGCTTCACAATCCTATCGGCTCGAAATCGCTAAATTGTTTCCGCATGTTACGGTTGTTGACGAAGCATGTCCAATGTGGGTACCGTTGGTTGAAAACAGAGAATACGATACACCTGGAGCCGATTACTATATAAAAAAACATTTAGACAACCTGCTATCACAAGATTCTAAAATTGACACAATTATCTTAGGTTGCACACATTATCCGTTACTAATTAATAAGATAAAACAATTTTTGCCCAATGAAATTACGGTTTTTTCTCAAGGCAGGCAGGTAGCCGAAAGTTTAAAAGATTATTTGTCTCGCCATCCGGAGATAGATTGCCGCTTAACAAAAGGGCATACATCCCGTTTTCAAACCACCGAATCAATCACCAAATTTTCCGAAATGGCTACGCTTTTCTTAAATCAACCAATTGAGGTAGAACAGATTTCGCTGTATTAGTTCTCAGTTCTCAGAAAAAATGTTTATTATGTCGCCAACCCTGCCAATCGGAACGGGCGACATAATTACGGCATGGCTGTTGATGTTACGATTGTTGATAACAAAGGCCGGGCTCTGCCAATGGGAACCCCTGTTGATTTCTTTGGCGAAGAGGCCAATACAGATAAAGAATCTGCTTTAGTAAAAGCCGGAAAAATTACCGAAGCCGAATTTCAAAACCGCAGATTGCTGCGTCGGGTAATGCAACAGGCCGGTTTTACATCCGTGACAAGTGAATGGTGGCATTTTAATGCCTGCTCGGCTGAGGAAGCGAAGGCAAAATACAGGATAATTGAGATTAACCCCTAACTTTTCATAAAAATACGTAATAGTCTAAAAAAAGTATTGAAAATATTTGCATTATATTTTTTTTTGTATTTTTGCAGTTACGTAGATACGTAATATTACAAAAACGAAAAATATTATGAAGAAGAAAGCATCACATCCCGAATGGGCGCTGGCCTTCAAGCGCAAGGGAACAGAATTAAGAAATCTTAACGGACGGTATTATCTCTATGAAGTATCAAGCAAGTGGAATCCCGAGAAGAAACGGTCGGTAAAAATAACCGGCAGGCTTCTGGGCAGTATAACAGAAGCGGAAGGGTTTGTCGAATCTGAAAAAGCGCGTTTGCGCCGTCAGCAAATCCAGGTTGAGCGCATACAGGTAAAGGAATATGGAGTAACAGCCGCTATCGATTATCTGTTCGCGGATATGCTCGCTGCATTGAAGCAGTACTTTCCCGATTCGTGGCAACGGCTGGTGATACTGGCATACGGCCGTTTAGTGTATCAGTCTCCGCTTAAAAACATGTCGTTTCATTATTCAAGCAGTTATCTTTCGGAAGAATACCCTGATATTGACATGTCCGGCCGGTCGCTTGGTTCATTCTTAAGGGAGACAGGGCAGGATCGAGACAGAATCGTCCAATTCTGTCGCAGTTTCAGGATTACGGGAGACTGCATCCTCTTTGACGGAACGGACATATTCAGCCATTCGGATCAGATGGAACTTCCCAAATTCAGCAAAAGCAAATTCGGCACATACGACGACATGATAAACCTGATGTGCATTTTTTCGGTCAAACGGCAGGAACCTGTTTATTACAGGCTTCTGCCGGGTAATATAAAGGATGTAAGCGCTTTCAGAATGAGCCTTCAGGAAAGCGGGGTGAAGGACGCTATTGCTGTCATTGATAAGGGATTTGCATCCATGAGCAATATTGAAGCCCCTGAAAAGGAAGCATTGAAATTTATCATTCCCCTGCCCCGCAACAGTTCGCTTATTGACTGTGAAAAAGTAAAATCCGGCGACAGACGTCTCTTTGAGGGATATTTCCAATACGGGGGACGTTATATATGGCATTATCCGATAGCAGTGGACAATAAAAAAACGGTAACGGTTTTTTTAGATGAAGAACTGCGTAACCGCGAAGAAAAAGATTACCTGAACAGGATAGAGAGCAGGGCGGCCAACTGCTCGCTTGAAAAATTTCATGACAGACGGCATGCTTTCGGAACAGTTGCCATTATCCATAATACAGGCAAGCATTCCCATGAAACCCGGTCCGACTACAAAACGCGCGGACAGGTGGAAACAATGATTGACGCACTGAAGAATATAGTCGACGCCGACCGCACGTACATGCATAACCGGGATGCGCTTGAAGGGTGGATGTTTGTCAATCTCATTGCCTTGAAATGGTATTATCTTATCCTGAAACTGCTCAAAAAACATGAACTCAATCATATCTACTCACCGTCCGATTTTTTGAGCTTCCTCTCGGAGGTAAAAAAAGTTAAAATTAATGAAGTATGGCAAAATGCAGAGATGACACATAAGACGCAAAACCTGCTGAAAAAATTGGAAATTTTACCTGTTACGTAAAACTATGAAAAGTTAGGG
>Ga0082212_10012197_pt1 | contig 10842 bp, 10 predicted proteins | sample TergutNt197P3_FD_71548 | JGI IMG/M metagenome (GOLD analysis project Ga0082212, IMG submission 71548) | Neocapritermes taracua P3 segment gut microbial communities from Petit-Saut dam, French Guiana - Nt197 P3 | ecosystem: Host-associated > Arthropoda: Insects > Digestive system > Gut ...
CATTACTTAAAACCAAATCAGCTATGATATGATTCTAAAAATGCGTATCACATAGAATAATATCATAACTGATTGAATATGTCTATTATTTTGTTGAAAAAAAGCGTTATATCGCAGGGACCGCTAGTCGAGCCCGTAATGACGAGTTCTATAGACGCCAAACTGTTCGTTGTTAACTGTTCGTTGTTAACTGTTACTTCGTCCGTCTGTAAATCGCCGGTGAAATCTGTACAAAATCGCCGCTGATGCCCGACAATGTTTCGCTAAGCCCGATAAAAAGGTAACCGCCCACTGCCAGCGCGTCGTAAAACCTCTTTGCCAGCGCGGCTTTTGTCGGTGTGTCAAAATAGATCATTACGTTGCGGCAGAAAATAATATGGAACTTTTTCCGAAAACGGTTAAACTCGCCCATAAGGTTGAACTGGCTGAAAACGACCTCTTTAGCCATCGCGTCCGATACTTTGTATTCTTCATCGCCGACTTTTGTGAAATATTTTGATTTCCACGTTTTCGGCAAATGCTCAAAATGCTCCTCCGGGTAGACTCCGTGCCTTGCTATATCAAGAACCTTTGTGGAAATATCGGTTGCGAGTATCGTCGTATCCCATTCCCTTTTCCTTGCCCCGAACCATTCGAACAGCACCATCGCCGTCGTGTACGCTTCTTCGCCCGAAGCACAGCCCGCGCTCCATATGCGCAAGTCGCGATCCTTGATCTCCGAAGTCCAAAACGGCAGCGCGACGTCCTGCATAAACTTATAGTGCGTTTCCTCACGCATGAAATAAGTATAATTCGTCGTGAGTTTCGTCATTAAAGTATTTATCTTTGCACCGGTTCTATCCCTGAATACGTCCTCAAGATAGTCGTGAAACCCCTCGAACCCCTCCTGCGTGATCGTGTTGGTCAGGCGGCCCTCGATAAGAGTCTTTTTCTTCGAAAGATTGACGCCAAAATTCGACTTGACATATTCGCTGAGCTTTATAAAGTCCTTTTCATCTATTTGCATACCGGTTTCTCCAAACGAACTGTTACTTTCTACGGCTCCATCATACCCTGAACTTCAAAGACTCTGTACACGTCGATCAGCTGTACGACTTCCCCGCTTGAAACTCCGACAGCTTTGATAAAGTAACTCTTCAGGTTGTTTCCGGTAGTTTTCGGCGGCTCCTGGATGCTTTCATCATCAATGTCCGTCACGTCCTGCACACCGTCGACGAGGATGCCTACGCTCATGTCGTCCATGCTGAGGACAATAATGCAGGTTTTATCCGTATATACGACCTCGCCCTGCCCGAAGCGCATCCCCATGTCTATAACAGGCACGACGGTCCCGCGCAGGTTTGTGATCCCTTTTACATAACCGTGCGTGTGCGGTACCAGCGTGATGTCCTGTACGCTGATTATTTCCACAACATAACTGATCTCAATACCATACGCGACGTCTCCCACGAGAAACGTAAGGTACTTGCCCCTCATTACGTCTTCTATTACCAGATCGATATCAACTATATCCTGCATTCAGATCAACCTCCTGTGTTTAGTTTAGATCATCAAGTCGAGCAGCAACCCTCGTATATCGTCTATCTTGCCTAATATCTCAAGTTTGTCCGCTTGTTCTTTCATGACTTCTTTTCCGAGTTCGTCGAGTTTCTCGTCTACGACCTTTACTGTTGCAATGTATCTGTGCTTGCCTCGGGCCGCATAAGCATCCTCTCTTGAGAAAGTATATCCGTTACTGACGATTTCGTCAAGGAATTCTCGTATAAGACGGCGATATTTTTCAAATTCTTTGACGTCGACCCTGTCTCCAAGGCGCGTCCCCTGCTCGTCAATGGCGCTTTTCATCTCCACGAGGCGCGCCTCGTGGACTTCTTTTGACAAGTCTGTCAGCGTCCTGCGAAAGACCTGAGTGTCGTCGGCGTGCGCTCCGCGCGTCCCGGTCGCCCTTGTCGTCGCGCCGCTCTGATCCGACCCCTTTACGCCTTGTACTTTTATACTCATGTCTTTGTCCTCAAGTGGTTTTGTCGAATAGTTCCGGGTTGTTTGGCACGCTGAGGGTATACTTACCTAAACTTTTCCTCCGGACGCTCAGATCGCCGATCTGTTTTATGTATTCCTCGGTCTTTTCTTTTGCCAAGGCTGTATTATTGTCGTTCATCTCAATACATTCTCTAATAAGGCTGTCGATTTCCCCGACCGCCTTTTCGATAGCTTCGATTTTCTCGCCGCCGTCCGTTGTAAAAGATACGTAAGATTGCATCAGGACGTCAAGTTCCTGATGCAATCCGTTTATTTTTTCAATAGTTTCCTGCCTTGCGTCGATCGCTCTTTCGAAACCGTCCATATCGTCCGCCGCAAGCAATTCCGTTTGCGTTTGCGTCTGTTCGCGGAAACTTCCAAACAGTTCGAGTTTCTGGCCCAGCAGTTCGATCGCGCGTTCTTGTTCATTCTGCGGGAAGTTGTTCACGCCTGTTCCTCACTCATATACATACTACCCTTTACCGACATGCGGATCTCATCCCACGCCGATCTGAGCTCTTCGACTATTTCTATCAGCGGTTCGATTGGCGCGGCGTCTTTTTTAGTGTTCGCTTCCTCTGCGCTTCTAAGGATAAACTCATATATCGCGAACAAGTCCGCCGATATCTCGTAATTCATATCCAAGCTGTTTATGAGCGCCGACACTATCTCCTGCGCCTTCATAAGATGCTTGTGGGTACCCTCGATGTCATTCTTCGCGATTTTACGCTTACCCAGGATGAGGTTCTTTTTTAAAGCGTCGTAAAGCATGACTACAAGGTCTATAGAGTTGGCGGTCAATATATCCTGCCGCTTGTACGCGTCCTGCGGGCGCGTCTGGAGCAAAGCGCTTTGCTGCATAATATCGTCTTCTTTCATTAATGGCACGTGTTTAAAACGTGGCTTTTATAGAACGCGGCTTCTTAATAACGCGGTTTCTTACTTGCCGTTGTTATTATTGTTCATCCCAAGCATCGCGGTCATCCAGTCCGTCTGCGACTGCAGCTTCGACAGCGCCGTTTCCATAGCCGCGAACTTCTTGTAGAGCTTGTCTTCCTCGGCCCACATCTTTTCCTGCATCTTGTCCATCTGCTCGTTAGCGCGCCTGATGGAATTTTCGAGGTGGCTCAAGGAGTTAGCCTGGTTGCCGTTTACATACTTGAGGAGTATATCGTCCATCTTCCAGAGCATGCCTTTATCGGACATCTTGTCGGAGTCCACGCCGCCCATAAAGACGTTCATGACTCTATCCGGGTCCTCCTCAAGGGCTGCTCTGAGTTTATCCTCGTCGAGAACGATCTGGCTGCCGGTACCGGAGTCCCACCTTCCGGTCGAGAGCCCCAGCTCAGACGGCGACATGCCTGCAGATCCTATTTTGTCAAACAACATGCCGCGCAGGCTGCTTATCAGGCTTTGGATACCCGCGTCATTTCTGAGAAGGCCTTTTTTCGCTATCGCTTCCCATTCCTCGACCTGCTTATCGGACATGAGCGACTTTTCTTCATCCGTAAGCGGCTTGTAGGACCGCTCGTCCTTTGACTTAGTCTCGCTCAGCAAATCCTCAAGATTCTTGATAAGCGTATTGTACGCTTCTATGAAGTTCCTTATCTTCTCAAGCGGCTCGTCCGCGTTACGCGTGAACGACACTATGGTGTCTTCATACTCTTTTCCGGCCTCCGCCACGCTGACTTCGTTGAGGGTGATCTTCACGCCGTTGTAGTCGAATGTATTTGTATCCCTTTCGATCCATTCGCCGTTGATTTGCACCCTCGCCTTTGAACCGATGTCCGTAGCTTTCCCGTTCGGGATGCCGAACATGTCAAAGCCGCCTACAACCAAATCCCTCTCGCCGGTATCGTTATTTTCGATAGTGAACCGGTCTGACAGCCTGTCGTATTTCATAGTCACGCCGGCGCCGCTGTTGTTGATTTTTTGCATCATCTGCTCTATCGTCATGTCGCTGGTGATTTGGATGACTGTGTTGTACCTCGGGTCCGGGTCGCCGTGGCCTATAGTGACATACCGTATGCCCGGCACGTCGCTCCTCGGGTTCCCGTTGGCGTCTAACGAGTATTCGAAACCCTTGAGTTTCGGTATAGAGTTTGCTTTTTGCAACATTCCACTTTCGAGTATACTGCTTTGGAAATTGTCAATATAGACTTTAAATGTCTGTTCGCCAGCGCCAGTGCCAAAGTCAGCTTTAACTTCTGTGTAATAACGTCCGGTCGGTACGCCGCCGTCTAATTCTTCGATGAGGTCGCCATTGTACTTGTCATACTTGATAACATTAGTGTCGTTCCCGTCCGCCGCGATGATTTTATTGTTGATATCAAAGAAAGTATCATTTCTGCTTATATCGATCGGGTTTGAGCCATTGATGCTGACGCCGAACGCACTATCGAATTTTATCGTATTGGCGTTGCTGCCGCTTACCGCCCTGATTTGTTTGTTGATCTCGTCGAATATATTAGTGGTGCTGGTATTTATGTTAGTGTCAACAATAATATCCACGCCATTGACGTTTGCTTTCGCATAATCGAACCTTATCGAGCTGGCGGCGGTTCCGCCTGCTGCGATGTATTTGTCGTTGATCTCGTTAAAAAGGTTGCCGCCGAGAGGGTTCGTGATGTCAATATCCTCCGCCAGCCTGCCGTTGATGGTGAGGTTGACAAGGCCTGAGTTGGGGTCAAGATTGGCGTTGAACGCTGTTATGACCTTGCCTTCGGAACCGGATACGGTGCTGAAAAGAGTTTCGAAATTATCGTTGCTGGGATCCAGCGTGACGTCGACGCCGTTGATATTAACCGTTCCGGTGATCGTCGTCAGATCCGCCCCTCCGGCTTCCATGAACTTTTCGTTGATCGCCGTAAAATCATCATCTTCGTGAAGTTCCACATTTCTGCCGTTGATGTTGACTGTGACATTTCCTGAGGCGTCAGTCGCGTGGGCGTCTGCAAACGCGGCCTCTACCCTGCTTCTCAAATCACTGTAATCGGATATCGGCCACCCGATGTTCAGTTCCACATTCACGCCGTTGATATTGACGAATGCCCATCCATTGTTGGAGTTCAGAGCGGCTATTGCCGCGTCGGAGCCGGTCGGGGTATCTTTCAAATCATAATTAGTGCCATTGATATTGACTCTCGCGGTTTCAAGAAGAGCACTGAACGAGAAATTGCCGCTAGGGGTCGTATGGCTAATGGAGCCCATGCCATTATAAAACTCGTCTTCATAGACAGTGAGCGATTTGCCGTTGATGCTGACTTTGGCATACCGCCTTCCCTCATAGTCCGTCAAGCTGTCATAGAAGCGTATCTCGCTTCCGCCTTTACTACGAATGTTCTCATTTATTTTGTCGAGCGAATCACTCGCGTGGATCGTGACCTGAGTGCCGTTGATATTGACGTTAGCATAGCCTTTTGAGTCAAAGCTGACGTTGCCGTTCGAAATCTGCATCGAGGCGAGCGTATCGGTCAGTTTGAACCCGCCGTACGCCGATGCGTTGCCGACAGAAGAAATGCTCGTGGCTTTAGCCAGGCTCTCTATCTGCCCGATCCTTAGAGTGCCCGTCGGTGTGTTTATCGTTGTCGATACCGAAACAGCCCCGGAGTTTATTCCCGTTTTAGTCGCTATAGTAGAATTGTACGCGCTGGAAACGCGCATCGCGTTCGCGCCTACCGCGGTCAAAAAGGAGCGCCTGAAATCAGTGATTTGCGACTCGACGCCTCTGAGAGACTCCTGTTTCCATTGCAGCGACGTCCTTGTGCGGAATTGCGAATCGATCTTCAACTGGTGGATACGCAGCATTTGCTGGACGATCGAATCCGTGTCCATGTTTGAAGATAGTCCGATGAGCCTAAGTTGTGACGATCTAAGTAACGGGTTTACTGCCATAATAATGCACCTCAAATCCTTTTGAATTACGGTTATCCTTAACCTTTAGTAGATATCTGCATAGATATCTCTATAAGATTATCGGAACAAATACAATAATTCTTTATACTTTTTCTACACTTTTTTATTAAACTTCTTTAAAACTCTATTCAGGGCGTTCATATTAGCCGGATCGTCGCCCGACCACGACTTGAACACGTAATCTATGTCAGCCTGCATACCGAGCGCGGCCCCCGCGCGCCCCCTTATTTTCTTTGTCAGGCGCACCATTATCTCGTCCACGTTTTTATTGGGGAGTTCGACAAACAGTATCGCGAAAACCCCGTCGCCCGCGTAGGCCGGGACGTCCGTCTCGCGCAACGATGCTGCTATGGTTTTTGCCGCTGAATACTGCAACTCTTCCTGCTCGCTTTCGCCGTCTGCTTTAACGGATATGGCGGCAAATGTGAGCGAACCTCCAAACCGGCTCTGCCTGTATAACTCGCGCGACAGTGGTTTACGAAGCCCCGCCAGACTTAGCATATTATACTCATGGGCCAGCCCATCGTAATACTCTTCCCATCGTTTTGTCAAGTCGCGTTTCTTTTTTGCTTCGAACCGCTCGTTGAAAGTGCGCGTGAGGTCGCCGACGCCCTTGTATCCGAGAAAGACTTTCCATGCGCCGTTTTCATACACGGTAAGCTTTTCGACGCTGCCTGTATCTGTTTTATCTTCTGCGAGGTCTTCTTCCGTCACGCTTATGCTGAATCTGCGGGCATGGAGTATCCTATTGTCACTGAACGATATCGTCAACGACTGTTTGCCGCCGGATATGTCATAGCTGCGTATCAGGTAGAGCCTCGCCACTGACTTTCGCCATCTGGTAAAACTCTCCTGCGTCACATGGCGTTTGTCAAAGCTGCTCAGGAGCTTGTACGCGCCCGCGTAGTCAGACTCGATGAGCGCTTTAAAGTAGTTGCCCAGCGCTGCGCCCGCTTCGATTGAAGCCTCGGCGCTTTCCGCGTACTGCGCTTCGTTATCCTGACGCTGTTGCGCTTCGCTATCCTGCGTGCCGCCTTTGTATGTTTCTGAGCCCCGGGAGCGCGTGTCCGGGTTTGAATACCGCCTTACAGGGCGCGAGTATACCTGCCGTTCGCGGAAAAGCGCTTCCCGCGTGAGTTTTTCGCGTAGTACGGAATATGCGATGTTTATCCGTTTCATCAGTTCCTCGGACTCCGGGTCGTCGTTGACGTCCGGGTGGTGCTCCCTGCAAAGCTGCCTGTACGAGGACGTTATATCTGATATGCCCGCCCCGACGCTAACTCCGAGAACCTTATAATGCTCAAGGATACTGGCCAATAAAATCCCTCTTACTCTAACGTAAAGTGTAAAACGTAAAACGTAAAATTGCTTATATCAATAATACTAACCACTAGCCACTAGCCACTAGCCACTACAATCACTCATGCACAAAATAGCTCACGCTTTGCTGTCCATTGGTACTGTATGTGCCGGACAAGTGTGTGTAATTCGTTACTATCCTGCCGGCTTGGGCAATAGTGACCCCTCTGATCTGGTCGAAGTCCCCGTCCTGCGACGGGCATACGATCTGCACATGGCCAAGGCTCCCGGCGGTGGTAACAGCGGGCCTGCCGCTGTTGGCGTACCTCTGCGCCGTTTCTGCGTCGACCTGCCGCCAGCCGTATTCCGGGCCGTACTTTTTGAGCCATTCGTCTGTCGCAATAGCCCCCATCTGGGTCGCGCCTTTTATGTCGGGGTAATACATCGGCTCGCCTGTTTGCGGGTTCGTATAGTGCGGGATCTCCGCGCCCATAGCGCTCGTGACGTCCCACATGAAAATGTTGCAATATGTATAACCGTCGCGAAACGGTTTGTAGCGTTCCGCTGTCTCCACGCTGAACTGGTCTATAACCGAGCGGTAAAGGGCGGGGTTCCTGGCGCCCTCGCTGCTTGTTATCACCGGCGTCGCCGGTTTCCAGACCTCCAGCGGCAGATGCACCTGCCCAATCTGGCGGCCGTCCTGTCGTAAAACGTTAAAAACTTCCCTGTCTATCTGGTCAAGGACATATGGGTCATAATCTGATTGCATAACATTACTACGTAATTTTTCCGTATCGCCTTGTAGCTGTGTCAGCATCGTTGCCATCAGTTGCATGATCATGGAAAAATCACCGCTCTGATCGCCCTGCATCATCATGCAAAGCATAAACAGCGCGATTTGCGCGTCCGTCGTTTCCCCGGAAGCCGCGGCGCTCAGTATCATCTGCTCTATACCCTGGGTCTGCGGCATCATAAAATCGCCGGGCATACCATACATACCACCGGTATACGAGCCGCCGGAATACCCTCCTCCGGCAATGGCGCCCATACGCGTGACTTCATCCTGCACGGCGTCGGCAAGAGCCTGTGAAAAGTCCGCCCCGGTATCGGCAGAAGTCCTCGCAACCGATCCCGCGCGTCCTGAATAGTCTGCATTATTTACATTTATTACCGGGTTAACACTACTCATATTTATCACCAGACGATTATTTTCTCATATTTTTGTGAAAATTTCAATAGAAATTTTAGTATTATTAATTTTCAACCGGCGTGTCCCAGCCGCGCTTTATCTTCTCCCCGTAGCTGCGGTCGACCTCGCTTACGAAAACAAGCACTTTAGCTACAGCCTCGTACATCTCCGGCGGGATCTCGTCCCCGACGCTTATTTTTGAAAGCATAGACGAAAGGCTGGGGTCAGGCAGCACAGGCACGCCGGATTCCCGTGCAACTTCCACGATTTTTCGCGCTACATACCCCTCGCCAAAAGCCGCCAGGACCGGCACGTCGTGCTCGCTGGGGTCGTAACTCAGCGCCGCCGCCCGTGTTATCTTTTTTTCGTTTTCAGTTGTCTCCGCCACAGTAAAAACCCTCGCATCAAAATATTAAATCATAGCATTATAAACAATATAGACACTTTACACTTTACACTTAAATGGTCACGTCCACGACGCCGGTGCGGTCCGCCAGATATTTGTTGAGTACATCAAGGGCTGTCAGAGGAGTCGTTTCCTCCTTGTTGTAGGAAATGTCTGTGTTGACGAGTCTGAATCCGGCTTCCGACAAAAACTCGTGCAGCATAACAGTTTTTTCGCTGAAAAACTCCTTTTCAGACTCGCCGCGGACTTCCATCCGGATCGAAACATCCTTGTCCCTTATGTTTATCAGCCCCTCCCAATGCCCCATATTCTCAAGATCCAAAACCAGCAGAATATTGGCGTTGTCAGGGTCGATCTTCTTACCGTTCTTTTTTCGGAACAGGTAAAGCTCCGCCGTTTTCCGTTCATCACCCATGTGTACCGGCAATTGCACATAAATAAACTGGTCGATGTTGTTGAGCGTGCGGACGTGATCCATCAGCTTGCGCGTCTGTTCAAGCATCTCCGCCTTTGCGGGCAGCGAAGCGCGCGCGATCGACTCTTCGACAAGCGCAAGGCGAGCGAATATCTCCTCCCTCGCGCTTCTGAGCCGCTCCCCGGCGTCCTTGTCGTTTCTCTCGATCCGCGTGAACAGTTGATCGAGCAGGGCGGTAAGTTTTTCAATGCCGCTGCTCGAAGCGTCCGAGCTCTCTTTCGCTATCCTGAGAAGGGTATTCGAGAACTTTTCAAGCGCTGCCACCGGTGTGTTTTGGAATTCCGGGAGGTTCGCGAGCAACTCGGCTATCGCCCTGCCCGCTTCGAAAGCGGGTTTCTGGGTCTGAAGCGTTGAGTTTGGCTGGTCAAGCGAGGCGTTTGTTGTTTGAAGTGCGGCGCGATCCGTTTCTCCGGCAGTTATTTGAGCTAAATCGTTCGGTACTCCGTTTTGCCCTGCAACATTGGCTTCAGCTTGCGGTTTCAGCATATTTTCAAGCTCCGAAACCGGTTTATCAATAGAAATATTTTCATTTTGTGGAATTTCTACATTTTTTATCACATTTCCGCTTTGCAAAATGGTATCGTTTTGTGGTATAATGTTTTGCGCTACTGTTTTATCATCGGATAACGCAGTTTGTTCAAGGCTTTGCGCGGCTCTCTCGGCGTCCGCGCCGGCTAAAGCCTCCGCTATGAGCCTCAAGAAATCTGTTAGAGGCGAGGCGTCTTCGCGAGCTACAAGCTGAGCGTTTGAAGAGGACATTTGTGGATTCGTTTCCTGTGCCGCAAGCAGGGTGTTCGGTTCTGTACCTTGAAGCTGAGCCTTTGCGGGATCGGCGTATTCATCGGAACCACCAAGTAAAGCTATAAGACGGGCGAGCATTGCGTCGGTTTTTTCCCCGTTTGATAATAAGGCTAAAGCCGCTTTGATAAGCCCCTCGTCGCCGGCTAGTTTGTTCGAAGCAAGAAAAGCCGCTTCTTCAAGAGTCATACCGGGATTCTGCGTAACTATCTCCCTCATCAGGCGCGCAGTCCCCTCGTTGACCGCCATATTGAGATCGGCCAGCTTTCTCGCATAAGGCGCAAGGCTTTTATCTTCAAAATCCCTGACAAGTTCAGCCTCATTTGCCGCTCCGCCGCTTTCCGCGCCGGAACCGAGAATTGAAAGGAATACAAGTTTCCCCTCTTTCCCCGAAAATTCCAGCAGAACCCTGTCCCCTTGCGAGAGAACAGCGTCCGTGTCGAGCTTAGCCCTGAAAATCTGCCCGCCCTCTGTTTTTACCACTACGGCGTCTTTTTCTGCCGAAAGTATATCCACCCGGACTCTGTCGCCTTCTTTTAGCGAATCCGCAAACGCGCCAGATTTGGTTTTTACCTGAAGGCCGCCCTGCGCCGGGATCTGCGATAAATCTACTCGCAAGCTCTCACCCCATTTAATATCATGTCGCTCATAATACGTCTGAGCCACTAGCCACTAGCCACTAGCCACTAATTATAGTTATCGGAAAAAAAAAACGATACTTAACATAACCGCATTATAACA
>Ga0082212_10012198_pt1 | contig 10841 bp, 10 predicted proteins | sample TergutNt197P3_FD_71548 | JGI IMG/M metagenome (GOLD analysis project Ga0082212, IMG submission 71548) | Neocapritermes taracua P3 segment gut microbial communities from Petit-Saut dam, French Guiana - Nt197 P3 | ecosystem: Host-associated > Arthropoda: Insects > Digestive system > Gut ...
GCGTGCTAAAACTCGCAAGAATATTTTTACGCCCCCGAACAATGTTGGTAATTTCAACAGGTACTTGTCCTGACCGCTCGTGAGAGTATAATCAAAGTGCTATGAAAACAATTTTCCCCCTCGCTCTATCACTTTTCGTACTGTTCCTCGTTCCTGTCAGCGCACAGGATTGGACGAAACATCAACAATCGGTCCTGGCACAGCCATCTCTGATTCGCTATCATCTCTTCGATAATACCATAAAGTCACCGAATCTCGCGCCGTCGAAAGATGTGCCGAATTCCGATCTGGCGTACAAGACTCAGCATCCCCGTGAATCCGTTGCTGGTCCCTTTGACAAAACCAAAGCCGTGCGCCTCGATGCCGGTTGGTTTGAAGGTACAAAACTCGACATCAACAAGGCGTTCTGCGTCGAAATGCGGGTGCGGCTGCTCGGTGCCGGTACAGAAAAAGGATACAATAATTCTGTTAATGGCACACTCTATGGTCTTGGAAATGGTTGGAGCAAAGGAGTCCGCCTGACAACCGACTGCCCACGCCAAACACTCTCGTTTCGTTTTGGCGGACCGGATAACCCAAAATTTCGCAACGCGGATGGCAATCTTCCGATTCCATACGGTGTTTGGACACACATTGCAACTTCATGGGACGGAAAAGTGATGCGTATTTACGTTGACGGAATGCCCTATACGAGCACCGACTATGATGGTGTGCTTACACCACCGGACAGAGGATTCCGTGTTGGTTTCAACAACGACGGTATCGGGTCTGTCAAAATGGACATTGCCGAGGTCGCCGTGTATAAAAACGCTCTGGAACAGGCGGAAATTTTTGCCCATGCCTTATTACTACCGAAACTTCCCGAAAAACAGGCAGCCCTCCTTTCTGCGGCTACCGATGCCGTACAGCGAAAAGATTTTACCGAAGCGAAGAAAAATATCGACGATCTTTTGAGACTCGAGATACCGATAGGATCCCGTTATGCCTTGCGAAAATTTCAGGCAGACCTCGCTGCAATGTCCGGCAAACTCTCGCAACCGTTGTGGCTCTCGGCGGAATTACTCAACGAGCCGAACCTTCCGCCATGCCGTCGCTGTTCACGGAGACGTGGAAAATGATGACCACTGGCGGCGAAGACCGAGTTCCATTTGATGCCCGCAAGATTCGTGGGCGATTGTCGATCCCGAAAAATTCACCGATTTACGAGTTGCTGGGCATTGCTCCGTTGCCGGTCGATTCGATGGGACTCTATCTGGATCAAATCCGCAAAGAGATTCCGAAACCGCCGGTTACGCCGTTTTACGTGTTGGAGTAAAAATCGAGGAAAACGACCATGACTGATGCACCAAATCGCTGAAATGTTGTTCTTTGAGAACGTGATAAAGATGCCAAGCGATGAGAGCATCTTCACCGGCATATTCGGCGACCGTTTCGGTGAGGACGGTGTCCATTGTTTTTTGCTTTTTTCCGGTGCCGATCAATTCTTCGATTTTGATCGTTCGGTACCGCAAATAGTGTTCCGCCATGTCGTCGAGATTGTGTCCCATTGCCCTATCGTAACGGATTGCCGTTGTTTGTCAAGAAATGATTGCGACACTTGACATCGCTACCGTCATTTGGTTAAATGGTTGTCAGTGATATTGCGTTGTGGCAGTGTCTCCTTAAACCACCCTTTCTATTGGAGAATCAATTATGAAACGAGTCCATGTTCTTTTCCTCGCCGTCTGTGCGGTATTTTTCAGTTTCTGCGTTTGTCTGAACGCCCAGGAAGTCAAACCGGCGAAAGTCCTGCTTTTTAGCCGAACCCCCGGCTTTCCACACGGACCCGTCAATGCAAACCTGAAAGACGGAACCACCCCCGCCGGCAGGGCTTTGAACGCCTACTTCAAAGATAAGAAAATCGAAATCGTCGAAACCAGAGACGGCAGCATCTTCGACGGTGATCTCAGTCAATATGACGGTTTCGTATTCAGCACCGTCGCCAACTTGATGGGAGGAAAAGACGAACGAAACACCGCTGCAAATGGCTTCGGTCCCGAAGACAAACCAATGACCGAAAAAGGACTCCGCAATATGATTGATGCCATACGAAATGGTAAAGGATTCATGGGTTGGCATAACGCCACCGACTCTTTCAGCGGCGTGAAAGACGAAAAGGGGCAAGATATTTACACGAATCTTATCGGTGCCAGATTCATCGTACACGGTCCCGACCAAGTTGCAGGCGTTACCACCGTTGATGCGGGAAAATTTTCTTTCCTCAAAGATGCGAAGGAATTCGCCGTTCATGAAGAGTGGTACGCCATGAAGAATTACAATCCCGATATGCATGTTCTTCAAGTACAGAAAACCAAAAAAGAAGACGGCAGTACGACGATGAATGGAGATATGTACAATCGTGCGCCCTTCCCGATAACGTGGATACGTATGGAAGGCAAAGGTCGAGTCGCGTACACTTCCTTTGGGCATTCGGAACATTCCTTTGAGACGAGTGAGCGCGAAATGCAGAAATGGGGGACACTACAACCCGGCGTAACGCGGCTTCAGGCTGTTGCCGAACTGATTGAGTGGTCTATCGGACGTTTTGATTCCGACGTAACTCCCAACTTCGACAAGGTTGCTCCCGGCGCAGGCGAAAAAAATGATAGGGAGTATAGGTAGTGCTTTGGAATTATCCCAAAACAACGTTTCTCGACCGTCATTCCACTTCGTTTCATTCCGGCTTGTGTTGTTATGGACAAAAGCCGGAATGGAGCGCAGCGCAATGACGGACAACATTTTGGAAATGTTATTTTTGGACGACTCCTTTGGCACAATTCTCATTATGCCAAAACACTACTACGTCATTTCCCCAATGATATTCCTTTTGTTTCGCACAAAGATCACAAAGAATTTTTTGGTCATTTCAACTCCTTCGTGTCCTCTGTGCCTTTGTGCGAGAAAATAATAAGGAATGGTATTTGGGAAACCATATACTATCGTAGCGGATTGCCGTTGTTTGTCAAGAAAAAATGATTACTCTTCCGCTTCCGCTGGGACAGTGACTTCGCTTTCATTGCTGTTGCCGAGAACTCGGTTCACTTCTTGCAGTGCTTCGATAAGAATCGGCGGACTAATCGGCTTCGATAAAATCCGAGTGGCACCGAGTTCCAAGAGTTCGTTACGTTGTTCTTCATTTCCCGCACTTGTTACGACCAAGACCGGCGTACCGCTCAATCGGGGACTCGACGAGATTTTTCGCATCAATTCAATTCCATTCATATTCGGCATCGTCAAGTCTGTTACGAGCAAGTCGGCTTTGATTTTTTTCATGCACGAAATCGCTTCGCTCCCGTCAGAGGCTTCGATAAAATTGGCATCACCGAGTCCCGCTATTTCCAAACAACGTCGTATAAACATCCGCGCGAGTGCGGAATCGTCTGCAATGACTACATTTTTTATCATAATTTCTATTCTCCTTATTTTTTATAATTCCCAGTCGGGTCTCCCGGGACAGGAGAGAACAATTCGCCCAGAGTCGTGATACAGCGTAACCGTTCGGCTATGGGAACCGCCGACATCTTCCGCAACGGCACCGAGTCCGAATTGCCACAATACTTTTTTCACGGCGAGAGCATTTCGCTTGCCGATGTTGAATGTTCCATTTGGGTCGGCAACGTTTGCCCCGCCGCAAATCTTGACGATCAGGTTCGACGGTTTCGAAAGGGTGCCTGCCGTTTTTTTCATGAGTTCGATCAAGGCAGGAATTCCCGTGTCGGCAAAGTATCCCGGCAGTTGCTTTGCCCGATCCGGTGAAACACTTGATTCCGGCAGGGCGACGTGATCCATACCGACGCAACGTGTCCCCCGGTCGAGGATCATCACTGCCACGCAAGAACCGAGCGCCATCGTGCGGATGACTCCTCCTGCTTCTTTTGTAGCACCATAATCCCCGACACCGAGCATCATTCGTGTCGACGTGTTTGGTTGCATCTTCTATTTGGTTTTCTATATTCTACCCTATTTTTCGGCGGGGGGAAATACCCACCGTCCAGTACCCCGTCAAATTCAAAATTTATAGTTTTTTGTGCCCTTCGTGCCATGCGATCAGAACTTTTTACCACAAAGACGCAAAGAATGCAAGGGCGCGATTTCTAATATAACAGGGAGCGTACAAATTTTATACTGAAAAATCGAAATGGATTATAATGAAGGAACGAAACGTCAACGCTGACGAACTGAAACAGCATCTGAACCAACACCCAAACACAAGTTTTTCGATAGGATTTATTGTAATCGGCAAAAAGAAGGTTACACTATATCCATAATTGGGATATCATTTATCATTGTCATGTTTCCCATCCGTAATTTTTTCGCTTCGTTCCTGTTCGGCAATCTATTGCTCATCGGTGCTATTTTCGGTGCCGGTTTGCTGGTGATTTCCTACGAAATCAATCAGCATGCCACGTATCTGACCGAACGTTTTCACGAACAGTTGCTCGACACGATACAAAATGAATTCCAAACATCGTGGCCCCATATCGAAAAACAACGGATCGAACAGTATTTTCAACACTATTCCGATGAGCCGAACTTTCGTCTGACCGTAGTCGATATCGAGGGCAGAGTTTTAGGCGACACGGAGGCTCCTGCGGAAAAAATGGAATCGCACCAAACGTTGGAACGCCCAGAAATCATTGCTGCAATGGAAGGCAAACGCGGAAAAGATATTCGAGACAGCCAAACAATGCACGTCAAATACCGATATTTGGCAGCCCCAATTTTCGAGGGAGGCAAACCGATTGCTGTCGTTCGTGTCGCTCTGCCGATTGCGATTTTTCATGAAAATCGCCAAGCGGTGGTCGCCAGGATGTTAAAAGGCTTTGCATTGATGTTCCTTGCCGTCATGATTCTGTCGCCGCTCCTGCTCCGCTGGCTTTGGTACAAACCGCTCCAGATTCTCAATAATGCGGCTCGCCGTATTGCCGATGGAGACCTTGAACCTTCCACATCCATTGATGGTCCGCTCGAAATTACCCAAATTTCTCAATCGCTGGAAACGATGCGGCTCACGGTTTCCGGGCAACTGGACACGATCACTCGACAGCGAGAGTCGCTCCAAACAATTTTACATCATCTTCCCGATGCGATTTTTGCGATGAATCAATCAGCCAAAGTGATTTATTTCAACGATGCCGCAAAACAATTATTTCGTATTGAATCCGCATTGAAACGCCCACGTTTGCAGGAACTTGTTCGCAACGCCGCCATCGTGGATTGGTATCTCCCCCATTTAGCCGAGACTCCGGCTTCCTCGACAATCGAACGCAAAGAAGTCCACCTGTTCGGTCGCAAGCATTTTCTCGAATTGGAATTCGTTAAAACGAAGAATGCGTCGCCGGACGATGCCGCCTGTCTATTGATCGTCAGCGATTTATCCGAGTCGATGCGGGCGAGCAAAATGAAAACTGATTTCGTTGCGAACGCTTCCCACGAATTACGCACACCGCTTGCCGCCATTCACGCCGCTCTCGACAATGTTTCCGATGATGTGTTTGGAGATAAGGAAACGCTTGAAAAAATTATCCAAATTGTCCATCGGCACGTTTCACGCTTGGACGCACTCATTAAAGATTTGCTCGCACTGAACGAAGCAGAAGACGAAACGTTTCCTGCCCGGCAGGAAACAACAAGTGTTGCCGAACAGCAACTTTGGATCGAGGAACTGTTCCAAAAACGAATCAATGAAAAGAAGATCATTTTTTCTGTCGAATCCGGTTCTGACGATGGACAGTTCCGAGTCGATAACAAGCGGCTTGGCTTGATTTTACAAAATTTAGTGGACAATGCGGTCAAATTTACACCGCCGGGTGGACAGATTACCCTGAATTTCAAGCGGGACGAAACATTTCTTGTGATTGAATGCCGTGATAACGGCAGTGGGATTGCGATAGGAGAACAGCATCGTGTTTTCGAGCGGTTTTATCAAGGGGATTCATCCCGAACCGGCGACGGTCGTCTTCGCGGTACAGGACTTGGTCTTGCCATTGTGAAACATGCCGTTGAACGTTTGCAAGGGAGTATTTCGTTGGAAAGCCGAATTGCCCAAGGAAGCATTTTTACCGTTCGGGTTCCTGTAGAGTTCATTTAGACGATACACCGGGATTCTTCCGACACTTCGGCTAAAAACCTGTGGAAGTTTCAAAAACGCTGTTCGTCCATTTTGTCGTATCGGTTTGAGACAAATTGTTTCTATTGCGAACATTTGCGATTCCGATTATACTATTGTGTGTCTCCTTTGTCCAGAAAATTGATTTTCCTACTCCGATGAACGACTTGAAGGTATTCTCCGGTCGAGCCAACGTAAACCTGACGAAGCAAATTTGCGAATATCTCGGTCTGCCCCTCGGTCAATTGACCATCGGGAATTTTCCCGATGGCGAAACCCGATGCAAAATCGACCAGGATGTTCGCGGACAAGATATTTTCATCGTTCAACCGACGTGTCCGCCGGTCAACGATAATCTGATGGAACTGTTGATTTTGATCGAAAGTTTCCGTCGGGCAAGTGCAGAACGCATTACTGCCGTGATCCCCTACTTCGGTTATGCTCGGCAAGACCGTAAAGATGAAGGACGCGTGCCGATTACTGCCAAATTGGTTGCCAATTTGCTGACTCACGCCGGAGCAAGCCGCATTTTGGCGATGGATTTACACGCCGCTCAAATTCAAGGTTTTTTCGACATTCCGGTCGATCATCTGACCGCTTCGCCGGTTTTGGAACATTATATCCAGTCGCTCAATATCCCGTCGGAACAGTTGCTCGTTGTGAGTCCCGACGTGGGAAGTATTAAGCGTGCCGCCGCTCATGCCGAATCGCTCGGCGGGAGTTTAGCATACATTGACAAACGCCGCTCCGGTAATCGTGTCGAACAGGTCAAACTGATCGGCGGTCCTGTGGAAGGAAAGACGGCGATTTTGCTCGACGACATGATCAGCACTGCCGGTTCAATTTGCGGTGCCGCTCATCTCGTTCGCAAACATGGAGCGGAAAAAATTTACATTGGTGCCACGCATGGAATTCTCTGTGGAAGTGCCATCGAAAATCTGAAAAGTGCGCCTATCGAGAGCATTGTCTTGACGGACACGATTCCACTGCCGGACGAGTTGTTGCCGAACTTGAAAGTGTTGAGTGTGGCGGCACTGCTCGGCGAAGCGATTCGGCGTATTCATTGCCACGAATCGGTCAGCCGACTCTTTACCGACAGCATGCGGCTCTGGACGGTGAGATAGACGCAATCACCGTTTATTTATCGACAATCCAGGAAGACTCGGTAACAGTTTTCCTTTTATGGCGGCATCAACTTTTTCCTGCAAGATCATTGCCGCTAGTGCTTGAAACGCGCCGAACCACACCCAAGGAAAGCGGTAGCCATTATGCAAGCCGATCCCCTGTAACAATATCATAATTACGGCGTACGACACCGCAATAGATACTCGCCAACAGTATATTCCTTCATTGCCGAGTTTTTTCTCTTGGAGGTATTTATAGTTCTTCCAAATGCTAAAATGGTTGATTCCGAAACATGACAACATAAACAAAAATGTCATGATTCCCAACGTGCCGGTCTCTCCGGCAACTTGACCGGGAAGATTATGCGCTTGAAAGCGGCTGCCGATTGCCGGTCCGTGCTGCCCTGGTCCCACACCGAAAATTGGGTAATTAGCCCAATTGTTCATGCCGTCGTAAAAACCAACGGTGCGTCCATGCAAATTGGCATTCGCTTGATCGCTAATGGTGGGGTCCCAGATCGTTCGGTAGCGGTTTTGGAGCGACTCCGGCATGACCAGCCAGCCGACCGGAGCAATAATGAGCATAACAGGAATTAATTTGAAACGGTGCCGCGAAAACAGCACGGGCAGAATCATCAATGCAATCAGCATGATAAAAGCTGTTCGCGAACCGGTCAGCATGACGCTGTAAAATGTCAACAGAATATATCCCAAAATAAACAGGTAGTGCCAGTATCTTTTGCACAACGTTAGCAGAGGAAAAATCAGCGGCAACATACAAACGATCATCGTTCCGTAGTCGTTGAATTCGCTGAACGTAACGCCAACGCCAATGAGTCGGGGAGCACCAGCCGCATAAGTAACTCGTCCGGCTCGAAATTCCCTATATGAATGCCCAATGAAAAGAAAACAAGCGATGATAAAACCGGTAACGACGAATTTCAAATCCTTTTCGGTTTTAACACTCGTCATGAGGATCACGTAAAAAACAATGTATTTGAGCCAGTCTTGATAGCCTTGGTCAAAGAAATCCGCGGAGGAACCGAGCATCGCCGCAGCGGTGAGCGCAAACGTAAACGCAAATACTGCTGGCGTGAAAACGTTTCCCAGGGAACGTTTTTCGCTGGAACCGGCAAGCCAAACCAAGATGAGGAAGATCATGTACAGTCGCTCAATGCGCATCGCCCCCAAGAACGTCCACACTTCAAAGGGACGATGAACGAAGAGCCACATATAACCGACGAGGAGCCAATTCAACATATCGGCACATATCTGAGTGGTTCGCTGAATATACTACACTCGATACTCACTCATAACAGCGCAGTATACCGTAAAATGGAGAAAAATCAACCGAAGGAGAAGGAGTGGCGATTGGCATACCCCTGACGATTGCGGCGAATGCATTGAAATACATTCCATCATTTCTTGATTACTCGTTTTCACGGCAAAATTCGCTGGTGCCGATAATAGACTTCCAAAATATAAAGCGACATACACGTCGTATAAAGCCGACCGTAGAGATGTCCCCACTCGTCCCGCTCCGGGCGCAGAGGATTCCAACTGCCCGGTTCCTCGCCGCTTGTTTCCTGATGCCATAACAACTGCTCTCGCATCGCCTCATTCCACGTTTGCCACTCCTCGCCGCCGTAATGATACAACGTTTGCGTCGCAAAGAACCAATAATAAACGTCCCGACGGAGATACTCCGTGAACGACGGCGGATTGTCCAAGAGCAACCGCACTCCCGCCGCCAGTCGCCGGTCCTCCCGCTTCCAACCCAGTAAAATCCGGCAGAGCAATGCTTCGGCAGTCATCGAAATTCTCGGCACCGGCTCTTCCTCCCGGTAGGTATATTGGTTCGCCTTCATCATCGAATCGAGAAATTTTGTTACACCGTCGTAAGTTTCCGGCGGAATGGTTACCCCCGCCGTCTGTCCGCTTTTGAGTGCCAAGACGATCCAACCCGTTACCGACACGTCCGATTGATCGCCGTACCGATCCGGCAAATATCGCCAACCACCGCTTCGCAAACTTTGATGCCGAACGCAATAATCAATCGCCCGCTGCGCCGGTTCCCGTAATGACTCATCGCCGGTCATCGCCAGCAATTCGCAAAGAGCGATGGTGCAAAATCCGTGCGTGTAAAAACGATGTGTTGTGCGCTGCGAAGTTTCGGCGAAAAAACTGCCGTCGGGATTCTGTTGCCGGAACAACCAATCCCAACCTCGCCGGACTGGTCGAGCAAACTCGATCAATTTCGGATGCCGAGAATCGGGCGTTACACCATAACCTTGAAAGGCGATCAGTGCCATTGCGGTAGCGGCGAGCGGGTCTTCGTATCGTGCCGGTGCATTCTGGAAAAACTGTCCCGAAAAGTGCCAGGCACCGTTCGGCTGTTGCACTTTCACGAGCCAGCGCAGACCGGCAAGGACGGCTTCGTCCGTTTGTCCGCTTCCCCCGCCTCCGCCGCCGAGAATGGTGTCCCGCAAATCAATATCCCGACCCGAAAAATCGAAACTGGGCGAAAGAATTATTTGCGGAGTTGTCGGCACTTCATCGACTGTCGGCGCACCGCTTTGATTGTCGTGAGCAACGTTTGCAGTGTTTCCTTCGGCATTGCCGGTATGCAGATCAATCGGTGCATCCGACGGGGGAATATGAACCAAGCCGGACAACATATCGAGCGGTTCCAAACGAGGGACAGCAAGCATCATGAATGCCAACAGGAGCAGCAGTGCGAGATGGAGCGAAATGCTCCAAAACCAGGGGAGCATCCGTTGCCGAATGGCGGCGGCGAGTTCGAGTTGCAGGTTTTGCGGAGCGACAGGAAGAGTGGAGTCTCCGCGCAGAAGCCGCAACAAGCGGAGATTCGTCTCGTCGGAAAAGACGTTTTTCCGTTCTTGCCGGACCTTTGAACGCGAGGGCTCAAGATTGGGAACAATAACAATTTTCGACACGATGAACGATTCTAATGTTATTGCAGAAAAACGTCAATTACGAGACAATTTATGCTGTGCAGTCGTATTTTTTCTCGTGCGCCCTTTGTGTGTGGCAAAAATTTTTTTACCACACACAAAGGGACACAAAGGAAACACGATGAAAAACGTACATCTATTGGCGTTGCACAGTATAAAATAGGACAGTTTTCTCAACGCTCCCGCGAAATGTCAGGACTCACTCGCAAGTCTTCCGGCTTCATGTGTTCTAAGCGAGCATTTTTGCCGAGAACATCGTTGCCGATTGTGTTTCCTTCGATCCGAACCTCTCGACAGCCGTCAAGCACGAGCGTCGTTTTGTTCTGCGCAAACGGCGGATATGTCGTCGTTCGACTCAACGTGTTGCCGGTAAACGTCAATCCTCGAACTGACCGGGCAAAGAGAATCGGATAGTCAAACGACTTGAACGTGTTGTCCTCGATGCGGATATTCCGATGATACGCCTCGTCCGTTTCACTCTGCGGTTGAAACGACGGATGAATCGTGATGACGGCATGTCCCCAATCGCCAGCGTAACCCGAACTGAAACAATCCTCGAAAACATTGTTTCGAATCACCAAATCCGTTACCGCT
>Ga0082212_10012199_pt1 | contig 10841 bp, 8 predicted proteins | sample TergutNt197P3_FD_71548 | JGI IMG/M metagenome (GOLD analysis project Ga0082212, IMG submission 71548) | Neocapritermes taracua P3 segment gut microbial communities from Petit-Saut dam, French Guiana - Nt197 P3 | ecosystem: Host-associated > Arthropoda: Insects > Digestive system > Gut ...
GTCCCTGTTCTTGCGCTTGAGCTTCGTGAGTATGACCTCAAGGGTCGGCCCTCTGCCGGGGTCATGGATCAGGTGTATCTCGTCCGCTATGACCAATCTCACATCATCCATCCACCTGCTTCCGTGGCGCATCATGGAGTCTGCTTTCTCCGACGTTGCCACCACAATGTCGGCGTCCGCCAGTTTCCCGTCGTCTGAGTCCAGGTCCCCGGAGCTCATCATGATGTTTATCCCCAGTTCGGAGAATTTACCGAGTTCGTCCCTCTTCTCCGATGCCAGCGCCTTGAGGGGCACTATGTAGAGTACTTTGCCGCCTTTCTTCAGCACGGTGTTCACCGCAGGTATGTATCCTATAAGCGACTTTCCGCTGGCGGTCGGCACGGCCGCGACGATGTTCTCCCCCATTATTGCCGCAGGTAAGGCTTCGGCCTGCGGCGGGAAAAGTTCCGTGAACCCGTTCCTTATCAGGATGTCCTGTATCTTTTTGTCGATCTCTAGCTCTGTGACCTTCATGAACGGTTCTCTATCGAACATGATTTATTTATGCATTCGTCGTAAGGCGTATGCACTCACTTTAAATATGCAGGTAATATGGAGGAAATGAGAAAAAATGAACAGGACCCTCATAGCTGCCGTGGCCGTGCTCATGGCTGCGTTCTTCATTGTCCCCGCGGCTGCGGCGTCCGCGGACGAATCTGAGGGGCCCCCGGGATTCGTTTCATATTATGATCAATTAGATGCCAACAGCAAAGCCGTCTTCGATGCGGTGAACACCGCCGATCCGGAGACCATTAGTATCGCTGTCGACCTCCCAATTGTTCTAACCGCCACTTCAGATGATCCCGAAGATGCAAAGAATTACGTCAGGGGCCTTGCTGAAGGTGCCATCAACAACGCCTTTAAGGTCCTTAGGCTCAGTTCGCCGATGGCGTATTGGGGGTGGGTTCCCAGTTCGGTATGGACCGTTATCGACGTGGAAGTGGTGGACAATACAGCTACCGTGTCCTCATTATCCTTGGAGATCTCTTTTTCCAAATACCCCGTGGATCCGGAGACTGAGGAGTTCCAGGGGATAAAAAAGATGCTTGATGACCTTGATGCCGCCATAGATAAATTCCATACCGACAGCGGGTCCGTTCGCGGCATAGTGATGGATATCAACAACTATCTCGTCAACCTTGTGACGTATGACCCCAATTACGGCAATGAAAAAGAGAGCAGATACGCCCACGATGCCTACGGGGCCCTTGTCGACCCCAACCACTATGCGGTGTGCGACGGATACTCCAAGGCATTCCTTCTCTTGTGCGAGAAAATGGGGATAGAATGCGTTATTGTTCAGGGAACGGCCGTCTCCAATATGGAGAACCATGCATGGAACTATGTCAAGATGGACAACGGGAAATGGTATGCGATCGATGTGACCTGGAACGACGGAAGCGATAACGCCTATTTCCTTTTGGGCAGTGACACCTTTTTCTACACCCATCAGCAGGGGGTGTTCTTGGGGTCCGGCATATTGCCGTATACATTCAACAGCCCCGTTCTAAGCAATAACAAATATGACCCGGAACCGAAAGACTACTCGATGTACGCATGGCTGCTGGGAGCGGCAATAGTGGCTTTGATGTCTTTTGCTCTGTACAGGCATGCCAAACGGAGCGGCTGAGAATATGTTCATAGGAGCCATTATATACGAGAACAAACTAATGTTATTTAGAGGGGAATAATGGGAATGGAAACAGTCGTCAATGTAAAACCAACGCTTGTACCTCTCGAAGATTGGGTAGAGCGGCAGACCTTCCGTTCGACAAAGGATATAGAGATCCCTGAAAAGTTGTCGGACCGCGTCATTGGTCAGGACCAGGCCGTAGAAGTTATGAAGAAGGCCGCCTCCCAGAAAAGGCATGTCATGCTTATAGGAGAGCCCGGTACGGGGAAGTCCATGCTGGCCAACTCCATGGTGGAGTATCTTCCCAAGGAAGAACTGCAGGACATCGTTTCGTATCATAATCCTGAGGACGTGAACGAGCCCAGGATACGCGTGTTCCCCGCGGGAAGGGGGAAAGCGGTCGTCAGCGAGCAGAAATCTCACGCTGCGGCCACAAAGAACCAAAAGAGCAGTATGTACGTTTACATCTGCATACTGATAATGATGCTCGGACTGGCCGGCACCATCCTCTTCAACAACTGGATGATACTTCTTGCGTCATTTTTCGGGATAATGATCATATTGATGTTCACAAGGGTGCCCGGCCAGAGGCAGGAGATATCCATAGTGCCTAAAGTGCTGGTGGGGCATGATCCGAATGATATGCCTCCCTTCATAGACGCTACCGGCGCCCATGCCGGATCGCTGCTGGGAGATGTGAGGCATGATCCTTTCCAAAGCGGAGGATTGGAGACGCCTTCCCATGACAGGCTCGAATCCGGTGCCATTCACAAAGCGAACAAAGGCGTTCTCTTCATTGACGAGATCAACCTGCTCAGGATAGAATCGCAGCAAGCTCTCCTAACGGCCATGCAGGAGAAGAAGATGTCCATAACCGGCCAGTCGGAGAGATCGTCGGGCGCGCTGGTGAAGTCTGAGCCCGTTCCATGCGACTTCATACTCGTATGCGCCGGGAATCTGGACGCCATAAGGGGTATGCACCCCGCGCTGAGGTCAAGGATAAGGGGTTACGGCTACGAGGTCTACATGCGCAGCACGATGCCCGATACTGAGGAGAACCGCTACAGCATAGCTAGGTTCGTCGCTCAGGAAGTGAAGAAGGACGAAAAGATACCTCATTTCGACAAATACGCCGTCGGGGAGATAATAAAAGAGGCTCAACGCCGCGCCGGAAGGAAGGGAGAGCTCACTCTGAGAATGAGGGAGCTCGGAGGCCTCATCCGCGTTTCAGGAGATGTCGCCGTCGGAAAGGGGGCGAACATCGTCACCTTGGATGACGTGCTTTCCGCAAAAGGAACAGCGCGCAGCTTGGAGCAGCAGATAGCCGACCGCCACATTGAGAACAGCAAGAAATACTCCATGTTCGAAACAAGCGGTTCCGAGGTCGGGATGATCAACGGCCTGGCCGCACTGGGTGCGGACTCCGGAATGGCCGAATACTCGGGAATAGTGCTCCCCATTGTGGCAGAGATAGCGCCTCCGCAGACGAAGAAGACCGGGAAACTCATAGCCACGGGGCGCCTCGGCGATATAGCGAAGGAAGCCGTGGATAATATCTCAGCTGTGATAAAGAACTACACGTCCAAGTCCATATCGGACTACGATATCCACCTCCAATACATAGGAACATATGACGGGGTGGAAGGCGACAGCGCATCCATCACCATGGCGACGGTCATACTGTCGGCGATGGAGGGGATCCCCATAAGGCAGGACCTTGCGATGACGGGGAGCCTCAGTGTAAGAGGCAAGGTGCTGCCGGTGGGCGCAGTGACTGCAAAGCTGGAGGCTGCGGCCGCGTCGGGGATCAAGATAGCTCTCATACCCGCCGCCAACGGCAACGATGTGATGATCCAGAACAAGTACTATCATGACATGGACGTCTACACCGTAGAGAATTTCCGCGATGTCATAGAGTATGCATATGTGGACTGCCCCAAGAAAAAGGTTCTGATGGAGAAACTCCTGCCCATTACGGAAGGCGGGGCCTCAACGGCAAAGAAGATAGAGCCGCCGCCGGAGCACATCCCCCCTGCGGTGCCCGAGGAAAAGGAGACCCCTCCGGAACCGGAACAGCTTTTCGCTGAGGAGACCGAAGATACGGCCACCGTTACGGAAAGGAACAGGTCTAACGACGGCAAGCCCTGCCCCCAGTGAACCCATTCCGCTCAAACGGTTTATAGTGCTTGAGGCATGTATGTTCATGGAGATACCCGCACTGTACTGCGTGTTAAAAGGCGGAGAAGTGAAGGCGGCACCCGCAAATATCAACGGCACAGCCATATCTTTCGAGTCGGAGCCGGATAGGCCTACATACTCGGCGGATGAACTGGATGAGCGGATGCCAATCCTTGTGGCGGACGTGAAAGGATTGAACAGAGGGGAAATGGACGACCGCCTTCTTACCGGCATGGAGTTCAGGGGAAGCGATGTCTGGTTCATGACGCATATAAAGGACATAGAGGACGTGTTCGACTGCTTTATGGGAGATGTCGTAAAGGTGCTGATACCGTACCATACAACAAGGAATGACCTGGTAATGGAAGAGGCCTATGAGGTGTCAGAGAACTGCATACCGATATTGTTCGCTTCGCAAGGGAGGGCAATATGCAGGGGAGGGCAGACGAAGGACATCAGCACGGCGATCGAAGGACTGGCAAGGACGGGGTTCAATGAGATAGCCATCCTCGACACAGACTCCCTGATCGGAGAGGAAGAATGGTTACGCTATAAGGACAGGTTCCAGGGCCTGATACCATTTCTAAAGGGAACAGGCCTCTCATCTGCCTGTACGGATTTCCAAAAGATCATTGTTGACCATTAAGAATGGAAAGGCCCACCTGTTCCCCTTGATCGAGGGAACGCTCGACCACATAATGCATTTCTTTGCCATCTGTATCCGATATCTCCAGATGTCCGAGCCATTTCATGTCTGCGGTGATCGAGAACGCTTTGAAAATAGAAACTGTGTTTGAGAATCGGGGGGACGGGCTGCCGCCGGAGAGCAGTGCGGTCATGTAAGCAGGATGTCCTCCCTTTTTGAACCATACGGGCTGGAACCTGTCGATGACAGTTTTTATTACCGATGACGGGCCGCTGAAGTGGATCGGTGTGGCAAGAACAAGCATGTCGTTCTCTTCAAAGGCTTTGTAGATCGCATCCATTTCGTCGGAGATGTTGCATTCGCCGCTTGCGGAGCAGCAACCGCATCCGGTGCAATGGTTGATATCCATCTCAATGGGGAAAATGATCTCGGAAGATACTCCGCAGGACTCCAGGCCCTTCGAGAAGGAACGGCACATCTCTGATGTGAATCCTCCGTCCCTGCTTCCGCAAATGATCAAAGCCTTCATCGGCTGAACAATGCAATGCATTCTTTTTATATGTTCTGAGTCGATTAAGGCAGTTATTGAAGGGGGTACCATGGCAACCTTTACAAAAAGAAGATCGATGGATTTCCCAAGAAGGGTCGAGCTGGGGCACGATGCGATCGACAGGGTCGCAGAGGTATGCAAAGACCTCCACTTCGGCAAGAGCGGACTCATCGTGACCGGCGCAGACACGTTTAAGGCCGCCGGAAAGAAGACGGAGGACCTGATGTCGGAGAGATACAGCGTACTTACCGTTTTTACGGGCAATGCCACAATGGACAACCTTGGGGACGTTGAGACGGCAGCAAAGGAACATAAGGCCGCATTCCTGCTTGCGGTGGGAGGCGGAAGCAAGATAGACCTATCCAAGATGGCGGCGAAGAACCTCGGCCTGCCCTTTGTAAGCATACCCACATCCGTCGCCCATGACGGGATAGCATCGGACCGCGCATCCCTGAAATTGGAGAACGGGTCCCAATCGGTGAACGCCGTTTCCCCCACCGGAATAATCGCAGATACCACCGTCATCAATGATGCGCCGTTCCGGTATCTTGCCGCAGGCTGCGCAGATGTGATATCAAACCTCACAGCGCTGGAGGACTGGGAGTTCGCCAATAGGATAAGGGGAGAAGAGGTCAGCAGCTCCGCGACAATAATATCAGAGTATGCCGCAAAAGAGATCATTGCCAACAGCAGATCCATAAGGCCGGGACTTGAGGAGAGCGTATGGCTGGTACTGAAGCCCATAATAGCCTCGGGGATATCGATGTGCATTGCGGGGAGTTCCAGGCCCACAAGCGGCTCCGAGCATATGTTCTCCCATGCATTGGATGTAATAAAGCCGGACACCGCCCTTCACGGGGAACAATGCGGAGTGGGATCGATAATGATGATGAAGCTCCACGGCGGCAATTGGGAGAGGATAAAGAGCGCCTTGAGGGAAATAGGCGCGCCCACCACGGCTAAAGAGCTGGGGTTCACAGACGAGGAGATAATCGAAGCTCTGGTAATGGCGAAAGGTATGCGCGAGGACAGATTCACGATACTCGGGGACAGGGGGCTGACCAGAGAGGCGGCGGAAAAAGTGGCAAGGTTTACCGGAGTGATATGAGGTATGGCCGCCATAACGCTCATAAGCGAGTCTCAGGCAAAGGAAGGTAACAGGTTCTATTACATGGGTCCTCAGCTTGAGTGCAGGGAGTGTCACCTGAAAGGGGTATGTTTTAACTTGGAGCAGGGCTCAATGTACGCGATCACCGCAGTGAGGGATCAGACGCACAACTGCTCTCTTACCGAGGACACGGTGCGTGTGGTAGAAATAAAAAAGGTGGCCCAAAGGTCAGCCGTACCCAAGAAGTCGGCGATCGAAGGCAGCCTGATCACATTCCAGAAACCCGGGTGCGGAAGGTTGGATTGCGGCAACTATAGGATATGCCACCCCTATGCCGTAGAGGACAAGAAGAAATATTCCGTGATCGAGATCGAGGGGGATGCTGAATGCCTCATCGGTGAAGAGCTCGTTCTGGTAAAGCTGTTCTGATACTGTCGCAGAAGTATGTTGGGGATCAGTCAAAGGTCTTGGCCGTCTCAAAGAGCATCTTCATTGCAGTGGAGACCGCGCTTGCCCGCACCTCATCCCTTCCGCCGTCAAAATTGAACTTTACGGCAAATGTACCGTTTTTAAAAGAGATGCCTATCCAGACAAGCCCAACGGGTTTGGCTGCCGTCCCTCCGTCGGGGCCGGCAACTCCGGTTATCGATGCGGCAAGATCGGATCCAAACAGTTTCCTCACACCGTCTGCCATTTCCAAAGCGGTCTCTTCGCTCACGGAACCGTTCGCAATCATCGTGCTCTTTGAAACATTGAGCAGGGCCTCTTTCGCATCGTTGCTGTATGTGACCGCTCCCCCCAAAAAATATTTTGAAGATCCGGGGACGGATGTGATGACCGAACCCAGCATCCCTCCCGTACATGACTCTGCGACCGACAGCGTTATGCCCTTCTTTGAAAGGTTCTCCAAAAGTTCCTCTTCAAGGGACAGCTCATTCCCCTCCTGATATCTCCCTCAACCTTTCCACACCGTCAATAAAATCAATGACCTCGGCCACTTTTTTAGGAACGAGAGGGCGCCAGCCGTCGCCTTCTATCATCTTTTTCCTTACGACGGTGCCGGAATAAACTTCGCGGTTGTAGAGGGGGGAATCCTTTAACTCGTATCCTGCCTCGCTGAACAGACGCCTGGTAAGAGGATTATTGCTGTATACCCTCGAGAAGGGAGGAGAAAGGGACTCGACCTGAGCCACCCACAAAGAATAGCGGTTGAGATCCTCGATGGGCACTATGCAGTAGTTGGTGATGCCCTCGGCTTTCATCACCTCATCTATCATGAGGTACCTCTCGCCTGCCGTGAAGGGGTTATCGCTTTCATGCGAATATTGGGCGCTGCCTATCCCTATCGTAAGGTTCTCGGACTCCGCGGCACATTTGCGGATGACCTCCATGTGTCCGTTGTGGAGGGGCTGGAACCTTCCGATCATCAGAGAGTATTCGCCGAAATAGCGTTTGGAGACCATGGCACCTAATGGAGATCAAAAGATAAAATATTCTTTCCCTAAAAGGTAAATATCGATCGGAAAGCGCACGCGGCGCTTTCCGATCATGGAAAGAGATTGAAAAGGTGTTTAGATCTGACTCAAGGTTTTGACTTTCTGCTCCACAGCACCGCGATCAAGATGATGAGGATTATCAGCAGGATTATCGCTATGATGATCCACATCGGAATGCCGCCGTCATCTCCCGTGAAGGTCAGGTCCAGGGTGAGGGTCGATCTCACGTCGGAGAACGATATCTCCGCATCCGTGTAGACCATGCCTCCGCTCTTCCACTCCTTGAACTCTCCTCCGTCGCCGGCTACCGCTTTCAGCACGACATAGGAACCCGATCCTACGGATACTGACGAAGTGTACTTCGTGAAGGCAGAACCGTTCACGCTGTATTCCGCGTGGCCGCTACCCTTCTGGTTGATGACCAGATTCACGGGCGGCGTGGGGGCGGGAGCGCCGCTGACGCTGACGGTGTGGTTCGAGATCACATACTGGAACGTATAGTATCCCTTGGCCACGTCACTTTGGGACAACGGAATGCCGTCCACTGTAACCGATGCCGCAGAGAAGGAGATAGTGATGTTCTTTTTTGCTGTCACTTCCGTCACTCCTTCGGGAGAGACGGATGCTCCGTTGCTTGCGGTCGCCGTGATATAGTAGGTCTTCCCGGGCACATGGATGATCTCAAAGTCAATGTTAGGAACAATGATAAGATCATAGTTGCTTCCCGCGGACAGGTCTCCCAGATCTATCTCATAGAACCCGGCACTCTCACCGGGGGCGCGGCCCAGATTGCCTGTGAAGTCATCGGTGCCGTACAGCGGCATGGATACTCCGTAGGTAAGCGTCGGATCAGGAGTGCCGCGCAACTTGCTCTGTCCGCTGTGCGGCTCCACCGTGATCGGTGCCGGGTCTATGTGGAAGGTACCCAGCGAAAGACCCGTTATGGCTTCGTAGTCGGTTCCGCCCGCAGCATCGATGGTTATCGTATAGTCGCCAGCATCCGTCGGGGCGGTGGTCGACCCGTCGTAATAAACGGTTAACGCGCCATAGTTCGCCACACCGGGTTCGGGTGCCACGGTGACAGACTTCTGGGTGCTGTCATACGTTTCGGTCTTCGGAGTGAAATCAAAGTCGGTTTCGGCAAGAACGGACTTGGTGGTGAAGGTGCGGGTGGTCTCCACCATCTCGTTGCCCGCAGTGTCTATGAATCCGCTTATGGTTACTGTGAACGTTGTGCCGGGCGAGAGATCGCCGGAGGTGATGTCGTATGTTACAACGGCAACGCCGCCGCTCCAGTGGGAGAAATCGAGCGTCACTCCGTTATTGCATGTTACTGTCCCCCGTATCACTGAGTCCATTACTTTGTCGAAGGTGATGACGATGGTATTCGTTGCGACCGCAACGCCTGTGCCTGACGGAGATACGGAGGTCACGGTCGGAGCGACCATATCAACGATCACATCCATCCGGACAACAGCGCTGGTTACACCTGTCGCCGATTCGCAGCAGAAGTCATATATTTCTCTGTCCGTTTCATTGATCGGTCCCAAGTAGTCGAAGTAACCGCCTCCGTCATCAACGCGAACCGTCAGCCCTTCCACATAATTCATGGGCAGGAGGGGATAACCCTCTATCCCCGATATGTCTCCCATAAAGGCATAGATGTCCACCGGTGCGTTGGTAAGCTCGCCGGATGTGTACGGCATGCCCTTTGAGTAGGCGTAAACGAGAGGCGCAGGCGGTGTGGGCTCTATGAATTTATCCGCTTCCTCGCCGACATCGATGTATCGGAGCGCACCGACATCTATATCATTTGTAGCTGACACCACATAATCGCCTTTCATGTCTAGCATACCTAAATGGGAAATGATGCCTATATTGTACGCATCGTCGAGTGAGGCAAGCATCGGAGCGATCTCAGTCCCGTAAGAAGAAAGGCTACCCTGTTTGATCGCATACGTTGCGGTGGATTCCAACATGCCGTTCCCCATATCGAAGTCCGCGGCGACCGGGGTCTGCGCGGTAGCGTGATCCACTCCCGCGCTGTCATACCAGGTTGTGCCCACAATAGTTGATGTATATGTGTATGAAGGTTGGGGGCCCAATGTGCCGTCGACACTCCTATTTATATTGTCGCCGAGGGTATTGCTGCCGTTAAGAGCAAAGAGACAGTTCACGATCTTCGGGAAACTGCCGATCGAGTCGGTTGGCAGATTGACGATGCCGTTATACATACCGCCGACGCCTCCCGCCGGTGCCGTGTTGCTGAGGAAAGTGCAGTTAACGACAATTGGGGCGCATGAGAGGTTGCACATTCCGCCTCCGCGAGAGTAGGCTTCGTTGCCTATGAATGTGCAGCCCATGAGTCTCGCAGTGGAACTGCGATCCAATACGCCGCCGCCGTTGCGGGCCTCGTTCCACCCAAATTCGCAGTTTATGATGGTCACTCTGCCGTTCTGGTTGCACATGGCGCCGCCGCCGGTGTTGCCGGTGTTGCCGGTGGCCTTGTTGCCCGTGAAGACACACCCTGTATAGACGGCGGTCTGACTAAACAGATTATAAACTGCTCCTCCTCCGCCGCCGTTATGGGTGCTGCCGGAAATATTACCCGAAAATACACAGAACGTAACTATCGGATTGCTGTATATGTTATCTAGTGTTGAGCCGTAGTTGTAGATCGCGCCGCCGCCGGTATTGCTGAAAGAGCTGGCCAAGGTCTCATTGCCGCTAAAAGTGCAGTTTGTGATCGTCGGGCTGCAGCCATGGTTGTTGATAGCGCCGCCGCTTTGGCCGGCTGTGTTGTTGTTGAACGTGCAGTTCAAGATCGTCGGGTTGCTGCCGTTATAGTTGTACATCGCGCCTCCATTGTAGGTGGCCGTGTTGTCTTCGAATATGCAGTCTATTATCATCGGGTTGCTGCCGGCGTTGTACATAGCGCCGGCGCTTTGGTCGGTTTTGTTGTTATAAAAGGTGCAGTTTATTATCGTCGGGTTGCTGGCGGCGTTGTACAAAGCGCCGCCGGAATATGTGGAATCGATGTCGCTGAAGGTACAGTCCATGATCATCGGGTTGCTGGCGGCATTGTATATGCCATAAACGTTTTTCGCACCTGGAGATGTACTTGTAAATGCACAGTTCGTGATCGTCGGACTGCTGTTGTCATTGCGTATGCCTGTGCCTCCCGTTATCAC
>Ga0082212_10012200_pt1 | contig 10841 bp, 6 predicted proteins | sample TergutNt197P3_FD_71548 | JGI IMG/M metagenome (GOLD analysis project Ga0082212, IMG submission 71548) | Neocapritermes taracua P3 segment gut microbial communities from Petit-Saut dam, French Guiana - Nt197 P3 | ecosystem: Host-associated > Arthropoda: Insects > Digestive system > Gut ...
TTAAAGAGACGGCCGCTTCGCAAGAGCGGCGGGTGGTGCAGTAACCAAAAAATAATGATGCAAAGAGGCAGGCCGTTAGGCCTGCCTCTTTTGCATTCCGTCTTACCCCAAAACCTTCGTATTCAATTACAACTTCGGTTTTAGAATCGGATATTTCATCTACACTGCCATTTCTAATGAGGTTATGTAAACTCGCTCTCTGGGTAACATTATTTTTTTTTCTGATTCGTCTTCGTAGAATAATGCTACTGCTTCTCTTAGATTTTCTGTTGCTTCGTCAATAGTTTTTCCTTGCGACGCAATATTATTTTCAATGCAAGTCGCAACAAACCATTCTTCCTCTTGTTTGATGATTATTGTACCTATGAAATTCATTTTAACATTATTAATATTAATATTGAGTGCAAAGATAACTAAAAATACAGACAAGTATCTTGATTCCGTTTTCGAGATTTTTTTTTGTTCAGAAACGATGGTCTTTCCTATTCCCTGCAGGAAAACCCTTTGTCGTTTTATGGATCTTGCTTACCTTTGCGGTTTATAGGTGTTATTATGGCTGTTTTCGGATTATTTTCCGGTTTAGAAAAGACAAAAACCGGTATTTTTGAGCGCATTTCGCGTACCGTGCTGGGTAAATCCAAAGTAGATGAAGAGGTGTTGGATAAGTTGGAAGAGGCGCTGGTTGCCTCAGATGTGGGGGTAGATACCACCTTGCGGATTATAGAGCGTATAGAGCAGCGCGTGGCAAGGGATAAATACGTAAATTCAAGCGAATTACAATCTATTTTAAGAGAAGAAATAGAGGCCTTGCTCACCGAGGGATCCCATCAGGATACACAGGTCATCCCTTTTGATTTTTCCCAAAAACCGTACGTGGTGATGGTGGTAGGGGTAAACGGAGTGGGCAAGACTACCACGATCGGTAAATTGGCGGCCCAGTTAAAAGCAGCGGGAAAAAGCGTCCTCCTGGGAGCGGCCGACACCTTTAGGGCGGCGGCGGTAGACCAGTTGACGATTTGGAGCGAGCGCGCCGGAGTCCCCATTGTCAAACAAAAGATGGGGGCTGATCCTGCATCGGTGGCCTACGATGCGGTTGCCTCTGCCGTAGCCCAACAGATCGATGTGGTGTTGATCGATACGGCCGGCCGCCTGCACAACAAGATCAATTTGATGAACGAACTGACCAAAATCAGAAACGTGATGCAAAAGGTCTTGCCGGACGCGCCGCACGAAGTGCTTTTGGTGTTGGACGGATCTACCGGACAAAATGCCTACCAGCAGGCTAAGGAGTTTACCCGTGCGACTGAGGTGACGGCTTTGGCAGTAACTAAATTAGACGGCACGGCGCGGGGCGGGGTAGTGATCGGCATTTCGGATCAATTTAAAATTCCCGTAAAGTATATTGGGGTGGGAGAGCAGATCGGCGACCTTAAAGTATTTGATAAACACGCTTTTGTAGCCTCCTTATTTGAATAAAACGTACTATTTATGAAGATTTCGTATAACTGGTTAAAAACCTATATAGAGGTAGCGATGCCTCCCGAAGAGTTGGCCGCCGTACTCACCTCCCTTGGACTCGAAGTAGAGGGATGGCAAGCGACCAAAGAGATCCCGGACGCTCTGTCCGGAGTTTTTGTGGGAGAAGTATTGACCTGTACCCCTCATCCCAATGCCGACAGGTTAAAAATCACCGAAGTAAGGGTAGGAGACGCCCCCCCTTTGCAGGTAATTTGCGGAGCGCCCAATGTGGCGGCCGGACAAAAAGTATTGGTTTCTACGTCAATCAAAAAGGCTAAAATCAGAGGCGTGGAGTCGTTTGGAATGATTTGCGCAGAAGATGAATTGGGGATTGGAACTTCGCACGAGGGGATTATGGTGCTTCCTCCCGATACGCCTGTGGGTATGTTGGCTAAGGATTATTTGGGGCTGGTAACAGATGCCCTATTTGAAATAGGCCTCACACCCAATCGGGTAGATGGAGCCTCCCATATAGGCGTAGCCAGAGATTTGGCCGCGTGGAGCAGCGCCCAGGGGGGCGTTTTGTCGTGTCGGCTCCCCTCGGTGGAGGGATTTAGACCGGGTGCAGACAAAGGCGTAGCCGTGGTGGTAGAGGCCCCGGAGGGGGCGCCCCGATATGCGGGCCTTTCGTTAGAAGGGATTAAGGTAAGGCCTTCGCCGGAGTGGCTTCAGGGCCGCCTGCGTTCTATTGGGCTGCGTCCCATCAATAATGTGGTAGACATTACCAATTTTGTATTGCACGAAACGGGACACCCCCTCCACGCTTTTGACCGCGCCCAAATAGAGGGCGATACCGTCAGGGTAAGGTATGCCGCAGAAGGAGAGAAATTTGTTACTTTAGACGGAATAACGCGCGTTTTATCGTCCCAAGACTTAATGATCTGTAACGCCGTAGATCCCATGTGTATGGCAGGGGTTTTTGGAGGGACGTATTCGGGCGTAACGGATCAAACTACCTCGATTTTTTTGGAGAGCGCCTATTTTAATCCCGTTACGGTTAGAAAAACTTCTAAGCGTCATGGAATCAAGACCGACGCCTCTTTTCGCTACGAACGGGGCGCCGATCCCGACATGGTTCCTTATGCCTTGATGCGCGCCGCCCTCTTATTGGAAGAGATCGCCGGCGCTAAGGTTGTTTCTGCGCCTATAGATGTTTATCCCCATCCCCTTACACCGGCCCAAATAACGTTGGAATGGGATTATCTTTTTACCCTGATCGGCGCCCGTATAGAAATCCCTGTGGTAAAAGCCATTTTAAAGGGGATGGAATGTGTGGTAATCTCTGAATGTGAAGCATCTATTACTGTATGTGTGCCGCTGTACCGCGTAGACGTTACCCGTCCCTGCGATCTGGTCGAAGATATTCTGAGGATTTGGGGCTACAACCGCGTAGCCATTCCGGATCGGGTATCGGCTTCGGTCGCTTCCATACCCAAACCTGATCCCGAAGAGGTAAAGGCAGAGGTCGAAAACTTATTGGCAGGCAATGGATTTTACGAAATTATGTGTAATTCGCTCTGTCCGGCAGCGTGGTACGAATCCCTTTCAACGTATCCGACCGAACGTTTGGTACAACTGCTCAACCCCCTCAGCGCTGACCTCAACGTCATGCGCCAATCCCTTATTCTTGGAGGCTTGGAGGCGATTGCCTACAACATGAATCGTCAGCAATACGACCTGCGCCTCTTTGAAACGGGAAATGTATACGCCTGCGCGCCTAACGACGAATCCCCCCGATTGGCCCTTTGGATGACCGGTCTGGCCCAACCCGAGTCGTGGAGAGGCGCTGCCCCTCCTACCCACTTTTTTCTCCTTAAAGGGTATGTAGAAAAACTCTTTGGCCGCTTTGGGATCTCTCTGTATGATTTGAAAGAGGATGAGGCCCCTTCCGATATTTTTTCCGAAGGTTTGCAGTATACGTATCAGGGAAAAGTATTAACTTATATGGGCGTTATCCAAAAGAAACTTTTGCAGCGTTTTGGAATCAAACAGGAGGTTTATGCCGCCGAGGTGTGCATGGATGCGTTGTTGCAGGCGTTAAAAGGAAAAAAAATAACCTGCACCGAATTGCCCCGCTATCCCCAAGTGCGCCGCGATTTGGCCTTAGTCATAGACGAAGCCGTATCGTACCATCAGTTGCGCCGGATCGCCTTTGCCACCGAAAGCAGACTCCTTATCCGAGTCGGCCTCTTTGACCTCTACCGCGGAGATAAATTAGCCTCCGGCAAAAAGCAATACGCCCTGAGTTTTGTGTTGCAGGATGCCGATAAAACATTGACCGATCAGGCGGTGGATGGGGTTATGTCCCGTTTGCTGGCCGCCTTTGAAAAAGAGGTCGGCGCAAAACTGCGGTGAACTTAAGGAAAATGGCAAATTTATCTTGCATATTCGATAAAAACACTCTATTTTTGTCGAATATATTCGATAAAATGAAATGACAAAAGATTTAATAAAACTATTAATTACTGAATATCAGCTTAAAACATCAAAAACCGAGCTTGTTGAGCGGTTGTCTTATGGTATGGACGATTCGCTCAACTATGTTTTTGTTGGCTTGCGTCGTGCCGGAAAATCATATTTAATGTTTCAACAAATGAAACGGTTGCTTGGAAAAGGGCATACGTATGAAGCGTTTCTCTATTTCAATTTTGAGGATGACCGAGCTGGCGAGATGAATATCGGCGATTTGGATTTGATCAAAATTTGCTACGAAGAGATGTACCCTTACCGTCCCATTTTTTTCCTTGACGAAATTCAAATAGTAACGGGTTGGGAAAAATTTGCACGTCGTCTTGCCGATCAAGGCTACCGTGTGTACGTTACCGGCAGCAATGCAAAAATGTTGAGCAGCGAAATGGCTACTACACTGGGCGGGCGGTATATGATTAAAAATATTTATCCTTACTCGTTTGCCGAGTACCTGTTGGCGCAGCGTGTACCTGTCTATGAAAAAAATGCCCTTTATAAGCATCAAAAAGAGATAATTACACACTATGAAACCTATTTTGGATTTGGCGGCTTGCCCGAAGTTATGCGTGTATCGGACAAACGGGAATGGCTAAGCAACCTGTATCAAAAAATTTTCTTTGGCGATTTATTGGCTCGTTATCAAATACGTAATGATTTTGCTATGCGTTTGTTAATCAAAAAATTAGCAGAAAGCGTAAAACAACCGTCTTCGTATAATCGCTTAGCAAACGTGGTTTCGGCTTCGGGAAAAAAAATAAGTACCGATACCATTATTGATTACCTGAGTTACTTAAAGGATTCGTGGCTGATTTTTTCCGTAGAAAATATCTGTGCAAAATTAGCCGAAAAAGCCAGCAACAAAAAGTATTATTTCATGGATAATGGAATACTTAACCTGTTTCTTTTTGATGCAGCTACTGCTTTGCTCGAAAATCAGGTAGCCATCAGGTTAAAGCAACGATTTGGCGATGATGTCTATTATTTTCAAGATAACACAGAAGTAGATTTCTTTTTACCCGAACCACAATGGGCCATTCAGGTATGCTATTCGTTAAGCGACACAGAAACCCGCAAACGGGAGGTCAATGCGCTATTACATATTTCAAAACGCTGTAGCGTAAAAAAATATATGATCATTACAAAAGACGACGAAGAACATTTTTGTGAAGGAGAGATAGAAATTAACGCCATTCCTGTTTGGAAATGGCTCTTGGAATAATACACAGTTTCTACATGATGCGCTACATAAAAAAATACGCCTCCTTAGTCGTTTTTGCCCATACGGTTTTTGCCCTGCCCTTTGCGTTGATTGGTTTTGCGCTGGCGTATGTTACCGTGCAGCCGCGATTAGGTTGGCTCTTGCTGCTTCAAGTATTGATCTGTATGGTAACGGCCCGCAACAGCGCCATGAGTTTTAACCGTTATGTTGACCGCTATATTGACGCCCAAAATGAGCGGACTAAAAACCGCGAACTCCCCTTGGGAGTGTTGTCGCCGCGGGCAGTGATTATTTTCTTTGCAGTGAATGTTTTATTGTTCCTGTCGTGTGCATGGAGCATCCATCGACTCTGTTTTTATTTGGCTTTTCCTGCGCTGATCGTTTTATGCGGCTATTCCTATACCAAACGTTTTAGTTGCCTTTGCCACTTTGTGTTGGGATTGGCGCTGTCTATGGCCCCTGCCGGTGCGTACATGGCGGTAACGGGCACGGTTTCTCTTTCTGTTTTATGGCTCTCCTTGATGGTTATACTTTGGGTCAGCGGCTTTGACATCCTCTACGCGCTACCCGACGAAGCGCACGACCGCCGCCACAAACTCCACTCCATACCCCAACGTTTTGGCCGAAAAAAAGCCTTGATCATATCGGGCGGAATCCACGCTTTGGTGGCGCCTGTGCTTTTTCTTTTTGGATGGAGCGCTCCGGTAGGCCGGGGGTATGGATTGGCCGCCCTGATTTTTACGGGGCTGCTCATCTACCAACATACCATCATTAAGGTTGACGACATATCCAAATTAAATCGGGCGTTTTTTACAGTTAACGGCTTAGCGTCTATTCTGTTTGCTGTGCTGACGGCGGCAGATTTGCTGTTCGTTTTTTCTTTCTGACAAAAATGCGGTTGATCAGTTCCTTAAAGGTGTTAAATTCCTCCTGATAAATAATGCCGACTCCGTTGCGCTGGGTGTTATCCAGGTCGTTGTAGTTAGAGTACTGGTCGGCGGCGTGCGAAAAGACTTTGGCGCGCAAATTTCCGTTGTCGGTAATCTTGACCTCTAAGTCGATGTTTCCGGCCACATCGCCGGTGTTTCCGGCAGCCTGACCGGTTCCTACGTTTCCGTTTACCACCAATCGTTTGTTAAAGAGTTCTGTAGAAATAGCCACATCGTAAATATCTCTGCCGTTACCGCTGTTGGGGAGGTAGTTAAACCCCACGTCCAAAGGAATTTTTAGTTGCCCAAAAATATTGTTGAGTTGGTTGGATAAGATTTCGGTAGCATTGGAATAAAGAATGGCGGTATTGTTGATTACGCCGGATTGTTGATCGGGTGTAAAACCTCCCGTAACCAATAACGACATAAACTGACGAATCAGTTTATCCTGAGGAGTAAACGCTGCCTGAACGCGGGCGCGGGTATCGGGGGCAAGGTCTGCCACCTCTATATCAAAGTTCAGGTTGGGATTCATCATGTTTCCGTTCATCTTGATCAAACACTCCACATCTCTAAGATTGGTACGTACATCGCTGCTGGCCAACAGAGTAGATAGCGATGCCTTGGTATGGTAGGCGGCGGTCAGGTTGAGGTTGGTCTTTAATATATCCCCGTTAAAGGAAATTTGCCCTCCCGGATTAACATAAAATTTTCGATCTAAAATGCCTTGTAATACAAATTTGTAATCCCCGTTGGCGATGGTATAGTTTCCGTTAATATCAAAAATATCCTTTGCCGGATCGACTCCGATAACTATGTTGCCCGATCCAAAGCCGCTGATGACCTCTCCGGCGGCCTTATTGATTTCGATCAGTAATTCGGCGTCCGGCGTTATTTCTGTTGTGAGTTTAAGGGCTAATCGGGTGGGCTCTTTGGGCGTTTCGGTCTTTCTTTCTGATTCAAAGGGATCGATTTCCGGTTTTTGCATGGTGTCGGGAGGGGTCGCAAAGGTCAATAAAGAACTTTGTTTTGCCTCTGCCATTTGGGATAAAGGGATGTGGAGGGCGCTGTTTTTCTCGGTTTTGGCCAAAATATCGAGCATCATGTTGCGGAGGTTGCCCGAAGCCTGCAAGCGTCCGGTGGCAAAAACATCTCCGTAAAAGAGGTTGTTGTCTTTCTCTTTGGTGGCCAAGCCTTGCATATTCTTGAAATCGAGGGTGGCATCAACGGAAATATCTCGAAAAAAGCGGTACCTCATCCCTCCGTTGACCACGCCCGTATTGCCGTAGCGGTCGGTCAGGAGGGCGTTTTGTACGGTAAATCCTTCGCGATGCAATAAAACAGGGCCGCTCAAGGTGTAGGGTACTTTGGTGTAGTTTACGGTAAAAGTCAAATTGTTGGCCTGTACCGGCTGTGGAGTGATCAAAGAGAGATCGGGCAAAGTCCCGTTCAGTTTCATATGGCCCGTTACCGTACCGCTTAACCCCGTGATCATCGAGTGGAGAAAAGGTTCAAAATAGGCCACGGAAAAGTTTTGCAATGTGGCGTCAAGGTCTACATATTTGCGGTCGGGGTAGTAGAATCCGTTTATACCGGCAGGGGTTTTACCCTGTTGTACATTTTGGAGATCCATTACAAAGCGTCTCGCCTCCTGATCCCAGTGGCACCCAACGGTAAGCGCGCCTGCCGCCAGTTGGTTGACAAAAATATTGGACCCTTTAAGGTCTGCAACGAATTGGCGATCGTGGTAGTAATCAATTATCTGAGCATCTCCGGTACATAAACCTGAAAATTGATAGGGCGATTTTTCTAAAAATAGATTAAACAGGGATATGTCGAATTGATTAAGGGCAATATGCAGGGTGTCGGGGCGTGTTTTGTCGAGGTTCCCGTATAGTGTGAGCGACTGTTCTTTATGGTGCAAAAAAATCTGCTCGAAGCGGATGATTGGGGAGGCTAAAACAACAGAAGAGGAGTCTAGTTGCCAGGGGGTATTGTTGATCACAAAATGAGAAGGAAGTATATGTATGGCCACAGGAGGCGGCTCGTGTGGAACGGGCGCCTCAAAAGAGATGAGGGCGTTTAGGTTGCCGTCTCTGATTTGACCGGTAAAATTTTGGTATGTAAGGGCGGCGTCTACCTGATTATGGGCGGCGTTGGTATGGAGGGAGAGGGTATCAATCAGCACTCCATAACTCTGTACATTAGTGGCGGATAGCATACTGCGGAGGGCTATGCTGTCTCCCGTAACGCGCAGGGAGAGGTTGTTGGCCCTTTGTTCGTAATAACGGAGCGAGTGGGAATCCAACTGCAATTGAAGGGAGTCCTGATGCGTTATATTGGCGGTAAGGCGGGTGTTGGGGGCAATGTAGAGGCCGGGCAGGGCTAATTGGCCAATAGATCTCATATCGCCGATGGTCATGTCGAGGTGGTATTGCCGGTTGGGATTCAGGCCCTGTTCAGGTTCAAAATAGTGGGGCAAATACCTGCTCAAGGCGGTACGGCGAAAGTCTTTTACAAAACTCAGTATCCCCTTGCTTCCGGTATAATGGGCCTCTGCAAAGGGGGCGGAGAGTTCAAAGCGGTAGAGAGAATCGTGTATATGGGAATTAATACTCGTCGTCTTGAGGTCGTGGGTTCCCGCGCTGTTGGTATAGTAGGCCCGACTTACGGCAATGGTTCCCTCTATGTCGCCGCCGGCATCCCGTTCAAAATTGGCCAAAATTTCTCCTGAAATCCGTGAAACAGAATCCCTTGAATCTAAACCAAGAGCGGTCAGATCGGCGTAGGCAATGTTGGCGTAAAAGTCATAACGCACCAAATTGGTCAGCCCCTGGAACAAAAAGCGAAGATTGGGATCGCCGCATACCACGCGCCCGTCAAAGCATTGGTCTTTATATAGCCCCGTGGCAAAGATTTGGGTAAATGGGTAATCGTTGATCTCTATCTTTGCGATCCGCATACTGTCTATATCGGCCTCAATGCCTCCCCGTGCCGGACTCCTGAGGAGGGTGCGGGTATGTGCTTCCATACTGAGGTTGCCAAAGGGTTTTCCCATCCATTCACCCAGCCTGAGTTCTTGAACGGCAATAGTTCCATCTACGTGAAATCCATGCTCTTTTTCTTGATACAGAGCGGCTTGAAGTTGAATATTTCCCATATCCGAAGAGAGGGTTCCTGTAGCGTCAAAATGGTGGAAGAGTCCCGACAGCGCTCCCTTAAAACTAAAAGGCGTATGGGGAGGCACATAATCTGCAAAAGAATCTGTATTAAGGTCAATAATTTGTGAAATGGTAGCGGCGGCATCTCCCGCGGTAGAACTCAGGTTATGGATGTTTATGGTGGCGGTGGTATTGGATACGGAGGGCAAGCCATTAATGTGAAAAGAGGCTTCTAAGGCAGTCTGTCCGTTGAGGGTGCGTAGTTGCACCCCCTCGCTCCGCAAAGAGCGTACCGGGCCTGCCACGTGTCCGGTCAAGGTGATCTCCAGGGTGCTTTTTTCCAAGGCCGGCGCGTAGTAGGATAGCGAAGCAAAGGATAGTTTGGCGTTTTTAAAATCGGCTTCTAATCCTACGTTTTCTGTAAATCGCTGAAAATCACGTGCATTTCTATAGCGCATATAAAAAACATTGGCCCTGAGGTCAGAATAGGGGTCCTGAGCGATTAAATCGTCTATGCGCACCTGTGTTCCCGATACGGCCAGTTGGCCGCTTATTTTGGTGAGGGCATAACCGCTTTTTTCTTGGGCATTCAAACTTTTGAGGAGACAAAAAAGGGTATCTCCGGCAAAGCGGATCTTTTTTACCTCCATATTAATGCGGGCTACCTCCAAGTCGGTAAAATTCATGACCGTTTGAGACACGGAGGATTGCGGACGTTTTTCGTTTTTCAGGCTAAACCTGAAGTCGCTGAGCGAAAAATCGGTTAAAGTCATGACCCATGGCTGGGGGAGGCGCTCTTTAGACGGACGCTCTTCTCGTTTTTTAATTTTAAAAACCCTTTCCAAATTGGTTTGTTCCTCTTCAATACTCAAGTTAAAGACGCCACCCTGTATGCCTATTTTTTTAAGGGATAGATTTTTAGAAAAAGGACGAACATGAGCCAGCGTAACGGATAATTTGTTTGCCTGCAACAGGGTGTCTGCGGGGGTAGAAAGGATGTATACGTTTTGCAGAATGATTTTATTAAAGAAAGCGTAATAGACTTTTTCCACAGCTATTTCGGTGCCAAGATTTTCCGACAGAATGCGGGCGGCTTTTACGGCGGCTCGGGATTGCACGGCCGGCAGTTGCAACACCAAATAGGTTATTACCGGCAGAGATCCGAGCAATACCGCCACAATAAGTGCTATTTTCCTGAAAGTCTTAATATAATTCTACGCTAAAAAAATATAAACTACAAAAATAACTAAAATGCAACAATTATTCCACAACTTTGCAATTTAAAACGCAAAATAGAACACCTTTATGGCTATTACCATTTTGGGGATCGAATCTTCGTGCGACGATACTTCGGCAGCGGTAGTCAGAGAGACTTTATTGCTGTCTAATGTAATGGCTTCGCAGGAGGTGCATAAGTCCTATGGAGGAGTGGTGCCCGAACTGGCTTCCCGCGCCCACCAGCAGCATATTGTGCCCGTGGTTTCTATGGCTTTACAGTTGGCCAATGTCCAAAAAGAAGAGATAGATGCCGTTGCTTTTACCCGA
>Ga0082212_10012201_pt1 | contig 10838 bp, 9 predicted proteins | sample TergutNt197P3_FD_71548 | JGI IMG/M metagenome (GOLD analysis project Ga0082212, IMG submission 71548) | Neocapritermes taracua P3 segment gut microbial communities from Petit-Saut dam, French Guiana - Nt197 P3 | ecosystem: Host-associated > Arthropoda: Insects > Digestive system > Gut ...
TACAACGAATCGTTCCCGTTGCACGAATCGCAGGAAACGCTTGTGGACGACGAAAACGAGTTCCGCATACGGCTGAAAGTGAAGATTACCTACGATTTCGTTGCAGAACTGCTCTCGCAAAGCGACATGATGCGAGTAATTGCGCCCGCTCATCTGCGAAACAGACTGATAGACATTCATAAAAATGCAATTAAAATGATGGAAACGGGTTGAAAAATATATTTTTTGCGGTCTGCTATTATTGAAGAGTTTGGCACGATATTTTCAGGGTAACATAAATTTCTCTTCGCGTAACAAAAAAACTACCCAATCAAAATTTTTTTGCCTTTTTTTCAAAAATAATTGTTTTCTCGAAAAATCATTGTATATTTGCAGAAATATTTTTTAGTGATTTTTCAAGGGGTTTTAATGGACTTCGGCTCTTTGCTAAATCGAAATGTAAAAATATGTTTTTTGAAGTCCATTGTAAATGATGTAGTATGCTTGATTTGAAGTATATATGCAGGTAGTTAGGCGATGTTCGGGTTCCAGGATGGGGTAAGGTTCCATTTGGGAATGGCCCTTGTGTGTACGCTCAAAAATAGCAGTAATGATTTGAGGATGAGGTGTTTGAAAAACATTTTGACATTAGAAACCAAAATGGTTGCTTATCCGGCAAATGAACAGAAAAAAATACAATAGTAAAAATACAGAAAACAATCAAAATGAGCAACAACTTTTACCAAACAGAATCCATTATAAACAAAGCCTTCGGCAACAACATAACCTTGCTCTCAAGCGTTGATGAATTGTTTGAGTTAGAATTGGCATACTTGGAGTTTAATTGCCTTGACAAAGAACAACTCTTGGAACGCTCTGCATTTATAAAATCTATTGATAATCAATACACAAAACATTTTTTACTTTACTCAAATTATGATGAAAAAATAAATGAAAATCGCTCGGCAAGTACACAAGCCTATTTTGAAGAAGGGCAGTTTTCGACAGGTTATGCCACGCATGGACTTTTTCCGTATCGTGGAAAATTCCACCCGCAACTGATAAAAGGATTGCTCAATATTTTGGGCGTGGAAAAAGGCGAAACAATTTTAGACCCAATGGCAGGAAGTGGAACAGCAAATATTGAGGCGGCTTTAATGGGTATCAATTCTGTCGCTTGTGATGTTAGTCCGTTTTGCCAATTTATGATAAAAGTGAAGCACGAATCATTAACTATTGATTTGAGTTTATTAGAAAATACCACTTTGGATAACAAAAAAATGTTTGATTTTTTCAAACAAGGCAATGTTTTGAAACGAATAAAACAAGTTAAAGAAGTTGAGAAACAAAAAATCTATAATCTTGCGTTTTTGGCGTGGTTAGATGCTTTAGGCTACTCAAAAAGAGTTGTGCGTTCTAATCACGAACAACTTTTTGCAAAAGTGCTTCCTCGTTACATTGAAACCGTAAAATCAACGTTGAAAAATTTACATTTTAGGCAAAATGAAATTGGAAAAGTTGAAATTTTGGAAAAATCGGAGGCACTGAAAATTGATTTGCCGAATGAAAGTGTTAATTGCGTGATTACTTCGCCACCGTATTCATTTGCAATTGATTATGCAGAAAACGATAAAGACCAATTGGAATTTTTAGGTTACGACACGAAAGAGTTAAAAACCAAACTAATTGGATTAAAAGGGAAATATAAAACAGACAAATTAAACAATTATTTTTCCGACATGGACAAGGCTTGTTCGGAAATTTCAAGAGTCCTGAAAAAAGATAAATATTTTGCAATGATAATAGGCTCAAATACCAATCAAACAGGAGGTATTAGATTGGAGCAAACTATTATTGACTCGGCAAAAAAATACGATTTACCTTTGGTAAAATCCATTCTCAAACCAATTAAAGGTATGAGAAACACAATGAAAGACGAATATATTTTAATTTTCAAAAAGCAATAATATGAGAAGCATAGAAGATAAATTTTTGACCGTCATTCAAAAAAACACCTTTTATTTCTTCAATCAAAAATTTGAAGAAAATTACGAGGGTTATATTAACTCACTGAAAGAAACTTTGTTGATTGTCAAAAACAAAGTAGAAACGGAAGGGCTGAAAAAGGAAATTTTTGAGTGGTTGCTCAAAGAAAAAGAAAACGGTTTGCGGGCGTTACTTGCATTGACAGGTTTTTCAAATGAATATCTGAAACGCTTGACAACAATTATTCGCATTGTAAATAATCCAGAACTCAACGCATTAGTTTTCAAAGAGAAATGGTACGAAGAGAAAAATCCTGATAATATTCAAGAGTGGTCGGACAGTACAATTTCAAAGAAAATCCAAAGTAATGAATATTTTCGCAAAGGGTTGGTAAATATTTTCTTTGAAGGTGCGTCTATTCCATTTTTGGCAGATACTATTCCACTTTTTGAACTCAAAAAATTAAGTATTTCCAAACTGAAATTTGAAATTCCCGAACTTATTGACACAATTATTCGCTACAAAGAAAAAGGCAGTTATTCGGGTATGAAAGGCAATAATCCCGAAACGGTAATTGCTGATATGCTGGATAAATTGGGATTGACTTATGAAACAGGCGATTTGACAGAATTAATCAGCAACGCCCCCGATAACAAACGGACAATGGATTTTATTATTCCCAACAAGAAAAATCCGTTAATTATTGCTGAAAGTTCGTTTTTGGCAACAACTTCTTCCGGTCAGGGCGACAAATCCAAAACAGAAATTTCGATTGATTCTTTGATAAAAGAGCATTACCCGAATACAAAATTTATCGGTTTTGTAGATGGTATTGGTTGGTATGTTCGCAAAGGCGACCTAAAAAGAATGGTAACAGCATACGAAGATGTTTTCACATTCCATACGGACGAATTAAAACGATTTGAAAAATTTTTAATTGAAACATTTAACAAATGATAGACAAATACATAAATAAGATTTTGCAGGGGGATTGCTTGGAATTGTTTAAAAATATTCCTGATAATTCGGTAGATATGACTTTTGCTGACCCGCCGTTTAATTTGCAAAAAAAATACACAAGTTACAAGGATAATCTTGAATTTCGGGAGTATTTAGATTGGTGTGAAAAATGGATTTCAGAAATGGTGCGAGTAACAAAACCTACAGGCTCAATTTTTTTGCATAATATCCCCAAATGGCTGACTTTTTATGCCACTTATTTGAATAAATTTGCACATTTCAAACATTGGATTTCTTGGGATGCACCTACTGCGCCAATGGGAAAATCTTTACAACCTGCACATTATGGAATTTTATTTTATACAAAAGAGGCAAAGAGAGCGAAAATTTACGAACTTCGCCACCCACATAAAAGAGACCGCAAACAAGGTTACTTATGGAAAGATTACGGCGGAAAGAAAGATTTATTACACCCTTTTGGACCTTTGGTTTCTGATGTTTGGACAGATATTCACCGTATAAAACATAACGGAAAACGCGACCCGCACCCTTGCCAATTGCCTATTCACTTAATGGACAGATTAATTTTATTGACAACAGATGAAAATGATATTGTTTTAGACCCATTTTCAGGAACAGGTACAACCGCTATTTCTGCGAAACGGTTAGGAAGAAAATACATAGGATTTGAATTAGACAAAGAATATGCAGAGATTTCTCAGTTGAAATTAAAGCAGGTGAAACCAAATTTTCGGATTGGCGAAAGTTGGGTTAGTTTCTACTTGCGAGACATTGCAACAATTAGAAATAATGATTGGGAAAAACTTGAACAATATTTTACTATTCCCAATCCAATCAGAGCAATAGATTACCAGAAAGTTGGGTTGAAAAATAGATTTTTGACTCCGAGAGATTTAGAGTTTCAAATATCTGATGACACAGAAGTTGAAAAAGAAAATGTTTTTGTTATTCCTACGACTATTCCGCAACGAGAAAAAATTGTGGCTTATGCGGCAGCAGCGAATTACCCTGTTTACAAGCAAGAAGTATAATTGAAAATAATTTGTAAATAATTGAATATTAATATGATACACGGCGTATAACAAGCGGTTTTATGAAAGCGGGGGTGTAATCCCGCAGATAGTTTTGTGCAAATTTGCAAGTGCATCACCCGCCCGAACATTTGTGTAACCCCCGCCTTCATAAAGCCGCCGGACGTTATCTGTCATTTTGGGAAGCGTAGTGCGATTGGGAAGCGAAAAAAACGGCGAGATTTTGACAGCGAAGGCTCATTTTGGAAAACAAAAGTAAGAATAGTAATAAGAATGATACAAAAAAAATAGATAGTTGGCTTTTGCCGTGTTCGCTACGCTCACACCGCACCGCCAACCCACGCCGAAAAATGGGCTTCGCCATTTTTCGGCTCTGCCCACCCACCACCCTAAAAATGAGCGAGGCAACAAAACTGAAACTCGCAAAAAAAAAATTGAAATAATCGGAGAAAAATTATAACTTTGCAAAATCATTCACGACAATATAATTTCCTACACTCCTTTACGCAATGACTATATTTTATTTCTTGACAAACTTTTCAAAAGTGAACTTGAATTTGATATGGACATTTTTATAAGGTTTTTTGAAAAATTACCAATACTAAAATCTCCATTAGACAACAGAAGCAGTTACTATCGTAATGAATTTGATAACTTTAAATTTATCATTCACGAAATTTTTCTTTACACAATTGCGACAGGTTTGAAAAATGAAAGTTACAAATTTTTAGAAGAAATTCTTTACTCAAGATATTTCTTTCAAAACACAAATGAGCCTGAAAAATTTAACGAACTATACAACTATGTTGAAATATTTGACCAATATTATCAAGCAGAAGAAAAACAATAACACAATGGTTTTCCGAGTAGATTCAACAGTTTCTTCAATTACGCCCATTCGTTTGAAAATTGAAATAAACTGCAAAGAGCATTTTAACGTACTCGGCTTAGTAAAAGTACCGTTTTGCATTAAAAATCAATGGTTTAATGGTAGTTGTGAGATAACAACTTATCAATTAGACGAATTAATTGGCACAAAACTTCGGGCATTATATCAACGAAAAAAAGGGCGTGATTTGTTTGATTTGCACAAAGCATTAGAAAACAAAAACTTGAATACAGACAATGTAATAAAGTGTTACCATAAGTATATTTCGTTTTCTGACGGAGAATCACCTTCGCAAACCGTTTATATAGCAAATATGGAGGAAAAAATGCAGGAAGATATTTTTTTGAACGACACGCAAACATTGCTTCGTCCGTCTTTGACTTTCAATGCACAAGCGGCTTACGAAATTGTAAAGAAAAAACTGATTGAGAAAATTTGAAAGAAGGGCGGCGTCTAACGGGCGGTTTTGCGAGATGGCGGCAGTAACCCCGCAGACAATTTTGTACAAATTTGCACGTTACTGCCCCGCAGCAAGTTCAGTGAAGCCGCCACCTCGCAAAGCCGCTGGGACGTTGCGTGCAATGCCGGACACACCAGCGGATAACTCCCTGAAAGTCTGAAAATTGCGGACAACTCTAAATAGGATTCATTTAATTTTATTAATTTAGAAGTTGCACCCGACACGAATTTTCAGGGAAGAAAAGATGAAAAAACAGATATTTATTTTATTTTTTAGCGCACTCTTTATGAACGTTTATGCGCAAAACTGGACACTATCGGGCAATGCCAATACCACAACGTCCAATTTTCTTGGCACAACCGATTGCCACAAAAAGACCAAATTGAAATTGTTAATCAATCTGTAATACACAAAAAACTTCCGCCCGAAGCGATAAAAAAAGATGTTTGGGTTACGGCAGTCCTGCGGTCATTGTTCGCTTTGCCATATTCCGAACACATATCTTTCAAAGGTGGTACTTCGTTGAGCAAATGTTGGAATGTGATAGAGCGTTTTTCGGAAGATGTTGATATTGCGATAAATAGGGAATATTTTGGTTTTTTCGGCAAAACTTTTACTATTAAGCAAATTAGTAAAAATCTGCGGAAAGCGTGTTGTAAATTTTGTCGCAACACTTTGCAATTCGATTTGACAAAACAAATGATTGAGGACGGAATAGACAAAAATATGTTTTCTGTTTCAATGAATATTACTGACATTACAACCGTTGACCCCGAAAAAATACTCATAAAATACAAATCATTATTTGTTGATAAACAGGAAAATAACACAGAAAATTATATCAATCCTGTTGTCGTATTAGAAATTAATGGTCGTTCAATGAAAGAGCCGTTGGAAAGCGTTGAAATCAAATCGTTTATAGATGAAACTTTTGCAGGCAAGGCATTTGCAAATAAATCATTTGCAATTTCTGTTGTAGCACCGGAACGAACATTTTTAGAAAAAATTTGTCTGTTGCACGAAGAATTTTCAAAGCAAGACGAGCGTATTCGTGTTAATCGAATGAGCCGCCATTTGTACGATATTGCACGAATGTCAGATACCAAAATCGCAGAAAAAGCGTTGAATAACACCGATTTATACAAATCAATTATTGCCCACCGCCGAATGTTTATCGCAATGAAAAATTTTGATTACGACACACTTTCTCCTGCAACAATAAATATTATTCCGCCCGAATTTGTTATCGCAAAATGGGAAGAAGATTACAACAAAATGCAAGCAATGATTTACGGAGAATATGTGCCATTTAACAAGCTGATAGACAGAATAAAACAACTTAATGAACGAATAAACAGAATAAAATTGTAAGATCACCTGCACCTAACAAACATATTGGCAAAAGCGGGGCAGTCTCCCCGTAGAAAATGCCGTACGTAATATTAAATTTTGTATCTTCGCCGCAAGTTTGTGAAGCCCCGCCTGCGCCAAGCCGCCGGACGTTGCACGCAAGCAAGCGCACACCAACGTACAGCGACGATATCATTAAAATCTTCATCGCGTGAATTATAAAAATTCGTATCTTTGCACCTGAATTATAAACAAAAAATATTATGGATTCCATTGTAAAAACGAGGAGGAAAAGGAATGTTTTTATGCCGACAAAAGAAAAAGATATTTCCGGCAATATAAACAAAAAAAGAATTCCTATTGCCCAAATTTATTGGAAAAAAGGTGATTACATGGAGTTAGTTGATGATCCATTCAATACGGGCAGGTAATGAATCGATATGTTTTAGATACAGAGGCTTTAGTTTGGTTTTTAGAAAAAAATCCAAAACTGCCTAAGAGCGTTCGTGAAGATATTGAATATATGCAGTATGAGTATTACATATCCTTTTTATCTTTAATCGAGATTGACAATTTAATGAAATTAGGCAAAATCAAACTAAAATACGAATTAAAGGATGTAATAAAACAAATTAATGAGGCTTATATTGGCATATATTTTGGCGACATACAAATATTGGAAACATTAGATGATTTAGAAATGAAAATCATAGACAATAAAACGCATAGCGATTATATGGACAGATCCATTATAGCAACTTCTATCGCCTACCACCACACTCTCGTCAGTTCCGATAAAAAATTCCCTCATTACCGAAACAACGGACTATCATTACTCGAAATTTAAAATATCATTGAAATAATAAATATAAACAACGTAAATATACAATTATGACATAAAATAACGTGCGGAAAAGCACAAAGACATATTGGATAGCGTTTAGCTATATTTTTGCTTTATGAAACGTGAGAAATTTCAGCAAAGTTTTTCTTTAAGAGTGAGTATATGCTCGTAAAATGCGGGCTTGCTATTTAAAGAAAACAGGTAATTCTCACGACCTCATAAAGCGGAAAATCAAGTCCGCTTTTTTTATTTGTTAAATTTTGAGAAAATGAGAGTTTTTTTTTAGTAATAATATCAAATTTTAGTTTTATGTGTAAACACATCTACGTAAATGAAACCGCAGCCGGTGCCGGTAATAATAGCAGGGCGATGGAATCCAGAGACCATTCAAACGGGGTTAGTCCGAAAAACCAGAGGAGTAGGAGAAACTTTTTAAACGGAATAACGAAAGGATTATTCATTTTTATGACAGTCATGCTGTTGGGAGTAACAAGTGCTTGGGCGCAAACTTACAACGAAAATGACAAAGAAGGCTTACGCGCTTTCCTGCGGCAACCATCTGCAGAAGCAAATCAAATCAATGCTGAACGATTAGGCTTGCAAATTGCCGATACACTTGATTGGCAAAACAGCGAAACATGGGTTGCAAATGTACTAAACCTTACATGGAATAATGACTCTCCAAAACGATTGATTAGAATTTCTGATGGCTATCCTTATGGTTGGTCGTATGGTAAAAAACTTGCAGGAACTTTGGATGCAAGTAAATGGACAGAATTAACCAATTTGAATTTTTGGCTCAATGAAGTGACTGAATTAATTGTTAGCGCTAATACAAAGTTAACAGATTTAAAATGTAACCAAAATCTGCTAACCGAATTAGATGTGAGCGCTTGTACAGCATTAACGTATTTAGATTGTAACAATAATCTGCTAACCGAATTAGATGTGAATGGGAAGGCAGAACTAACATATTTGAGTTGTTACAATAACCAGTTAACCGATTTAAACGTAAATGGTTGTATAGCATTAACAGAATTGCTATGTTTCCATAATCAATTAAGCACACTGAACATTAATTCTAATATAAATTTGCAACATTTAGAGTGTTACAACAATCAATTAAATTCTTTAGATGTAACAAAGAATACAGCATTAGAATTTTTAGACTGTGGCACTAACCAAATAACCGATTTTGATTTTAGCAACAATCCGGAATTGAAAGATTTAAGATGCCATACAAATAAATTAACCACTTTAGATGTTAGTACTAATATGATGTTGACTCGTTTGGAATGTCAGGTAAATCAATTAATTGAATTGAAGATTGCCCCTAATATAACCTCGCTATGGATTATGTATTGTGAAGAGAATCATTTGTTACTCTCCGATTTATTTATAATTTCCGAAATTTTGAATAATTGCGGAACACCTCTCAATAATAGACGCTTAAGCAAACAAACTTGGGCAAAACGAACCGCAGGTATTGACACAGGAGTTGTTTTTACTCCGCCACAAAATGTTTTTGGTGGTGAGTACACCTATTTCACAGTAACTAAAAACGACGAACCTGCTATTGAAGGCGTTGATTATAGCGTGATTGATGGTAAACTCACCTTTCATATTTCAGGTAATTATATTGTAACCATGAAAAATGATGCAATAATTTCAAACGATGAGAATCTTGTTTTTGTAGAGATTGAAGTAACCTGTTCGCCGATTTGGGAAATTGGATACCCCGAACCTGCTAACGTAGTGGCCACACTCGATTGCAGCGGCACTTTAACAATCTGCGGTACAGGAGCAATGAAAGATTGGGACCCGTATTGGATAAATAACAACAACTCAGCGCCTTGGTATATTGACGGAGTAAAAGATGAAATTCAAGAGGTCGTTATCTGTGAAGGTGTAACAACAATCGGTAATGCAGCATTTCTTGATTGCTATAATATAACATCCATTGTTATTCCAAACGGCATAACAAAAATAGGCGATAATGCGTTTCAAAGTTGCTGTAACCTAACTGATATTGATATTCCCGTGAGTGTTATGTATATTGGAACAGAGGCTTTTGCATGGACATTTTTTTGTGGCGCCGGTGGATTGAAAAATGTTTATGTTCATTGGGATTTTCCAATTACGTCGGTCTTTTCAAACACATTTGCAGGGTCTCTAACAACCGTAAATTTATATGTTCCGCCATGTACTCAACAATTATATGCTATTGCACCGGTTTGGAAAGAATTTAATATTGTTGGGCTATCTGATGAATGGCAAATCGGCAAAAACTATCCTGCCGATAACTTAATCGCCACATTTAACAACGGCATACTTACAATTTCCGGAGAAGGTGAAATGCAGGAGTGGGCTTCTCCCGAAGACACACCGTGGAATTGCGTAAAAGACGATATTACAACAATCGTTATTCATAATGGCTTAACAACAATCACTACTTGGGCATTTTGGGGCTGCTGCAATTTTGATATGATTATAATATGGGGTTTTCCGCCAACAATCTATGAAAACGCATTTGGCGGTTGCGGTAAAAGTATTCCAAATAATGTTCTAGTGTGGGTAAAGGATATGGAATACTGTGATGATTACGAAAATTCACCGTATTGGAGTGAATTTTCAGATATTCAATGCGGTCCTATTATACTCGGCGTAGAGGATATTACATTGTCGCAAATTAAGATTTATCCTAACCCCACCGCCGGACAATTAACAATTGACAATGGACAATTGACAATTGAAAATATCGAAATTTTCAACCTCATGGGACAACGTGCGATGTCTTTCAAGTCGTTACCGTCCTTAGAAACGACAATTGATGTCTCCCACCTACCTCCCGGAATATATTTTATAAAAATCGGCGAAAAGACAGCGAAGTTTGTGAAAGAATAAACCTCGTTTGATACAATTATTAAAGAAACGGCAAAATTGAGAAATCGGGTTTGCCGTTTTTTTTCGAATAAGAAAAAAGACCGTTTTGGCAACATAACCGGTTCTTATTGACACAGCAAAGGATAAGGGAGAGCAAAGGCGACTTTGTTCTCCTTTTTTTCTCTCCGTATCTTTTTTCACGCTAAAAAATACGTTTTAGCCTTGAGATTACGCAAAAAAGCGTAACACAAAAATGCGTAATGATATTTTTGGTAACCGGAAAAAGTTTATCTTTGCCCCAAAAATAAATACAAATATCATGTCAGACGAAAAGATTATATTTTCAATGGTGGGGGTGAACAAGGCGTTGCCCTCGGGGAAGAAGATTTTGAATAACATTTACCTTTCATTTTTTTATGGCGCTAAGATTGGCAT
>Ga0082212_10012202_pt1 | contig 10838 bp, 7 predicted proteins | sample TergutNt197P3_FD_71548 | JGI IMG/M metagenome (GOLD analysis project Ga0082212, IMG submission 71548) | Neocapritermes taracua P3 segment gut microbial communities from Petit-Saut dam, French Guiana - Nt197 P3 | ecosystem: Host-associated > Arthropoda: Insects > Digestive system > Gut ...
TGTTGCGCCTGTCATCAACACGAATAAGCGTTGTAAAACGGAAAGCGGACACGCCGCTATACGAGATAGTTTTTGGTTGTCAATCTCTCCATCGAGGTTGTCCTCGACATACGAGATGAGTTCGTTCAGTCTTTGCAATGAATCCATTAAGCCGCCCTCCTTTCTGTAACCATCATACTACAAGAAAAATAGGAGTACCCTGTATTTTGAGCATGAAAAATGTCGGTTGTTCGTCCTGCCCCCGCACGTTTCACATCGGACAAAGGAAAACGACGTGCTAATAGCGGAGCGGGGTATATGTAATGGTCAGTAATTCTTCGCCGCTTCAGCAATAAGAACTTTCATAGCTTCTCTCAAGCTGTCCGGCGCTTTGATTTTGGCACGGTTGCCGAATTGTAAAAGCCAACCGAGGAACACGGGGCTTGCCAAAGCCCATATGCCGATATTCGGGTAGGACGGCAACATTGTGTATTTCGTATTCACCATCTTTTTCTCTGGATTTGGAAATCGAAATATGCCCGAAAAGCTGATTACCTTCATAAAGACCGTACATCAGCCAGCCCCAATCATTATGAGTTTGCAACCGTTCGGTTGTGGTAACAAAACCCACATATTTCGGGCAGTTTTGCTCTGTCAATCCCAAATCCGCCGCCACCGTAGCAAAGCTCGCGCGGATCACCTCTTCGGCACAGGGAAAATCTGACGGTTCGAGTTGCTTGATTACAGCTTGGTTAGTTAGATTCATTGCTTTTCACCACCCACACAGACATATCTTTTGCCGCATCGTAACGGTAATTATTATACACATCCAAAATCTCAAATCCGCATAGCTCAAGCAGATACTCCATTTTCTGCCGGTATGTGTGACGTATGGATAAAGGTCGTATACGCGAAGCGACAACACTACTGTATTTATTTGCTAGATCAGCATAATCGTGCAAATCCATTTATTTCTTCCTCTCTGTATTTTTAGTTGAACTGCCGGAGAGCGGGCGGTCACAAGCCCTTCCGGACAATACGAACTCATATATGCGTTCAGGGCGATCACCCCTTTTCCGGAAAAATAAAAACACCTTGCCGCTTTGACGCCGGTAAGGTGAACCAATATATCTTATCCACCCTCCAGCGACTTTTGGAACTAACACTTGTCGTCGGCAAGAGGGCTGACTGCAAATGTTAACTCTTCGTGGTAGTGGTGGCGTTCATGTGTAGACGCGGCATAATATTTTCGCTTTCTGTTATCTCATTCGAGATAAGAAGTATTATATCAGGGATTTTAAGGAATTTCAATCCATAAAGAATATTCCTCAATTCCGATATGAAATCAACCGGGAAAATCTCATATATTTATAGCTTGTACGGTCGGTCTATAGCTCATCTCAAATCATAAATTACAAATTCCTCGTTGAGCAGATCTATATTAAGCACCTTATTTTGAAGAATCATACCTCTGCCGATAAGCAGTTTTACCGTCTCGCACGCCTGAACAGAACCCACGATCGCCGGCGTAAACCCCGGAGTTCCCATGGTTTTCTCGACTCCTCCCGTTGTATCCGGGTTATAAAGCTTGTCAAGCGTACGGTCTCCGGGCATTACTATCGTCACCTGCCCGTACCATCCTCCGATAGCCCCGTGAACAAGCGGTACTTTCTGCCGCTCACACTCTCTTTGCAATATCCTGCGAGGCTCAAGCGAGTCCAGCGCGTCCACCACGACATCATGTCCCGCGATAATCTCCCCCGCGTTTTCTTCCTTAAGCTTTACTTCCGACGCGGTTACGAGCACTAAAGGGTTGACGCGTTCCATACGCTGTTTGGCGGCGAAAGCTTTATTCATACCGATCAGCGCTTCTTCACTTGTCAGCTGTCTGTTCAGGTTTGAAATCTCGAAAGCGTCGAAATCCACTGCCGTAATAAACCCCACCCCTATACGCCCGAGCGACTCTATCACATACCCGCCAAGTCCTCCGCATCCCACGACACACACGCGTTTGTTTGCGAGCAGGGCGTTTTCCTCCGGTGTTATAGTGCCGATATTTCTCAAATATCTTTCATCAACCATAATATACTCTCCGTACTATTACATATATAATTTACAGTTTGCAGTATATCCGTTCCGGTGTATTCTGAAGAACTGAATAGTACTTTCACGGTGATATGAACTTCTCATCACGGAATTACCGGTCTGTTTTCGGAACCGTCGGGCTTCATTTTGTAAAGCCTGTCCCCTTTCCCGATATTTACATAGTATATCCATCCGTCATTTATCTCGGGGATATACTCCTTAAAGGTTCGATTACCGGTCAAACACGTCAAATGCGAACCGTCGGTTCGCATTCTGTATATCCGGTTTTTATCATATATGTTACAGAAATAAAGCCATTCTCCGTTTACGCTCATTCCGGCGGTAGCCCCGGGATCATCACACAAACGCTCCCTTTCTGAACCATCTTTGCGAATTCTGTAAAGCGCGTTGTTGTCGCCGCGATTAATATAGTATAACCTGTCTTCATCAGCACACAGTATCGCCCCGTCATCTTCAACCAAAGGGAAAATATCAGCCCCTTCGATATTCATAGACAGGATTCCGGATCCGTCATTGTAATAAATCCTCCCGTCGGAAATTATAAAAACATAGCAGGTTGAGTTGTTGAGATTTATCAGCGATACTGAATCTTCTGAACCATCAACTTTAACACTTTTGATCTCATTCTCAAAAAAGTAAAAAACCTTTTCTTCTTCCCACCACAGATACTGGCCGGTATCGGCAGTAAGTCTTAGATATCCTTGGTATGGCGCCATACTGTAAATACCATAATCATCGGAATAGTATAATCGTCCTCTTTTTTCAGTGAGAAAACGACTGTTTTGATGGTTTAGCCTTCTAACGCTACTTTCGCTGTAGTAATAAAAATGATATATCGATCCATTGCGTTTATCTGAATAAAATATATTCTTGCCGTTGACAACAAAGGGGCTTCGCGTATTCAGCTTGGTTCCGGAACCAAACAAATAAATCGTGATGACAGCTATAAACACAACTAAGAACAATAAAAAGACAGGAGATTTTAACCCTTTGACGAATTGTTTTATGCGCACGGATTTTGCGCTTACAAATCCAGAGTTTTCATTTTCTTCATATCCCGTTCCGGAAAAATGTTCCACAGAATCCGGCTTATCGTCTTCCTCTGCTTGTATTTTTCTTTTTTTGTCTGTTGTAAAATCGCCGAAAACACTTTCAAAAAGCTCGGTATCAAATGACGAAAGCCGCGGTTCTTCGGGAATAAGTTTATACGTACGGATGTTATTTTCCGGTTTTTCCGCCCTCAAAAACTGTGTTATCGCGCTGCCGGAAAAAGCGAGCGCGAATACAGTTAGGTGTGTGACCGAAAAAACCTCTATGTCATTTTCGACAAGCGCTTTAACTATTTGTGTATGAATTTCTGAACCTTCTCGTTCATTGGTCGCCGCGAACGACTCATTGAACAAGACAAGAGAACCGGGTTTGAGGTTTTCGGTTATCCCGTTCATCCTCAGCAGTTCTTCTTCCAGTTTTCCGCTCTTCATCTCCCTGTCTTCTTCTTTTCTGAAATGGGTAAATATACCCTTGCAGACAGGAGCGCTGAAACTTACCGCGCCGGTTATCATCCCGCACTGGCCCATAAGCTGAGCCTGACCCAAACTTCTCAGGAATGTGGTCTTGCCGCCCTGATTTACGCCGGTGATTATATAAAGACGGGCATCTTCGGTTGACAGGGTATTTCCCACTACACCCGAACCCTTAACAACAGCGAGTCCGATATCGAAAAGCTGGTCATAACCGCGTTTAAAACTTTTCACTGGCAGCATTTCCGGGACACAGAATTTCATTTCCAAAGAAGATAAAGTATCCGCGAGATTGATACATCCGACATAAAATCCGAGTTCATCGCGTAGCCTTCTAAAAAATCCGTCAAGATGCTCTGCAGACTGGGCCAAAGTATCAGCGACCTCGCTGACGGCATAGTCATACCTTCTCTCAAGTTCCTTGTAACCGGCTCTGTCTTCTGCGCCGAGGATGTATGCCGAATGGTTACGCGCGGATTTCCGGGCAGGGTTATCCTTTCTCATAAGCGTATACCCCACTCCCTGAAGATAGTTTCCGAATCTCGCGCTAATAAACACGCCTTCGTTATCTCTCAGAGCGTCCAGATGACCGCGCGCCTCGTTTATATACTCGTCTGTTATCTCCTTTCGGATAAGGGAAAGCAATCCGCAAAACCCTTCTGAAGAAAACTCTTTAAAGTGTCCGTCGGCAGCAGTGCGAAATTCCGCGAGCGCATCCAGATAGAGGGATAGTAACCTTGAGGCGGTGGAAACGATTCTGGAGGGGACCGGCACGTCCAGCCTCGTGTACAGCATCTTCTCTTTCTTGGAAATTGCCTCGTCAACTATATCATAAAGCCTTCGCACGATTTTTGCGTTGGCAATAGCATCTTTCAAGTTTTCCTGCCGGTAGTTAATTTTATCAAGCGAACTTAAAGGGTTAAAAAGCGCGGTTTCACAAACTGAATATATTACGGTATTTCCCCGCGCCATAGCAGATAATACAATATCCAGACCGAGGTCTGTTTTTAAGGTATCATACGCGAAACAACGCTCTGCTTTCGGGTCAAAGTCTTTGTTTCGGAATAAAAGGTTTATTTTCATTTCAGTCTCTCGCAAATCTGTTCATAGGTCAGCGAGTGTTTTCCCGCGATATGCCCCGCGTAAGCAAGCCCGTCCGGCGGCTTTCTTGTTATTTTAAAAGTCCTTATAACAGGGTCGCTTTCCAGAACCGCGCTCATCATGCTCACAGTCTCGGAACCAAAAACCGCGAGTTCGTCCAAAAAGGTTATTATAACGGCGGGCGTTCCCGTCGAAACAAGAGACTGAATCATAAACCGTCCCAGAACCAGCGCGTCATCGATTACAGTCGAGGTAAAAATCTCGTTAATGATCACAATACTTCGGTCAGACGCTTGGTCCAGAACCGTCCTCAAACGAATGAGGTCATCTTTGAGTTTCCCTTCAAGCGCGGACAAGTCTTCCTCTCTGCCGAAGTGGGTGAATATATTATCAAACAAGAAAACCGTCGCCTCATTTCCGGGAACCGACAGACCGAGCGCGGCTAAATAATGAAGCTGTCCGAAGGCGCGAGCGAATGTGGTCTTACCGCCCTGGTTCGGTCCCGTTACAACGATAATCCGTTCGGGGGATCTCAACGCGAAATTGTTTGTGACAATATCATTTTTTATCAAGCGGGCTAAAGCAAGGTCAAAACCATCGCTGCAGAAAACTCCGTCGATTGTATCCGACAAAGAGGGTAAACAAAACGGCAGCCCCGCTTGTTTTACAGGTTCAATAAAATCGAGCCAGGAAAGATAAAACTGAATTTCTCTTGAAAACATCGATATAATTCTGTCTTCAAAACGAAAATGCTCCGCGCAGAATGACTCGAGCTCGGAAAACAAAGGTTTATACTGCTTCGAGAGAAGCTGCAGCGTTGCCGCCTCGATATGAGAAGCCAGAGGCTCTTCGGAAACATCTTGTTTGTAATTCGCGATCTCTCCCGTCCTGAATTTATCAAAGCACACTGCAATCTGTCCTGCAAGGCTTGTTACTTTCTCATCCTTGCGGATTTGGATAGTATTCTTCTGCAGCACCATGCAGTAACTGACCTTAGAAAACGCTTCTCTTAGTCTCTTTGTATCTGAAGCCAAGCGCATAAACCCGGGTGAGGAACAGTATTCCTTCAGGTAATCCAATAGATTTCTTAGTCCGGTTGAGCAAGGTTGAAAGGAGGAGAGTTTTTCCGTCAACAGAGATACTTCCCCGCAATAGCGTTCGGCGCCGTCAAACAATCTACCCCGCGCGAGATGGTTGTTCAGTGAAGGGTCATAGGAGGAAAGCTCTCTGCGGATCTCGGACAGGCCGCTGTATATTTCGTGAACGGTTTTTGAAAAGTCACCCATTGTTTTTCTGAGATCTTTTTCTTCAATTTCGCGCAATATATCCTGACGATAGGTTATTATTTCCTTATCTTCTACAGGACTGTAGAATATGTTATTTAACTCAAATCTCTCTTTGGTCTCGAGCGCCGCATCTATTATTTTGTCCAGATTCAAATCGTGAAAATAAGCAGGCACTTCACGCGTTACCTGTCTGTCATGCTGCTCTTTGGTCGGAAACATTATACTGTAAAACATTTGCCACCCTGACAACCCCGGAAAAATCGCTTTCCTGCAGCTATATCATCAAACAACACTGACCGTCTGATGTAGATTTCTCAAATTTGCTAAAACAAGGTTCAGATGTAACGCCAATACACGCTTTTTTATGAAAATCTTCTCCCTGATATAAGCAAAATAAAAATCTTGCGCCCGGTTGATTGACTGCTTTCGCAGACAGAATATCCAATCACAGTTTATCATAAGCCGATAACAAAATCCATTGAAAGCGCAAGCAGGATAAGTTGTAAAAAGAGTTGCCCTTAATACATTCAACGAAGGCGATGCAGTACCGTCGAATTTGCTTGCCATCAGAGTGTTGGGATTTCTCGCGTTGCCATTTTGCGAAAGCCCTGCTATAATTCAAGCGCATTATGAATTTTCGTTTACAACTGCTGATAAAGGATTTTTCTTTTGCCGGCAACCGAGAATTTGAGTTTTGAGGGAGGAAAAATCTATGAATATAAAGAGGCTTGTAGCAATCGCGCTAATATTGGTATTGGCGCTTTCACTCACCGCATGCGGCGGAAACGGAGGTACGGCAACCGGCGAAGGAAACACGGCAAACCCACCGGCAACTACTCCGGGTGAAACCCCGAACGGCAACAAAGATCCCTGTCCTTGTTGCCCGGACTGTAACCAAAAGGAATGTGAGTGTGCTGAATGCGGCGGCAATAACAACAACGACTGTAAATGCAAACTGCCCGGCGGAGACGATGTATATCCACCTTTGACCTTTGATATTGAAATAGAAACTGCATTAAGCGACGATGAATGTAATTACGATGGCTGCGGTATGGATACGCTCGGTAAAGCTACTGTAACGATGAACTATATCGACGGTAAAACAGGTTATTTGGGCAGCGCGGAAGGTTCCGGAGTGACTACCAAAAACGGCACACACGAAATGGCGGTAAAATATACCGTAGCGTACGGTGACCTGCCGGATTATACGTTTACTGTGCAGTTATCTGTGCCAAGCAAGGATAAAACGTATGTCGGTGTTGACGGAAATTACCAAACTGTTTTAATCGGGATCGATAAATTAGGTCCGGATGAGGCTACTATCGACTGGACTCCCTGGGGCGGAGGCCATGAAACCGGTCCGAGTTTTCTTTCCTTTATTCAGCAGGGCTTTTTGGAGGATGCCGGACCTTCCGATGTAGGGACTGCCTATCCTGACATGGACACGGGATTTCTCACCTTTGAAATGCCTTTGATGAACGAACCCGTACGCGTATTATTTACCTGGGGTGAGGTGCTTTATATATATATCACCCTCACGCCAATAAGCCAATAACCTATGGCAAAATAATGTTATTAATCGTTCAGGCATGGTTTTTAATAGCAGCCATGCCTTTTTCATATCGCGAAGCAAGAAAATCATTACAGACAGATTTAGTCATTTATTACTTTTAACAGTCAGAAAAGTACCTGTTTACGGACTTTTTACAGGGAGGATATCCAATCAGAAAATAGATTTATCTGTGGGAAGCTTTTTTACCGAACAAGAATAATTATAAAGAATATAAGTCGGAAATTAAGATAAAATGAAAACATAATAAAACCCCCGTAGATATCGGCTTTTACGCCTATTTCTCGGAGGTTAGGATTTGGTGCGAGTGACGAGACTTGAACTCGTACGCCATAAGACACACGCCCCTCAAACGTGCCTGTCTGCCAGTTCCAGCACACTCGCGTATATTATAAGGGATTTCAGTATATCATCGTATTTGACCGCTGTCAACGTAAAAACCTCAAGCGAAGCAAAGGTGAAAACACCTAAAAACGCTCCGCGAAATAACGGCAAAACAAGGAGATGATCCACGGCTTTAAAGTTGAATTCAGAATATTTTTCTGATATAGTAATGTAGTTGTAATGATTGCGAGAGTTCACTTACCGCAAAGCAGATAAAGGAGAATCCTTTTCTATGGAGCAGAACAACGAAAACAATGAAGCCGGCGGCGCTTCCGAAAAGGTGGTTTTTCGCGCTTCCTCCGGAGATTTCGAGATAACCGAATCATCGCCCTCAAAACGCGATAACCGCGAAAAACAACAGGACGCAAAAAAAGCCGGCGGTCCTAACGGAAATGCCGGTAAGGGAAAACCTCCTTCAAAGAAGGCATCGAGCTCAAAAAAGAAAAAACCCGTCCGCTATAATAAAAAAGGCAAGAAAAAAAGAAGATTGTGGTGGATATGGGTTGTCATTCTCCTGCTGTTGCTCGCCTCATTAGGTACCGCCGCATATGTTTTCGCTGATTATGTACTGGATGAGTATGTAAAGGCAACCTACAACTACTATATGGGTCCCGACGAGATATTAGCCTCTCTCGCGCCGCATACATATGAAGTATCCACCCTCGATGAGGCAATACTATACCTGACTCATCCTTCTTTGAACGAGGGTGACACTATTATTGTCTACAACGATTTTATCATCGACATAGATGAGGTTTTCGGAGGATTCTTATCCTTCGGGCTTGTCAATTTCGACTGTTCCGGGGGATCGATTACCTTTACCGGCGGAACGGTGGTGCTCGTGAGCGGAAGGCAGGAGGCGGTTACCATGAACGGCGTCGCCTTCAACGGCACAAACCTCTTTATCGACGCCTCAGAGGTGGACCTTTATTGGAAAGAGGCGCTGCGGTCGGCGGCGGTCAATGTCAAAACTATTAACGGGACACCGAGTCTTAATGCTGATCTTGTCATCCCCGCCCCCGGAGGAAGGATGACCATCCCGGTCACGCTCAGAAATCTTACCTCCTCAGCACAAAACGATATTGAAATTCAATTTATTTCCCCGTCATTCCTGTTTTTGGGCGGCCCGGTCAAGGTTTCCATCCCCGCGGGCGGCAGCCAGACTGTAGACGCTGATGTAATCGTGACCGAAGGCGGCCGCGCCCGTATTTTCGCTGTCGGTAAGGGTCCTTCCGGCGAAAAGATCATCGACGGGTACAGTGAATTCATCGAACTTCTCGGCGGCGGATACTATTCCGGCGACCCGCACACCCATTCTCAGGAGAGTTATACCGACCGCTCCGACAGTACTATCGAGAAAAACATCTTTTATGCCGCGGAAAAGGGACACAGTTTTATTATCAGCGTGGAAAACGATATTTTCGCCGAAAAACTTTCTCAGCAGGAGGTCGACTCTATAGTCGGAGGAAGCGGCACCTTCCTTCAGCTCACGGCGCTGGAAACCGGACGGAAAAATGAGCTTCGGCATATCTTGCTTTATAATTACGGCAGTGATCTTATCCCGCGCTCGGATTATGAGGTCTCTGACTTCCGCAGATATGTACTCCAGGAAGCTATATGGACTGCTCAGGAAGAAGACCCCGAGACTATCATATATATCCCGCATCCTTTCGGTTACGGGGTCGATATCGCCAATAGTTTGAGTAACATAAGCTCACTTTACGGTATTCGGGGAATTGAGATACTCGATCAGACCTCATTCAGCGACTGGAATGAATTTATCATAACGATAAATATATGGAATAACATAAATATATATGATCGTCAGCGCGTTTTCGGTATAGGTTCAAGTAATAATATTTTCAGCGAATATGTGGGTTCTCGGTATACAAAAGGGTATATGACCTATCTTTCGGAAGAAAATATATATAAGATGCTCCGGGAAGGCAATATGTTTGCCAGCAACGGACCCGAACTCAGGTTCACCCTCGACGACGCGCAGATGGGAGAGGATCTTTTCGTAAGACCCGGAGATACCATGACGGCGCGCATCTACGCTTCGTCGGAGACCCCGCTCACAAGCGTTAAGCTGATAAGATATGACGTCGACGGTTCGTGGGAAACCTTGAACCCGGATTATGTTCTGGATATGGATCTTAAGGGCAAAAATGTCTATGAGTATAAAAATGTGGTATCTGTTGAGGTTCCGACAAATGTTAACAGAGAAGGTGAGGAAATAGTTCAAAAATCCTTCTACAGGCTTGAGGTCAGAAGCGAATCCTCTCCTTATTATGAAGACGTCGGTCTCGCGTTCGGAAATCCTATTTGGGTGAGTTCCGACGGTGAGGCGATGGGAAGTTGTCCGTTATACACAGAGGTCAAGTATGAAGAAAACCCCCCCGCGCAGATTTTCGGTCTAGACTTTGACCTCAGTATGCTGGATGACAGGGTCGAAAAGCGCATATTGGACGAGTACGGCGAAGCATTCGGAGGCGCGCAGCTCTATGAGCTTGATAACGGGGATTATTATATTCTCGGAAACTTTACAGTTAACGCGCTTTACGCTATTCCGAAAGAGGAATCCCATTCGGTCAGAATCAACTATCACAGGTATAATTCAAACGTTATCCCGGACAAGGTCACCATCGTGACATCTGTCCCGGGTCAGCTTATGAGGAGTGTCAAGACGGTTTATCTCCTGGACTGATTATTAGTTGGTGACTTGAATTAATCCCAGTAAATGAACCCGGATTGTGAATTTTCACAACCCGGGTTTTTTAGTGAATGTAAAACACAATTGCTCGTTAAGAATTATTCGGTATCGGCTATGATTTTTATCTTTTTCTTTGATGATTTTTTCGGGAGGACCGAATAGTAGACGGGTATGGTAAG
>Ga0082212_10012203_pt1 | contig 10838 bp, 9 predicted proteins | sample TergutNt197P3_FD_71548 | JGI IMG/M metagenome (GOLD analysis project Ga0082212, IMG submission 71548) | Neocapritermes taracua P3 segment gut microbial communities from Petit-Saut dam, French Guiana - Nt197 P3 | ecosystem: Host-associated > Arthropoda: Insects > Digestive system > Gut ...
GAGAAAGTGTCGAAAGAAGAGAAAATAAAAATTCGCTTGCGATCACATAAAGTGATAACGAAATGGAATTACACCATTACGCCAAAGGAAAATTCGATTAAATAATTAAAGGACTGTTCCTTATCTATGCTTCAGATGACGCTAAGAATATTTTCAATCTTTCTGGACTGGGTTCGACTTCGCTCAATCAGTTGGCGGAGCCTTACAATGGTGTCAGTGCGTATCAGTTGACGAATCTAAATCCTGGTGCAACAATGCAAGGGAGTTCTTGGACTTTCACGGATGCTGGTACGCTTTCGTTCACCCTAAATTTTGCCAACGGCATGGGATGGGACGACTTCGTTGACAATATGGGGGCATTCGCCGTTGGAGTTCACTTGGCACCACAGGGTGTGGCGAGTAGCATGTTCATCGCGAATGATTGGAAGGATCCGACCAAGGAACCGCCGCCGGTTGTGGAACCGCCCACACCGCCCGTCAACACGACTCCAGAACCCGCCACGATAGTATTGGTAGGACTAGGAATCGCCGGAGCCGCCGCATACAGGCGTAGAATGATGGCTAAACGATAAGGTTCTGAAGCATATTAAAGTTGTTCGGAAACTTGTTTTTCCATTTGCAATGCCTGCGTGCTACACGATTTCTGATCAGAAGTCAAGCCCTTTCGGCACGATTTTTCGTAAAAACGCCAAAATCACGCTCTCCATGCGCACCCTCTTCGCCCCCATCCCGCTACGGACTCCTCAAACTACCAATCGACTCCCTTCAAATCGCTCCGATCAGACGCTCCTTGTTGAGAATCGCACAAATCAGATTCATTCTCAACAAAGGGCTCTTCCGCCGATTATGATAGGGAGAAGGCGGTGTGCCAGACCGATTTTAACACACGTCAACATTCAAGAGGAGTTCCCACAAGAAAAGGACGAAGTTCCTCTGAATCGAGCGAAAAAGGGTCTAGTGAACCTTCCGGCACAACAGGAATCGACTGATTGTGCGGACAAACACTTTGACACGTATCGCAGCCTCGAAACCGATTGCCTCGCTTTTCTGAAATCTCCTCGGGCAATTCCCCCCGGTGGACCAATGTCCAATAACTCAAACACCGTCGGCAGTCCAAAACGAAGGGGTCCCGCAAAGCCCCCGTCGGACACGCATCGAGACAACACCGGCACTCTCCACAAGGCTCAAACGGTTCCGGCGGCGCAGTCGGCTCAAACGATTCCGTAGAGAGAAAGGCGGCAAGAAAAAATTTGGAACCCAACTGCGGATGAATGAGAAGCGTGTTTTTTCCTACTGTCCCCAATCCGGCGGCGGCGGCATAGTGCTTCTCGAAAATCGGAGCCGTATCGACCGTTCCTCGGCACCGTCCGCCGGGAAATAGTTCACGGTGCTTTTCCGCCAGTATTTCAAGCCGATGGCGAATCCAGCGATGATAATCAACACCGCGAGCGTATTCGACAATGCCGCTCAATTGCCGAATAGGATGCGACTCACTATTCAAAATGGTGGCATAAGAAACGCCGAGCATGAGGATCGACCGAACGCCAGCAAGCAAAGATTCAGGATGTTTCCGTGCGTCAAAATTACGGACGAAATGTACCATATCGGCATTCATTCCGGCATGGAGCCAACGTTCAAATGCATCGAAATGCTCCGGCGGCTCGGCATGGATCAGTCCGCAGAGTTCAAAGCCGAGTTCCTTTGCGGCGGTCAGTAATGGTTCCAAGGGCAAGCGCATTCAATCTCCAAAATTCATTTTTCGACCGTAAATGTTTCGGGGAAATCAAAAAAATGACCCGTTTCAATTATTCCGATTAAAGAGAATAGGCAATTTATGCCGATAATAACGATAATAGAAGGTTTTTTGCCATCCAGTCCCCCCAATTATGTCCCGACCCTCACTTTTTACCGGTGAAGACAACTCTCACGGACGAGAATTCCGGTCGCCGCTTTCCCCGTTTTCCATTCACTCCCCCGAAAAAAACTCCGATTTTACGGCGGAACTCCATTCTACGCCCAGCCCGTTCGCTACCAAACCGTCTTTTGAGATTCCTAGTCGTCCCGAATCCCGGCAAGACGAGATCGACCATCGCGAAAACCAACTCAATGCTCGAATGGCACAGTTCGAGACCCTGGTCAGAAATACGAAAGTTTCGCTCCAAACCAAAATGGAGGAACTCGCCCAACGTGAAGAAGAACTCCGCAAGGGGGAAGAGCAACTGCAAAACTATCGGCACACTTTTGAGGAGCAATTCGACCGGGAACGCCGTGTTTTTGAACATGAGCGGGTTGATCTGCAAACGCGGAAGCAAAGTATCGAAGATCGCCTTGTTCGACGTGAGCGGGAACTTTCAGAGATCGCCGCAGAACGGGAAAGGGAGATTGCCGTGCAAGCCGAAGGCTATCGCCAGCAACTCGAATCGCAACTTCTCGCCGCCAAATCCGAATACCAAAACCGATTTGAATTGCGGTGTCAAGAGATTGAAAACGAATTCATGCACCGCCTTGCCGATGAGAAAAAACAGTTGGGATTCCAACAACGCTCTTTTGAAGAGACCTTTGAGAACCGTGTCCGGCAGATGGATAGGGAGGTCGAGCAGAAAAAAATCGACATCGAAATTCAATACAAAAGCCGATTCGAGGAAATGGATCGGCAAGTCGAGTCCCGAAAAAATGAAATCGACGAGGCTTCGGAACGCCGAATGTCGGCATTGAACGACGATTATCTCCAAAAGCGGAATGAATTGGAAGAGCGGTACGCAAGGCGGGAAGAGCAACTGGAACGCCGGGAATTGCTCGTTCAGCAAGCCGAAGAAGAGTGGAACTCGCGGCGGGATACGTTTGAAAGTCAGTGGAACGATTTTGAAAACCTGCGGAAAACGAAGTCGGAAGAACTGACCCGAAGGGAAGCCAAAACGGAAGAACAGGAGCGGTACATCGTTGATACGGAAGCCCGGCTTAAAAAGAGGGAAATGGAACTGGCGGCACTGTCGGAAACGATTAAAGCCAAAGAACTGCAAACGGCACTGGCAGCAAAAAAATATGTGAACCTGCAAGAGATGACCGTTTCCGTCGAGGAATCGCAAGCAGAAGTGTCCCGAATACGTGAGGCGTTGGTTCGGGAGCGGCATCAAATGCAAAAGTCCAACGAGACGGAACGCAAGCGGCTTCGGGATGCACAGGAATTGGCTCTCAAACGTTTGGAAGAAGAACGGCAGGACTTGGTGAAGCAGAATAAACGTTTGGAACAGATGCGTCTGGCACTGGAACGTTCCCGGGAAGAATTGGGCAAGATGCACCGTGAAACCCTGGAAGTCCGACTGGCAACGGAGGAATTATGGCTCCGCTTGGCTGGAGAATCCGGCTCGGAAGATTTGAAGAAGTCGGTCAGCAAGATTCGGTCACGCTTGGCTTCGGAGTATCAAGATGCGGTTTCCCGACTTGAAGTGCAGAAACAGGAATTGAAGCGGAGTCAGGATGACCTTCGGGAACAGCAGGAAAAGTTGTCGGTGCGAAGGGAACAGATGGATCAGTTGGCAGTGCAAACGGAATCGGCGGTAACGGAGCGTGAGCGAAGTTTGAAGGGTCGTGAAGAGGAAATGGATCGCCGTCAGGAGCATATTGACGAACAGATGCGGCGGTTGCAGCAGGAGCGGGCGGAAATGGAGCATGAAGTACGAATGTTACAAACCCAAATTGATGCCGCCTTCGGAAAAACCGCTGCGTAATAATGGGGACAAGACGTTCGTATTGATCAATCACTACATCGTTTTTAGTTTCCAATTCTGGGATGTAAAAACCCTCAGAGGGCGGTCGGATTCAATCTCTTCCCTCAGAGTGGCGAACGATGTCGATTAGTCGCCGGACTTTATCAAGGTCTTTGATACCGAGTGCCGACTCGACTCCGCTGGAAACGTCGATGCCGTATGGATTGGCACGTTGGATGACCTTGGCAACGTTTTCCGGCGTGATGCCACCCGCCAGGAGAGCAGGCAGTTTTTCACAAAACCGTCGGGCAATCGACCAATCCCAAACAGCACCGTTGCCGCCAGGCATGTTGCCCGTTGACAGTTCGAGACAGTATAACGGCATGAGCCCCAATTCCATCGGCGTTTCATTCTTGAAAAAACGTTCTGATGTTTTGTGATCTTTAGCAACGTGAATGCGGCGAGGCGGAAGATCACGCCGCTTTCGTTGAGACGCAGAAAGTTCGCCGTAGGCTTGAAGATAGGTGATTCGCGAGTCAATTTCGTCTGGGAGTTGATCGACCACCACCAAAGCAATTCGCAGTGCCGTTGAACAATTTGATTCAACGGCATCAATAATATCCCGAATGTGCTTAACATCGACATGTCTCGGACTCGGCGGATAATGAACGAGTCCAATGATGTCTGCACCAGCATCCAAGCAGGCAACTGCCGACTCCGGTGTCGTAATACCACAAATTTTAACAATTCTCTGATTCATGGTTGCTCTCCTCCAACAAGTTCCCGCAAAAATTCGTCTCGATTCTGATGGGTTGATAAACTTTCGCCAATCAAAAATGCCCGAATGCCCGCCCGCATCAGTGTTTCAATATCGTCACGCATTTTGATTCCGCTTGCGGCGACAACCGTCTGATTGGAAGCAAACCGGGAAATCAAGCATTGAGAACGTTCGAGATCAATACTCATCGTCCGCAAATTCCGATGGTTGATTCCAATCAAAGGAAAATGTAGCGGCTCGATCTTGTCAATGTCCTCTTCGTCAAAAACTTCGACCAGCACGTCGAGTCCCAGTTCCGTTGCAAGACCATGCAAATCGGCAAGTTGTTGACGTTCCAAACATCGGGCAATCAAGAGCATCGCATCTGCGTGGGCGGCGGCTTCCCAAACTTGGTATTCCGTAATGATAAAATCCTTTTGCAAAACAGGCAATTCACAGGTATTTCGCGCCGCAACCAAATCATCGAGCGAACCGAAAAAATAGTGCGGTTCGGTCAGCACAGAAAGACATGCCGCTTTGCAATCGTAGTCCTGCGCCGTTTTTTTCGGATCAAGTTCAGGAGCAAACAATCCCTTCGCCGGACTGCCCCGCTTGATCTCGGCGATAATCGCCGCCACGCCGGGATGCTCCATTTTTTGTTTGAGAGCCCCGTGAAACGGACGAATACCGGAGCGATCCCGATGTTGTCCCTTCAATTCCGAAAGGGAAACGGTTTTCGCTGCAACGTCTTTATGCCGTCTAGCGACGATTTCGCATAATATGTCGATCATGTTTTTCTCTCTTTCCTACCGGACAATAGTGTCTAGTCGTCCCTGAAGAATCCATTTTTTGGCTAAAAAACCGCAAAAAACCGCGAATTCGGCGATGGTAAGGAAACACAAAGTTCACAAAGAAAACGGATATTTATGGCACGGCACAACCCAGGGCAAGGCGTACTCGCCGCCGCCCTGGACAACGATCCACAACACAACCAGTCCTCTGTAAGGGAAGGGGTAGGTTAGGTTCCGTTTTCTAACATGCCATTTCAGACCAATTCAGGACACGCCCAAGAAGAGATTTACACCAACACAACACCCTTGATTTTGTCCTCGCTACTCTCTTTCATAAACTTGATTCCTGCTTCCGTCTCGGCAAGCGAAAATTTATGCGTGATGATCGGCTCGACTTTGACCTGTCCCGATGCGACGGCAGCAAAAACGTTGTCCCATACCAGCGGTGCCAACCAAGAGAAATTGATCGTGCGTTCCGACTGAATCGCTTCGAGCACGGGAATCTGGAGCCGATCTTCCGGGGAAGGCAGTCCAAAATAGACGATAGTGGAACACGCTCCGGTAACCGCAAGCGCATCCTGCAATGCGTCCATGTGGCTGGTGGCGACGACACATCGTGGTGCCTTCCGACCGCCGTTGTATTCCTGTACTTTTACCGATGCGGATTCGGCATAGTATTTCGACTTCTTTTCGAACGTGTTGATGACGTACGTTGCTCCGAGTTGTTTCGCCTTTTCCAGAGAAAAATCCCGAACGTCAATGGCAATTACCTTTCCTGCGCCCGATGCTTTGGCAAGTTGTACCATCAGTAGCCCAATGCCCCCCAAGCCGTACACGACCACCGTTTGTCCCAGTTTAATATCCAGTCTTTCAATGCCATGTGTTGCACACGCCGTAGGCTCCGCCAATGCCGCCGCTTCAAAACTCACCTCGTCGGGAATCTTGTAAACGTGGGTATATTTTACCTTTACGTATTCGGCAAAACATCCATTGACCGAGACACCGATCACTTCCGGGTATCCGCATGTATTGAATTCCCCGCGCATGCAAGCGGGGCAGGAGTTACACTGTTGCACGGGATTGAGAGCGATTCTGTCCCCCTCTTTGAAGAGTCCCAGTCGGGCAGGGATTGCTCCCACTTGTGCGACGACACCGCTCGCCTCGTGTCCGAGGTACAGCGGTCCCTTTCCGTTGGGCGTGTCCAGCGGGCTGTGCCCATAGTAGTAGGACACGTCCGAACCGCAGATACCGACGGCTTTTACGTTGATCAAGACCTCGTTGTCTGCAATTGTGGGAATGTCATGCTCCTCATATTTCATGACGAGCGGTTCGTAAAAATTTTGTACCTTCATCTTCTTTGCCATCACTTTCTCCAACTATATTTTGAGAAACTCACGCGGACATTGTATGATATGGTTTATCAGTTGTCAAGAGTTCGCTAAAAAAGATTCCTGCTGTCAGGTGTGTAATCCCACGAGAGCGGCGGGCATCAACCCGCCGATTTCAAGGTTAGGGTGAGGGCTTTATGGATAATGCCGTTCCAGTGCAATGGTAAAAATGCTCAAATGTCTCATTCATACTGCCAGTACGATAGCCCTTCAGGTCTGCCGCGACGTAAATGAAACCGAGTTCCTTAAATCGGCGATCAATCGCTTCTCGAAGGTTGGGGGATAATAGGCACTGAAAACCCTCTTCGTCCGTTTCGATACGTGCCAAAGTGCCGTGAAAACGAACCCGCACCTGACGAAGACCGGCATCCCATAGAAATTGCTCCGCCGCATCAATCATTGCCAAACGTTCCTTAGTAATCTCTTCGCCATAAGGAAACCGAGAGGCAAGACATGCATAACTCGGTTTGTTCCACGTCAGTAAGTCCCCCTCACGGGAAAGTTGCCGGATGTCTTGTTTCGTAAGTCCCGCATCTCGAAGCGGACTCAAAATACCCAGTTCCGCGATTGCCTGCATGCCGGGACGGTAATCGTCAGCATCATCGGCATTGGAACCTTCAATGACATGAGAAATGCCCCGTTCGTCGGCAACACGACGAATGCGGGAAAACAGTTCGGTCTTGCAAAGATAGCACCGATTCGCCGGGTTCTGGGCAAAACCCGCAATGGCGAGTTCATCAACATCAACAAAGACGTGTTCGATTCCCTCGTTGCGGACAAATTGGCACGCTTCGTCAAGTTCCCTGTTAGGAATGAGCCGGGATCGGACGGTAACAGCAAGCACCCGGTGCTTCAACAGATTGTGCGCCGTTTTGAGCAGAAATGTCGAGTCGACTCCACTCGAAAACGCCACTACCACACTGCCTAGTGCCTGAATGGTTTGGTTCAACTTGTCCTGTTTGGTTTGAAGGGTCATTACCATACTCAAAACGGCATGAAAATGTATTTTTAACACGAAAAACACGAAAGAAGAGAAACATGACGATGAAAATTTCGTATCTTTCGTCTTTTCGTGTGGTTCGTGTTTATGAAAGTATAAATTGCTTAACAATCTTCATGCAAAGCGAGAAGCAACGTTTCGTCCCTTTTGCAAAATACAACGGAGCGCAGTCGGAGTTTTTCCTAACCTTTGTCCGCTTTCTTCTGTATTTTGGCACACTGGGCGACCATCCAAATGATGACCCCGACTCCGAACAGGAAGATCACGACAAAGGCAATCAATGTATCCCACTGTACCGCTTCGGGTTGTTTCGAGACATCGATGAACGTTGTCATTCCAGCATTTTGACCGATTTGACGAATCACGCCGAAACCGGCAAGCGTGAGAAACTGCAACAATGCCGCCAGGGCAACAAACCGCTTTCTGCCGGTCTTTGCCAACAGAAGGACAATAAAAACGACACATGCAAGCAACGTAACCCAACCAAAATAAGGATAGGCAACGGTCAATCCATGGTAATTGTCTCCCGCCGCCTTCACCAGATATTCCGTATTGGTCAAAACCAACGCACCTGCAAAAGCCATTAACAGTGCCAGCGTTGTCGTCCATTGCCGATATTTTTCCGGTACTCCGGCTACATCTGACCGCATGAGGAAATGAGCGTCGAACGTCGCCCAAACCCCGGCAGTGATCAAGCCGAGCCCGAACATCGTGGCAAGCCGCAACCAAAGAGTAAGATCACCAAAATTGTTTGCCGTTCCCAGTACTGCTCCGTAATAACTCGTTTCAGCGATCATTCCGCCCCACTGTTCACTGTTCACCATCAATGTCAGCCCGTTGGTATTCAGTGTGCCGATACAGATAAGACAGAGTGACGCAAGGATGCTGTAAAGGATCATTCGGCTGCGTTTTTCGCCACTGTATGCCGCAATGTAAAGCGAATAATACCCGATGATGAGAATCGGAATGACGGCAATCCAATACCAGGCGGTAAGGATCGTGGCGGTATAAAACGCTTTGTAGTAGGTCGTTTGCAAAAACAACAGCGGTACGATGCCGAAGTTGATACCGAGTGCCATCATGACGGGCAACTGTTTGGACATTCGTCGGGCGTAGAACCCGGACTGTTTGCCGTTTTTGATTGCACACAGAATCACGACGGGAAGACCGGCGAACCAGATTCCCATAGGAATCATGTGGAGCGTGAATCCAACGACTTTGAAAAATTGAACGAACCAAAACGGTGCGGGAACGGCTTCCATGGATTAAACGGGGAAGTTAGTAAACAATGACTGGTAGGTTATAGCACAAATGAGAGCAAAAATCAAGTCGTCCTGTCGTTGGGCCACCCCGACAGCAAGTTTTTTCTTGGCGGTGGAGGCACAGACGCGCAAGTCGGGTTGCACGAGCAAGGCGGCGAAGGGAGCGAGGCGGCGGGGCGTGATTGTACCGGTCTTTGCAACATTGAAACGCCGAATGGAAAACTTCTCACTCGCAAAACTGTTGAAAGTGGTTTTCGATGCATACGCAGAAAAAATCTCGCTCTTCAACATCGTGACACCGAAAAACCAAAAAATGAACGCATGAAAAAATAGACAGTTACGTTTGCATAAGTGATGTCCTTCCGGCGCAAGCCAGAATCCAAACGGGGGACATTGACTCTGCTTTTCTAAGCCCGGCTTTCGCCGGGGTGACGGGAAAACCGAACTTGTCGACGGACTGCCTGGCAACCAAAATGTGCGTCGCACAGACTTGTTTTTTTTCGAGTATCCGATATACTGCATGCCATGAGTACACGGATGGGAGAGGACATGTTTAGTGTTGACCGCCGTTTGTCACTTTACGAATTACGGATATTACTATGGCAGCAAGTGTTGAAGACTTTGTCAAGCGGCTTACCCGCGGAAATAAAAAATTTACGTTTGTCTTCACAGAAGACTTTTTCAACATCTCCGGTCAGAATGGCGTTCGGACAGACCGATTCCGTGATATTCGGAACACCATTAAATTCGTAGGGCACAAAAAGGGGCTCAATGCGGAAATGCGAGTAGCGGAGGGGACAAACCTTTTTGATGTGAACGTTGGTGTCGTCAAAAAGGGCTTTTCTAGTTTCATGACCACCTTCGACGAACTGAGTAAGGGACCCTTTGCCGAGACCGCTATGCTTTTCGGAATGGGAGAGGGAATGGTAGATGCACAGAAGGCAAAATTTCAGGTTGATGCGTTCCTTTCCGAGAAAAACGATCAGTTAATTCCGACTACGCAGTTGATCGAAAATTGTCGGCAACGCAAACTTGTTTTAATCGCCGAGAGTCCAGCCGACATGAAACGTCCCAGCTTGGAACCGTTTATGAAACTGCGAAGTCAACTCACTAAAATTCTGATCAGCCAAGATAAAGGTCCTGTGGTCGATTGCCAAGTGACCAAAATTTTCCAAGAAGGGAACAGTAGTTCGCTCTCCACGCTACTCAACATGTTCTGCGTTCACTACTGACACCTGTGCCGGGTGATTCGCAATTCGATTGCGGCTCTGCTATTGTCGGATAAAATACCCGAAACGGGATCAAAGTTGTTAAAATGTTTTTACAGCATTCGGAATCGGGTTGGATTGCCCAAACGCCAGCCAAGATTAATCTTTTTTTTGAGGTGTTGGGCAAGCGAAGCGATAATTATCACGAAATTGTGTCGGTTGCTGTCCCGATTCGGCTCTTCGACACCCTGACGTTTAACGTAACCGACGACCCGTGTATTCAATTCGACTGTATCGGCGGCGGTAAAGATGTTCCGTTGGGCGAAACAAATCTTGTCGTTCGGGCAGCAAAACTCATGCAGCAACGTTTTCACGTTCCGCACGGGGCGGCGATCACTTTGACCAAACGGATTCCGAGCCAAGCCGGTCTGGGAGGCAGTTCCAGCGATGCCGCCGCCACACTTCGGTTAGTGTGCCGGACTTGGAATCTCAACATGTCCGACTCCGAACTGCTCCCGATAGCCGCCAAAATGGGATGCGACTGTCCGATCTTTTTTTACGATGTGCCGACGGTCAGCAAAGGACGCGGGGAACAGATTCAGCCGTTGCCGCCCATTTCGACTCTTTGGTTTGTTCTGCTCAAACCGCCGGAGGGTTTGTCCACCGCTGACGTGTATGCCGAGTGCATGCCGCTCCACGACGAACAATTCCGTCTGCCTGAAGAT
>Ga0082212_10012204_pt1 | contig 10838 bp, 9 predicted proteins | sample TergutNt197P3_FD_71548 | JGI IMG/M metagenome (GOLD analysis project Ga0082212, IMG submission 71548) | Neocapritermes taracua P3 segment gut microbial communities from Petit-Saut dam, French Guiana - Nt197 P3 | ecosystem: Host-associated > Arthropoda: Insects > Digestive system > Gut ...
AAAAGGTTTTCCTGGGATAACGGCATCAATCCATGACCCGGCATTTTCGATACAGGACGATGGTTTTTGTTTTCCTGATCGTCCTGTTGGTTTTGGGACGTTCATTTTCCCGGCTGGCCGCTTATCCTGTTGCGGCATCCCCCTTTGTTGCCCTCATTGCCGCCGTCGGAAAATGCAACGGCGATGTCAACGGTGCAATCCGTCATTCATGGTGCAATCCCGAAACGATTTCGATGATCGCCGTTACCGGCGGTCTTATCCTTCTTTGTCTGCTGAAACGACGACCACTTTGCTCCTGGGTTTGTCCTGCCGGATATTGTTTCGATCTGGCGGGAAAAGCGAAAAGACAATTCTCGATTTCAAATCAACCGCCGCGTTTTTTGCAGCGTTTCCCCAAGATCGGCTTTGTGTTCGTTGCATTGACCGTTTTAGGCGTTTCCTTCGGCTCGCTGACTTTTCTCTGGCTTGACCCCTTTGTTCTCTTTGCCTCGTTATTCCGGTGGAACGGCGAAAACATCGGATTTCTTCCGGGCGTGTTTCTTGCTTTGATTGTTTGCTCTCTTGTTCTGCCGGCATTTTGGTGTCATCGATTTTGTCCGCTTGGAGCAACGCAAGACCTGTTGATTTTGCCGAAACGCTTTTTTCAATCGTTACGCCGCTCGTCCATTCAAAACCGGAAGGCGTCCTGCAAAGCCGCATGGAACGAAAACCGTCCCAACCGAAACCGGCGATGGGTTTTGTTCGGTTTCGGCGTTGTCGGAACAGGGATCGTTTTTGCTTTCTTTCGGCATCTTGTCGGGATTTCCATCCCATCGAATGTCATTCGTCCGCCTGGATCGCTTTCCGAACCGCTTTTTTCCGCATTGTGTTCCCGTTGCGGCAACTGTGTTCAATCCTGTCCGACGAAACTGCTCCAACCTGTGGAAAACGGGCCGGGTATTGCAACGCCGCACGCCGATTTCCATGCGAGCGATCCCGCTTGGTGCGAGAAAGACTGTCGGACTTGTTCATGTGTTTGCCCAACCGGAGCCATTCGTTCGTTTGAGATCGGGGACAAAAAAAATCTTCCTTTTGCCCAAGCCGTTTTTGTATTCGAGCATTGCCGGCTTTATGACGATCATGAATGCAGTGTTTGCGCCCGGGAATGCCCTTATGACGCGATTTCGTATCAGTGGTCCGACGAGGAATATCGGCGTTTGGTCGTTATCCATTTGGATAAATGCACCGGCTGCGGTAGGTGTTTGGCGTCGTGTCCGGTCGTTCGGGAGTCGGATACGCAAAACAACGGCTTTCCCTTGAAAATCATTGCCCGTGGGAAATAGGAAAGACGGGTCATGTTCAATCAAATGGACATGAGCTTCTGATTCTTTCTTTCGCCTCAAAGCCGTTATTCAATCGGAATGGCCCCGGCAAGCAGTTCGGCAACCCGGACGCAGAAATTATCGTTTAGCACGAGGACTTCGCCGCGGGCAATGAGGCGTTCGTTGACGAAAATATCGACGGCATCGCCTGCGATCTTGTCGAGTGCCACGACGGAACCTTTACGGAGTTTGAGAATATCTTCGAGATACATGTTCGTCCGGCCCAACTCGATTTTGATGTCAAGTTCGACTTCGCTGATCTGGTCGAGCGTCGCATGGTCCGAATTGGGAGTCGAACCGCCGAATTCCGGGAACTGGAACTCAATGATCTCCGGCGCACTTCCGGAGAGATTGCCGTCCCCCGATGTGATGGATTCCAGAGCTTCCTCAGCCCGTCGCAACAGGTAATCAATGTCACCTTGTGGAACACTCTCATCAACTGTGTCATCATTCGTATTTTGCGGCACACCGATCCCTGGACCGGCTTTCGGTTGCGGGTTGGGTGTGCTGAGGGTACTTTTCAGCAGGCTTTCAATGTCATTTTGGCCGAGAGCGTTGTTGCCATCGTCGGGTGGTGAAGATGTCGGCTTGGGGGCAGTAGAAGCCGGGGCTGGAGTGTCCGGCATAGCGGAGGAAGCCTTTGCGTCGGCGGTCTTTGCGGAGCTTCCTGCGCCTGCACCGGCCAGCAATTTTTCGATGTCGCTCTGGTCGATGGCCGAACTAAGCGGTGCAGCTTCCGGTTCGGGCTGCTTGGACTCTGGCGGAGGCGACGCGATCTTTCCCAACTGACCGGCCAGCAGTTTTTCAACGTCACTTTGATTGATCGCGTTACCATCAGACATGGGAATCCATTCCTCTTGTGTATATTTCAGCGAATTTTACGAAAAAAAGTAAGGGTACGCAAGACCGGAATTGCCAAAACTTATCACCCCACCTGGATGGCAATTTCCGTGTAAATCACACCTTTGACCAGCGGCATACCCAGGATTTCATTGACTTTGACCATGATTTTGTTTTTGATCAGCCCTAATGACGGATCCGTGATTTCCGATTGACTTGAACTCCTCAAAATGATCAAAATTGCGTTCCTGACCCTGTTTTTATGAATTTCGTACTTCTTGTTATATTCATCACGGTCTTTTTTGTTGACCAGGCCAAAAAATTGGACGGACAGGCGGAACGGCATGTTGGACAGGTCACCTTCTGTAAAGGTAAAAGTACCTAAATCAACCTCTTCACGCTCCTCCTCTTTCATTTCCTCCTCAACAACAGGAACTTTGTAAGGCGAATTGATTTTTGCATCTTGTTTCATCGTGTCGTCAATTTCAGCCTTGATCGTGCCAGGCGACGGAATCACAAAAATAAACGCTGCCAGCATTTCGGCCAAGGCAATGACCAATAAAAGCAACACGATCAGCAGATTCGATGTTAAAATCGATTTGTTCGGTTGCGGTGCAACGTCAACTTCCAGGGCATCGTCTTTGGGATTTGTGGTTGCTGCCATAACGTTCTGATCCAACAGTTCTTATAAAGCCTGTATTTGAAACGGTTTTCTTTTAATCAAAAGATACCACATCAAACAAATAGCTTATATCCTGTTAAAATCAAGGAAAACACAATTTTTTTGCGCAAAATATCATACTTGATCATTCCTGTTGTGACTCGGAAACATCCGGTGTTTCAGAAATCAAAAAAATCTCGACGTAGGCGTTGGATACCCCGACTTGGGATGGAACGACCGTGCTCGAAGTGCGATTTGCCCCCCAGGAGGTGATAAACATCCGGGAGGGAGAAATGCCCAGATCAATTAACTGTTGTTGCACTTTATAGCTACGCGCGTAGGCCAGGTCCATTTGGTCGCGATTCGCTCCGCGTTCGTTGCGGCCCGTATGTCCGCGAATCTCGATCATCAACGGAGTGCCTTTGAGCTTTTGGTAAATCTCCTGGAGCGTCTGAGTCGCACTGTTGCTTAACGTGTCGGACTCGTTTTCAAACAGGATCACGCCCGTCGTGATTTTTTCCTTGGGTTTGAGAATGGGAATCAACGACCTGGTCGGATTTCCGTTTTGGATGGTTTCCATGGTCTGATTGCGATTGCTTTTCATTCTGGTTTCTTCGCTTTGTTGCTGCTCTTTGACCGGGAAAGGGATGTAGATATTTTCCCTGGAAGTGCCAAACGTTTCTCGCAAGGATTGGGCGACCGCATCAGACTTCTTTGCATCAAGTGTGCTGATCGCGTAAAGCATGATGAAAAACGTCAACAACAGCGACATCATGTCACCGTAGGAAACGATCCATCCCGGCACTCCTTCGGGACATTTTTGCTTGCTCATGCTATGCCTGCTCCTCTTCTTCCGGTCGGGATGCCGGCGGGATGAACGTCATCAGTTTTTGTTTGATCACCCGCGGATTTTCGCCGGCTTGAATACCGATGACGCCGCGCACCATGATTTCCATGGACTGTAATTCCTGACCGCTGTAATAGGCGAGTTTATCCGCGATCGGCAGGAAAACGAAGTTCGCAGCAATCGCGCCGTATAAAGTCGTTAATAAGGCCACAGCCATTCCTGTGCCAATTGTCTCCGGTTTCATGTCGGCCAGCATGAGGATCAATCCGATCAGGGTTCCAATCATCCCGAAAGCCGGCGCATACTTGGCCAGAGCGTCGTAAAACGATTTTCCCAACGCATGACGTCCTTCGACCGCGTCCATTTCCGTCCGCATGATCGCATCAACGATTTCCGGACTCATTCCGTCAACGGCCATGCGGATTCCCATGACGAGGAACGTGTCATCAATTTCCTCAATTCGCCCTTCCAGTGCCAGCAAACCATCACGCCGGGCGGTTTCAGAAAGTGAGACCAACTGATTGATAATGACCAGAATATCCTTCTGTTTCGTGAGAAACACCTTTTTTGTTACGGCAAAGACTTTGAAAATATCCGACATGGGATAACAGATCAGTACCGTGCAAATCGTACCTCCGCAAACCAGGATAATGGAGGAAGGATCCACAAAACCACGAAGCGAACCAATCGAACCTCCGCCATAAACGACCGAGCCGAGAATCATCATGGTTCCGATGACAAGTCCGATGACTGTTGCAATGTCCATATCTGTTCAATCATTGAATGATGTTAACTATTCTCGCTCGTTCATGGGATTTCACGCAAAGCCGCAAAGAAAACAAAGATCGCAAAGATTTTTTAGTGTCTCGCTAACCCTTTGCGATCTTGGCGTCTCAGCGTCTTTGCGTGAAATGCCATCAAGCTGTTTTCCGGGATATGCCGCCGATTTGCGGAAACAGGTGTTTGGCCTGTTGATACGCAATTGCCCGTTTGACCACTTCCTCCATCGACTCTGCGACCATGATCGTCTCGTCGGAAATCAGCGAAATGAGCGTATCGGGACAGCGTTCGACGTAGCGAATCATCTCCGCGTTCAAAACAAATTCGCTGCCGTTGAGTTTGGTGAGGGTTATCATGTGAGCGGCCGGGGGCTGGTTGTTTGTGGTGGTATTACTATAGGAAAATCAACGTCATGACAATCAAAATCGGCAACAGGATGAGGCAACTATACACCATATAGCCGAAGAAACTCGGCATTTTGACGCCGGAATCTTCGGCGATGGCTTTGACCATGAAGTTCGGACCGTTGCCGATGTAGGTCATGGCACCCATGAAAACCGCTCCCAGGGCGATCGCCGCGAGCAGGTGGAACTCAATGTATCCCTTGCCGACCGGCACCATCTGTCCTTCCTCAAATTGCTTTTCAAATTCCGGGCTTGCCTTGAGTTCGGCCTCCGAATTCGGCGAAAGCGATTTCGCCGTTTCAAAGAACACGACGTAAGTCGGTGCGTTGTCCAGCACGGAAGACAGAGACCCGGTTGACCAGAAAAAGAGTTCCGATTGACCGACGCCGGTTTTCTCTTCTGCATAAGCCACGATGTTTTTGCCTTCCACGTTCAAAATTTGCAACGGTGCCTGCATACAAATGAAAATGCCGAAGAACAATGCGGCCACTTCGGTAATCGCCGCGAAGTTGAAGGCGTTTGCACGCCGAATTGCCCGACTGCCAAAGGCCAACGAAATGCCGCAAAGTCCCAATTGGACGGCTTCCCGCAGGAAGAACCACGGATGCCCGTTGTTTTCGGGAAAGAGCACCTCACCAACAAAGGGTACGGGTTTTCCCGGTGAAAGCAACGCAACGGACGCAACAACACCCGCCAGTAAAGGAAGGCTGAACCCAAGCCCGGAAATCTTGAGGCCGGTTTGATTGGCGATGTCAAGGTCCTTGTCTGCCTTTGATTCTTTGGGGTAATACCAAACCGTGTCCCAGAGAAAGTATAAGCCGATCAGCATGCAGTTGACGAAAACCCATTCCTTCCAGAGATTCATCGTCCAGAAGAAGTCAACGCCCTTCAAATAGCCGAGGAACAACGGCGGGTCGCCCAGCGGCGTAAGGCAACCACCACAGTTGCACACGCAAAAGATGAAGAACACGACCGTGTGAACCTTGTATTTTCGCTCTTGGTTCGTTTCGAGCAGGAGCCGGATCAAGAGCATGGCGGCACCGGTTGTTCCGATAAAGCTTGCAAGAACGGCCCCGATAAAAAGAATCACCGAGTTTACCAGCGGGCTTGCAAGGAGGTTGCCTTCGATCCGGATTCCGCCGGTGATCGTAAAGAGCGAAAACAGCAAAATGATGAATGGGATGAAGTCGGCGACGATGGCGTTCATGAAAATGACGGCAATTTTATCAAACGCCGATGCTCCCGCTTCCACTTCATAATGAGCGGGCCAGTGACCGGCCAAAGTGAAGTCGGAAAGGAACCCGTAATACAGCAACGTCACCAAGCCAAGCCCGGCGGCGACGAAAAATCGATGCAGATTGCTTTCCCACCAATGAGCGGTCGCAGGAATGAGCGGCAAAATCGCAATACTCAGCAACAGTAACGCAAATGGGGCAACCATATAATACGGCGGATGATGATTGACTTCCTCATGGCCTTTGGCAATCGGTGCCGGATGATCGTGATCTGCGTGGTCGTGTCCTTCGTGGGCGGCATGGTCGTGACCGGCAAGGTCATCTTCTGCGGCATTGTGATCGTGAGCATCGGCTTCAATGGCCTTTTGCGTCCAACCCTGGGGAACTCCTTGCGACGCCAAGTAACCGTAACCGCCGAGGAGAAGGAACAGAATCAGGGCGACCAACCCCAGAGGAGGCATTTTGCTGTTGTGGTTGTTTTGATTATCGTGCGATTCATTGCTGTGCGACATCTGTTTCCTGCTTTCCAAACTGATGGTTTATTTTATATTTCCAACCCGGTAATGTTATAATAATATTGGATACAAACATTAGTGAGTTGTTTTTGATTAAAAATTGAATTTTTATCAAAGTTTCGAAGGTCTTTGGCATGTTATTCACAGCCAAGCCAGCAATTAAACCATATTTAATAGTGCCGCAAGCATTTCATTGGATGTTGTAACGATTTTCGAGTTCGCCCGGTACATGGCCGAGGCGGAAATCATGTCGATCAGTTCGTTGCCGATGTCGGTGTTCGACATTTCGAGTGAATTGCCCTTGATTTTCCCGAACACACCCTGGCCGGGCACGCCGATCACCGCCGGCCCGGAGTTCGCCCCGACGGAAAACAAGTTGTCGCCGCGTTGCACCAGCCCTTCGTTGTTGACGAAATGCGCCAGCAATACCTGGCCGAGCGGTCGCGTTACTCCGCTGGTGAAAGTTCCGATGATGACGCCGTGATCGTTGATCGTGTAATCGTACAACACGCCGGCACCCGCGCCGTCCTGGTCAATCATGTGCAGGTTTTGACTCTTCGTGGCCAGTGCGGCAACGGCACCCAAATCCAGATTGAACGCGAACGTCAACGGGCTGTGACTGGCCACGTCGGTGCGTTCAATCGTGATCGTCGTGTCGCTTGCATCAATCAATTTGCCGTCCGAATCAAAACGGATCGTACCCGTCCCGACGGCGATGCCATTGCCCGACGCGGGTTGGTTTTCGCTCGAATCTGCATACCAGCGGTAAACGGTTTCCGTATTCGTCTTGTTTTCCAGCACAAGCATCAGGTTGACGTTGACCGGTGCGCCGAGCGAATCATAAACCAGCAGGTTCGTCGAAATGCCGTCGCCGACGCACTTTTGCGTTTCGCGGAATTGCAGGTCAAGCGGATTCGTCTTGCCGTTGGCGATCAACAGAAAGTCGCTCGCCGTGATTTGCAACTCGTTTTTAACGCCGGTGTTGCCGAGGATCACGATTTTCCCGTCGATCATGGTCGCCCCGGCAGAACCGCCGTTGATTTGGCTACCAATCGCCCCTTGGTCTTTCGGCACATCCGGGTACATCGCACCGGTGCGAATGCCGGCGGCCTCGTTGATAAAGCTGAGGTACTCGTGCATGGTCGTGGAGGCGGTGATGGTCATGCCGTCCGTTTTGAGGTCGTTGCCGCCTTTGTTGGGCGTGAAATTCAGCGTCCCTTCGCTGAACAACGGCACGAAACGTCCCGCGTCATCATGGACTCCGACATCGGTCATCAGCGTGTTCGCGTTGGCCAGCACGTTGCCTTTGCCGCCGAAACTCAGTTTTTCGTTATTGATAAGGTCGGCGTCGCTCGTGCGGTCGGTGACGGTCACACCGGCGTCAAGCGTGTTGACCCTTTCGACGAGATAAAACTCGGTTGTGTTGTCGGCCAGCGAGCGGTAAATGTTGCGACCGACCCAGTTGTCGGGGTTGTCGCTCGGATCAACCGTCGGAATGTCGGACAGCGTGACTGCGCCACTGTTGACGTTGATCGTCGAACTGACGTAAGACGGGCGGCTTTCGTTACCGTTCGCGTCAACGAAGGTCACGTAATACTGATAACCGCCTTCGAGCCGCGCGAGGTCGAGTTGCGGATTGCCGGAAATTTCCGCCGTTGACTTCGTGTCCGTGTAACTTGTTCCGGCGGATGCGACGGCAAGCTCGTCCACCAGGTAAAACTCGTCGCTTGTCGGGTCGCTCGCACGGTAAATGGCAATGTGCGTATAGGGCGGCGAAGCATCGGGCGGCAATTGGCCAAGCGGGAGATTGTCAAGCGTTACCGAACTACCGTCGCCGGGAATTTCGACCCAGATTTGCGTCGAGTAATCGGTTTGACCGGCCAATTCGCCGGATCGCGTATAGACAAAACGGTAATAATATTTGCCTGCATCAACATCACCGCCACCGCCGTTGTCAGTCGCCGAGGTTTGTGACGTTTCGACGCTCGGGCGGACTGTCTGCGAAACTTCGACCGAATCGGCACCGGGCGACGACCACGAAAGATCGGTCAGTGCCACCGATTCGAGAACCGTGCCCTGTGTTGCGGAATCGCCGACCGCGTTGAGCATCCCTTCCAACGTGACGTTTTGCGTGGCTTCGGCGATTTTCGTTTTGCCGACGGCAATCGTCAGGGGCGACAGTTGATCCGTGAGAATCTGGAATTTGTCATTGACTGTGTAGCCCATGACGAAATCGCCGCCTTCCGTCACAAGTTGTTGGTTGGCATTGAGTTTGAACGTTCCGTCTCGCGTAAAAAGTTGCTGAACCCCTGACAATGTCGGCGAAATAATGAAAAAACCGTCACCGCTTACAGCCATGTCGGTGCCGGTCATGCCGGGTTTGATTGCCCCTTGGTTGAAATTGGTCGTCGTTCCGGCGGTGAGGACGCCCTGACCAATCTGGATCGGGTTGGAACCGGCAGAATACGAAGTCATTTCCGGACTGGAACCAAGCGTCCAATACCGTGCATAAATCGTCGAAAAATCGGCACGCTGTGCTTTGAAACCACTCGTGTTGGCGTTGGAAAGGTTATTACCGATGACGCTGATACTGGTTTCCGCCGCACTCATGCCGGTGTGTGCGACGTTCAAGGATGCGAACAAGCCCATTTTTTTGACTTCCTGTCGATACTACAATTAAGTGATATTATGAACACTACTGGCAAGATGTATCGACTTTATCGACAAAAATGCGGCTTGGCACCAATAGATTTTACGGAATGCAGGGATTATTCAACGCAATATTGGCCGGAACGAATATTGTTCGATAAACAAGAAGGATCATTTGGCGATGATAGTGAATCTGGATTAATAAAAGATCATCACTGTCAGTCTCGAAATACTAAGACTGACTTTATAGTAGTTTCGAAGGTCATTGATAAGGCTTGCGTCATAAAAAACGAGGGGACCAATGTTGTGCGAAAGCGATATGTTTCTCACACATTCAGACTTCCGAGTTTTCATGCTGGTTCTGCGATGCCTGAATCGCATCGAAAATCTCTTTACGATGAACCGGCACATTTTTCGGGGCTTCGATACCCAAGCGGACTTTATCGCCACGGATTTCAACAACAACAATCGTAATATTGTCGTTAATGACGATACTCTCGTTTTTCTTTCGTGAAAGTACTAACATTGTTTCTTCCTTCCATTGAAACGTTACTTCTTGCAGCGGATTCCAACATGAATTCCTGATGATTCTAATATCATAAACAAACGGAGCGTTTGCCAATTGCCAAATCATGTTATTCCATTATAGTCTTGACTTATAAACTGCGTCCTTGTTTAAATTAAGAAAAATAAATATTTTAATGAAAATAACAGAATATGGCAGTTTGTAACAATTGATTCAAGTATTCTACAAATTTAAATCATACTTCCCTATAATATTAATGATTCATTTAATTCTGTTCAAATAATGGCAGGAACGGTTCAGAAATCTACTTATATCTTATTATACGTAAATTTTTAGAGAATTCTTATTAATTTTGATAACTATTCGATTATTTGTATTGTTATGTAAGTTCGATATTTATGGCGTGTAACAAAAATGACAAAAACGCATATTCCCAAACTCGAATTGTTTGATACCCATGCGCATTTGGGTATGATTGGCGATGGTCGTCAAGAAGAATCATTGATTAATGCACAATTCGACGGGCAATTTCCTGCTGCAATTCACTTGCACAATGATTTTGATAAATCTTGCGAGTTTCAAATGATTGGGATAGTCAGCCCAAGCACTACTGTTGATTCAAGTCATCAGTCAGTAAAATTTTCCCAAAAATATCCTTTGTTGTACGCAGCAGTCGGAATTCACCCCAATAGTACCGGGAAAGTCAACCAAAATGACTGGTCGGAAATCGTCGAACTTTCGAAAAATCAATATGTTACGGCAATCGGAGAAACAGGGCTTGACCGATACTGGGACACCGTTCCTTTTGAAATACAGTTACAATTTTTTGAACGGCACCTTGAATTGGCCAAAGAACGTAATCTTCCCATTTTAATCCACAGTCGCGATTGCGATGATGACATGTTGAAAGTATTGGGAAATATAGAGAAATTGTCACCTATTTATGGCATTATTCATTCGTTCAGTAGCACGCCCGCTGTTGCGGAACGGTATCTCGACATGGGACTATACCTAAGTTTT
>Ga0082212_10012205_pt1 | contig 10837 bp, 8 predicted proteins | sample TergutNt197P3_FD_71548 | JGI IMG/M metagenome (GOLD analysis project Ga0082212, IMG submission 71548) | Neocapritermes taracua P3 segment gut microbial communities from Petit-Saut dam, French Guiana - Nt197 P3 | ecosystem: Host-associated > Arthropoda: Insects > Digestive system > Gut ...
ATCCTCGCTTATTAATTGTTTCAAGTCGTCCGAAATGATGAACTCTGATTTGTCTTCGCTGATTTGCTGTTTCAAGTCGCTCGAAATGGTGAATTCCGCTTTATCTTCGCTGATTTGCTGTTTTGGGTCGCTCGAAATGATTAACTCCTGTTTATCCTCGCTTATTAATTGTTTCAAGTCGTCCGAAATGATGAACTCTGATTTGTCTTCGCTGATTTGCTGTTTCAAGTCGCTCGAAATGGTGAATTCCGCTTTATCTTCGCTGATTTGCTGTTTCATATCGACCGAAATGATGAACTCCGTTTTGCCCTCGCTGATTTGCTGATTTTGGTCGTCTGAAATGATTACTTCCGATATGTCTTCGCTGATTTGCTGTTTCATATCGACCGAAATGATGAACTCTGTTTTGCCCTCGCTGATTTGCTGATTTTGGTCGTCTGAAATGATTACTTCCGATATGTCTTCGCTTATCGGGTGTTTTTGATCATCCGATATGATGAACTCCGTTTTATCTTCAACCTTTATCTGCTTAATGTCATCGGAAATGAAGATCTTCGATTTGCTTTCGCCCATTTGCCGTGTTACAACGAAACCGGTAAAATATGACGCAATAAAATACGTTATAAGTGCAAAAAACAGTACCCTGACTAAAACTAATTTAATTTGTTTCATACCTTGTTCCTTTTGCGCGGTTGATTATTATGTCATTGGCGGTAATTCGCTGTTGATAGTTTACATACGTCTTTCCGTGTCAAAATGTATTATCTTGAGCCGCGTCTAGAACTATCTGCCGCAGTTCCGGTTCTTTCATTGCAAGCTTCACGTTGGCGGCAAACCAGCCATTTTGCGTACCGCAATCGTAGCGTTCCCCTTTATAAATTACTCCCCATACAGGCTCCTCTTGAAGCAAGCGTCTTATGGCGTCCGTCAGCTGCAGTTCTCCTCCTACTCCCGCTTCTGTGTCGGAAAGTATTTCAAAGATCCTTGGAGATAGAATATACCTTCCGATTATAGCTAATCTACTGGGGGATTTTTGAATTGAAGGTTTTTCGACCATGTCACGAATTCTATAAATTCCATCCGCCGTCTTCTCAGCATCTACAATTCCATAGCGCGAAACATCGGAAAGCGGGACTTCTTCCAGCGCTATCACTGATCCGCCAAGTTTTTCATGAACATGAATGAGTTGAAGTAAAGCCGGAGGCTCTGATTCTATTACATCATCCGGAAGTATCACTCCAAAATAGTCGTTTCTACATATAGGCTCGCCGCATAATACAGCATGTCCAAGACCAAGCGGTTCGGGCTGGCGTATAAACATGAAATTGGCCATTGAAGCAATGGAACGGACTTTTTCGTAAAGTTCGGTTTTGCCCCTTGATTTTAAAAGGCTTTCCAATTCAAAAGAGCAATCAAAATAATCTTCAATAGAACGTTTTGTTCTGCCTGTTATTATGACAATATCGTCACACCCTGAATTTACAGCCTCTTCCACTCCGTACGATATTATAGGGCGATTCACAAGCGGCAGCATTTCTTTTGCTATTTCCTTCGTTACAGGAAGGAATCTTGTTCCCAAACCGGCAGCAGGGAAAAGACATTTCTTGATTTTAGCCATTATTTTTTTTATCCTTTGCATGTTTTCTGAAAAAATCCATAAGGAACATCATAGTTCTTTTCACTACCTCATCATCATTTGCTTCCACAAAAAGACGGAGCACCGCCTCAGTACCCGAAGGGCGAACTAATACCCTTCCGCGCCCATTAAGCCTCTCTTCAGCTTCAGCAGTACCTTTTTGTATTATCTCGCGCGCTACTGACACGCCTTTTGCGAGTTTTATGTTTTGCAATAATTGCGGAAATGGTTTAAATCTGTCAACCAACGTATCAATATTCTCGCCAAGCGCGACGCAGGCCTTTAAAAACAGGAAAGCAGTGCATAGCCCGTCTCCGGTATTTGTATATGGGAAAACAATAATATGCCCTGATTGTTCTCCTCCAAGGCGCGCCTCACATTCCATCATTTTCTCCAGTACATACCGATCGCCCACAGAACATCGAAACAACGGTATGCCATCTTCCGCTAAGTTTCTTTCAAGAGCGCCGTTACTCATGACCGTAGCAATAACTCCCGTGCCAAGTCCGCCTTTTGCGGCAAGCCAGCGCCCCAGAACCCAAAGCATTATATCCCCGTCTATAAGCCGCCCAAAGCTGTCAACTATGAGCACTCTGTCGGCGTCTCCGTCATAAGCTATTCCAAGGTTGCATTTTTTGCTGGTTACATAATCTATTAAATGATCAAGATGCATTACACCAACGCTTTCATTTATATTAAGCCCGTTAGGTTCGGCGCCTATAAGAGGAAACGAGACTCCTATTTCTCTCAATACCAAGGGCATAACTATGGAGGCCGCGCCATGAGCACAATCAAAGACAATTGATTTGGGAAGGTTTTCGCCATATTCAGAGAGCGAAGCAATACGTTTAGCATAGTTATCCATCATATTGGGCACTCTACGTATTCCGCCGATAGAAGCGCCTCCGGGGCGCCATTCATCAGTAAAACTGTCTCCAAATATATCTTCTATTATGAGTTCCGCATTGTCGGAAAGTTTAAATCCTTGCCCGTCAAGGAATTTTATACCATTATATTCAGCGGGATTATGAGATGCGCTAATAACAGCGCCGCCCTCGGCAGCCAAATTTTGAATGGCAAAACTTACTCCCGGGGTAGGAATGATGCCAAGAGGCAATACATCAGCTCCGGCCGAAGACATCCCGGAAGCAAGCGCGGATTCAAGCATCATTCCTGATTTACGGGTATCTCTGCCTAAGACTATTCGAGGACGTGGAATTCCGCTTTCCACAAGATACCTGATATATGCCCTGCCGAGTCTCAAAGCCATTTCAGGCGTCATCAATCCTTGATTAGCCAGATCTCTTACTCCGTCGGTTCCGAACAAGCAACGCTCTTTGCTATTCTCTTTCAGCATAATAATTCCCTCTCGCTTTATATTCGTATAAAAACAATAATCATGCGCGATAATTCTCGCGCTTAGCGTTTAAACAAGTCATGCGTGTGTTCGCTGTTCAAAATTCTTCATCGCCAAATATACAATCAAACTTCTTAGTTCGGCTGATTTAATATTGAAATAATATAAGGATTCACACTTTTAACTCTAAACAAATTAGAATTAATCCTACTTCTTACCGGAATTGAAGCTTGATTTGAAAACAAATTGAGAGCGTTTACATAAGCTTCGACATCAATACTTTCAGCAGCAGGACTGTTTATATTTGAAGGAAGCCCTTCTATTGTAACCGTTACAGTAGGAGGAACCGCCTTCCAGGGTATTTGTCCGCCGCCTTCAATCTTTACAGGAACATTTGTTATTTCCTTTGTAGCTGAAATTGGCTGTAAATTAACAGTAACTCTAACGGTTCCCTCTCCAAGCACATTCAATGACTTGTTCGCAGGGGGCCTGATTGAAATTACCATGCTCGTCGATTCTCGTATATCGGATATATCAAACGTACCGGTTTCTATTGATTCCAATTTGTCGAGAGCGGCTTTAGGCCCTTCTACCAAGACTTCAGATGGCGCAATTGTAGTTGAAAGCACCGCAAAATCTCCATCGGGCGACCCGCTCATGTGCGCTTTTACCGGAAACATCCGCCTTGGATTTCCGCTTACCAGAAGAGCTTTAAGCTTAATCTGTTTAGGTTCCACTTTAACCTCTTCCTCAAAAGGCTCGGAGCTTTCAAGCTCTGGAGGTAAAAGCAATTCCTTACCGGATTTAAGATCTTCTATCGTGGGGGAAATTTTTGCCTTTCCGATTCGCGCAAGGTCGCTCTCAATTCCTTTTATCTCGACCTGTCCGGGAATAATCTCCACTGAGTCCAAATATAATCCCTCTTCAAGGTCTTTTGGGAGAACAAGATCAACATTGACAAGGCGGTCAGCATTTCTTATAAGTCTAGTATCCACATAAGTCGGGCGAATTCGTATGAGTCTTATCCCCTTCGGAAGAACTACATTAACAGGAATCCTGTAATTTCCCGCTGTATAATTTTTAGCATCTGCTTCACAAGTTATTTGCTCAGGCGTCAAAGCATCTATATCTTTTTCATTCCCGGCATATTCAACATATACTTTAGTTGTATTATTCTTTACCTCAAGTTGGGGAGCGACGTTGATATACTCAACCTTGCACTCCACATTCCTGCTTATCTCCCCTTCATGCCTCCCTCCAATTACATAAGTCCACAACCCGACAGCAATAATTGCTGATATCAGCCAAAGAGAGAATGGTTTTGTGAGAATATCGTCAATTTTTTGAAAATGCATTTGCTAATTTCCTCCAATAAGGCTTAAAAAGTAATGACATATTATGCGTTTCTTCCCCTACCCCTGAAAAATAATAAACTAAAAGTTTTCTTATCTGAGCATCTTTCATATTTCGGGATAAATGCCCTTTAAACACCATGGAAACCTCGCCCCGCTCTTCAGAAGCCACCAGCACTATTGCATCCGAAACGTCAGTTATTCCAATTGCTGCTCTGTGCCTTGTCCCGAACCATCTGGATAATTCGACATTGTCTGAAAGAGGAAGATAACAGGCGCCTGCTATAATTTCACTCCTATTGATTATCGCAGCTCCGTCATGGAGCGGGTTATCCTTCCAAAAAATTGATATTATCAATTCTTGGCTTATTTTGGAGTTTAATCTTACTGCGCTTCTCCAATACTCCTTTAGTCCTGTTTCCTGTTCAAAAACTAAGAGGGCTCCTATTTTATTTGTCTTAAAATAAAGAAGGGCTTCCATTATTTCATCTGCCAATGTTTCCGCTTCTGCTTTTTTGACTTTACGTCTCCATAAGTTTCCTCTTCCTATTTCCTCAAGGATGTTTCGTAATTCCGGCTGAAACAGTATGGGCAGAGCAATAAATGAAACTGTAATCGCGTTGTTGAAAAACCAGGACATAAGGCGAAAATTCAGGATATTTACGACGACCGCCAACAATCCAAGTATCAAAAAACCCTTTATAAGCTGAACTGCGCGTGTCCCGACCAAAAACACCAGAGCGCGATTAATCAGAAGAGTCACTATCAAGATATCGAGAAAATCCTTTATTCTAAAATCTTCCCACATTCAAAATCCCTCCTGACTATACGATATCAATTTTCACATACTTTGAAGTAAACAGCGCAAGCATAGCGGAATAATCAATGGAAAACTTAAGAGTGTTTCCATAATACAACTCTTTTGAGTCTTTCACTGATTCCAAATCAACGACGAGATGATCGCTGGAAGCTCCCATTATCTCAACGCCCTCAAGTAACGGGGTCAACCCTGAAACATTAACATCCTGCCTGCCAATTGCAATAATACCACGCAACCGCTCTCCTCTATCCTCAAAAACTCTGGTATTTCCAAAGGCATCAAACCCAGCCTTACCGAAAGGGACGGAAGGCTTTCGCCGGAGCTCGACAATTTCTGCCTCAAGCACCATCGTATCTCTGTTAAGCCAGCCAATACGCCTGTTATTCGAAACATCTGTTCCAAGCAGTATGCCCTCTCCTATGCGTAACGAGTTTACCCCGCGAGGTATCTCAGATTGCTCCAGAAGCAACAGTGACGATGTGCTCCCTCCTGAACACAACAATTCTCCATAGCCCATTTGTTCAAGTTTTTGCCTTATGCTAACTAACTGTTCCAGTTTATCAAGAGTAGGACATATAGCGCCAAAACATCCAAAATTAGCGGCAATTCCACGAAGCTTTAATTTATTACAAGTACGAATGTAACTCAAAAACGTCTCGATTTCATCCGCCATTATGCCGTCGCGCAAATCTCCCATTTCAATTAATAAAACTATTCCAAGCGCTTTTTCAAGTCTGAGCTTTTCGCATGATTTTTCAAGCAACGGTATGCAATCCAGTATAGAGACAAAAACATTGTCAACGTATAATGGCAGTTCAGGTATTTCCGATAGCATAGGAGGGCGAATCAACGTATTTTCAGCCGCCGGAAATAGTTCTTTTATATCTCTCAGGTTTTCGAGCCTGCTATCGCTAAACGAACGATACCCGTTCTCCCACATGATCTTTATAATTTCGGGGTGGGCGCACACACCCTTTGCCACGGCAGTCACACTTATAGAGTGACGAGAACAAGCGTCAAGAACCCGTCTTGCATTTTCTGATATTTTATCTTTCCTGATCAAAAGTCGCGGTCTCAATGTATTTATCCAACGCAAACACTATACGATAAGGCGAACTCTTCCGCGGTATAAATGCCCTCGAAGCCCGTCCATGGTGATTTCATCACACCCCGCAACCAAATGAACGGCATTAACAACTCCGACGATACATGGAATATTCTTTTCTGCTACAGCAAACGCTCCTATTGAATTTATACTCGCGCTTTCAACAATAATGGCGCCCGCTTTGTCGATAAACTTCAGGGATCCTTCATCCAGATTTCTAAGGACAACAACATAGCTGCCATCAATTCCGTCAACAGATTCATGAAGAGAATCAGCTATGTATAATTTACCGGCAAATGATTTTCTGACCAGAGGAAATCCGGAGGCAATAACAGTTGCTGTTGTATGAACTTCCAGCATATTAGTTGTTCCTGGTTGTCCAAATGGAACTCCTCCTGTGAGAACAACCAAATCTCCCTCATTAAGATAGCCATTCTCTATGCTCATGCTAATAGCTTCATCGGTAGCAATGGACTTATCAGTGAGATCCGCTATACGATAGGGCAATACCCCCCACCAAAGAGACAACTCTCTCCATGTTTTTATTAATGGAGTAGCCGCAAGTATTTTGCATTGAGGCCTGTGTTTGCTGACCATCCTCGCTGACATGCCGCTCTTTGTTAAGGATATTATCGCACTTGCGTCAACCTCTTCCGCTACCAGAATTGAAGCTCTACCAACGGCATCCGGGACTCCATATATTTCCTGTTTCATCTTGTTTGGTATACACCATTTTGAGAGTTCAAGCTCCGCCCTCGCAACAATTTTTCTCATAGTATGAACCGCCTCGACCGGATAAAGACCTCCGGCTGTTTCACCCGATAGCATTACCGCATCAGTTCCGTCAAAAACAGCATTTGCGACATCGGAAGCTTCCGCCCTGGTCGGACGCGGGTTACGGATCATCGAGTCCAGCATCTGGGTTGCGACGATAACTACTTTGCCTTTTGAGCGGCATATCTCTATTATACGCTTTTGCGCGAGAGGAACTTCTTCAGTTGCCAATTCGACCCCAAGATCTCCTCTCGCCACCATCGCGCCATCTATTACGTCAGTTATCTCATCAATATTTTCCACAGCCTGGCGGGTTTCTATTTTTGCTATTATTTTCACATTTCCGCCAAGCTCTTTAATTAGCCTTCTGACTTCCAAAATATCAGTGCTTTTCTTTACAAATGAAACGGCTATATACTCAAGCCCATTTTCAATTCCCCACCTGATGTCCTCTTTGTCTTTATCAGACAAAGCCGGCAATGATATATCAGTGTCCGGTAAATTAATTCCTTTTTTATTTGAAAGCTTTCCGCCCACTATTACCTTGCATATGATATCAGACGCGTTTATTTCTTGAACCTGCACCTGTAAAGTACCGTCGTCAATGTAAATGAACTCTCCTATGCTTACTTCCTTTGGAAGGAGGTCATAAGTCACATACACGCGCTCAGCCGTGCCGATACATTGCTCTGTTGTCAGAGTTAAAATACTCCCGTTTTCAAGCGTTACAGCCCCCCCCTCAACGTCTCCCGAACGGATTTCAGGGCCTCTAGTATCAAGAACCACGGGAATTGGGACGCCGAGCTCGTGCTCAACTTGCCTCACAAGTCGAAGCGTTTCACCATGAGAATTGTAATCTCCGTGACTGAAATTGAGTCTGGCAACATTCATACCGGCATGAATCATTTCCTTCAGTGTTTCATATTTACCGCTTGCAGGTCCAATCGTGCAAACTATCTTTACTTTCGGAAAAGCCTTGTTTTGTGTCATTGATTTCAGCCCCTTCAAAAAAAATTTATCATTTCTATCTTACACTATTGGATAAGGAAAGTATAATAGTTGCCGTCTAATTTTTAAATAATCGGAGGAATTTTTTATATGGAGCAGAAACTATTCTTAGAAAACCTGTTAACGAACGGATACGTACAAGCAATCGCCTCTTATGCAATACTACTTATAGTTGTCGGCTGGCTTGTTGGAAGAAAGGTAAATAGTTCCTCCGCTTTTTTTGTTGCCGGACGAAAGCTAAATACCGCCCTTTTATTTACAACTCTTATAGCTGCTAATATAGGAGCAGGAACCACTGTAGGCGTTGCCGCCATTGCGTATAAATCGGGGATTTCGGCATGGTGGTGGATAGGTAGCGCTGGCATTGGTTCAATTATTCTGGCGCTTTTGGTAGGACCAAAAATTTGGAGAATAGCTTATCGATATAATCTTTACACGCTAGGAGACTATCTGGATATTCGCTATAGCAAAATTTTCCGCGGATTGTTTTCTTCAATGATGGCAGTTGGAACGCTTGCCCTTTTCTCAGCTCAACTGCTCGGCATTGCGTGGATATTGGATGTTGTAGCTGGAATTCCAAAGCAAACGGGAGTAATTGCTGCAGCAGTGGTAACTACACTATATTTTGCTGCAGGAGGGATGCTTTCAGCCACAATAGTGAACATCATCGAAGTATCAATGATTTTTGCAGGCTTCGTTGCAGCAATGCCATATATCTATAGTTATGTAGGGGGTTGGGGGGGGCTATTATCAAAAGTATCTGTAAACCTTCCGGAAATAGAGGCCCAAACTAAATACTTTTCAATGGACGGAATCGGAGTGACAATAATAATCGGATATATTTTCATGTTGGTTCCGTCATTTTTCATCTCGCCCGGCCTGATAGGGAAGGTTTTCAGCGCGCGCGACGAGAAGAGTATCAGGATAGGCACAGCAGCTAATGGGATAGTTCAGTTGTTATTTGCAATTATCCCTGTTTTCATTGGAATGGCGGCATTTGCAGCTTTTCCCGCGCTTTCTAATGCAGATCTTGCCTTGCCGACGGCAATGAAGGAAATGATGCCGCTTTCCATAGCTACTTTGGCTTTAGCCGCCGTATTTGCTGCAGAAGTTAGTACTGCTGACGCTGTCTTATATATGATTTCTTCGTCCATATCGAACGACCTGTATAAAACCTTCATTAATCCTTCGATTTCGGATAAATCACTTTTAAAACTCAGTAGGTTCATAACTATTATCGCAGGAATAATCGGAGTGTTTCTGGCTCTGAAGCTTGAAAGCATAATATCCGCTCTTACAATTTTCTATTCGCTTATGAGCGTTTCCCTTGCCGCTCCTCTCGTATTCGGGCTTTTCACCAGAAGGGCTTCAAATGCGGGAGCAATAATATCGTCCGTGAGCGGCGCGAGTTTGACTCTCTTTTGTACATTTTATAAAAACACAGAGCCGGTCAATCTACTAATAGGAACACTGGACACAGCGACAAAGCTTGTCGATTTCGGGTTCACGAAGCTAAACGCTGCAACCTGCGGAATAATTCTGGCATTCGCAGTAATGTCTATTTCGGTTATACTATTGCCGTCAAAGGCAGAGCCGCTTGATGATACACAGATTAAAGACAGTGGCGAGTTGCGAGTGAAAGACAAAGTCAAAAGATAGTGGCGAAAAAGACAGTGTGGAGTGCAATGTCATTAAGTTAAGAGCAAACAGTTAAAATCTCACGTCTTTGCGCCTCGGCGAAGCCGCTCTTTACGCCAGCGTCTTTTTGCGACGAAGCAATCTTAATATACTCAATATACGCTGATGTATAAATTTTCATTGGATAAGTTTATTTCAGCAATAGAAGAGGGCTTTGTTTTAATTGATTTTGATGCCCGAACAGGGCATAACCATGGAACAAAGTTCCGAATGAGGCAAAATTATATCCATAACCTTTATCAGTAGATGAGCTTTAGTTGCTTGCTTCCTCATCCAAGATCCTATAGCATTTAAAAATGGCGATGTTTCCAATAGCAGTCTGAAAACTTTGTTTTCTTCTTGACAGCTGTAGGTGAACGAATTATAATAACAGTTGAATAGTTGTTCAATTATTATATGAGAGGATGATGAGCGTGAAGAACAACGGGCAGTATTTCTGCGACTGCGAGGTCATTCAGGAGGATGCAGTTGACAGGGTTCGAACCTCTATGCCGGACGCGAAGAATTTTTATGACCTTGCGAATCTATACAAGATGTTCGCGGATAATACCCGCATTCGGATTTTGTGGGCGTTATCGCGCGAAGTACTGTGCGTGTGCGACCTGGCCGTTCTGCTCGGCATGACGAAATCAGCTATATCACACCAGCTTAAGTCCCTGCGGCTTGCCAATCTTGTCAAATACGAAAAACAGGGCAAAGTTGTGTATTACTCGCTTACGGACAGCCACGTGAGAGATATATTTGAAAAGGGATTTGAACATATGCTAGAAAAATATTAGTTGAATAATTGTTCAATTATTATATTTATAAACTGGAGGGTATTTCTGTGATTAGAGAATTCACATTACAAGGGTTGAGCTGCGCCAATTGCGCCGCCGCTATAGAGGATTCCGTTAAAAGCTTGAAAGGCGTGTCGAGCGCGTCGGTCAATTTTATAACCTCGACGCTACGGATGGAAATTGCCGCGAGCTTCCCGGGGAATTCATTACATGAAAATGTTGAACGCATCGTTCATGAGCATGAACCCGAAGTCCTTTTCCTCGAAAAGAAGAATCGGGCGCAGGATGAAATAAACAGGACAAATATT
>Ga0082212_10012206_pt1 | contig 10837 bp, 7 predicted proteins | sample TergutNt197P3_FD_71548 | JGI IMG/M metagenome (GOLD analysis project Ga0082212, IMG submission 71548) | Neocapritermes taracua P3 segment gut microbial communities from Petit-Saut dam, French Guiana - Nt197 P3 | ecosystem: Host-associated > Arthropoda: Insects > Digestive system > Gut ...
ATCTCGGGGTGGTTTACAAGGACCCGGCGTTCTGGGAGATCACCGCGCGGGAGCTCGTGCACCTGCTAAATCAGGCGGACCGTCAAAACTTTATCACATCGGACGACGACGTCATCGATTGCTTCCGCCACGAGGGCTTGGGGCTGCTGACGCAGCAGTCCATACGCGCGAACATGAATGAGCTGCTGGCCGCCCCGGCGGAAAAGGACGAGCTCCTGCGCCGGGCCGCGGAGCTGCACTGCATGGAAACCCTGGGTGCGGAGGTGGAGCGCATCTTCCGGGGGCGGAAATGCGCCGCGCAATGCAGCCGCGTTGCGTTTGGATACCCGGTGCACTACATCGTCCGGACGGACAGCCGCGAGGTATTCGACGGCATTGCCGAGGTGCTGCTGGGGGCGCTGCTGCAAAATGACCGTCTGCACAGCCGCCGCTTCACCCTGCTGCGCACGGACAGCAGGAACCGCCTGGAGGAGGAGGCCTTCCCGAAGCTGTTCCGTTCCTGCGCGGGCGGGGCGGTCGGGCTGCGCTGCGGCGGCAAGGATGCGGAGCAGGGGAACTATGCCGACGGCCAACTGCAGGCCCTCACGGCCCTGTGCGAGGTGGCTGGCGAAAACCGGCACGAGGTGCTCACGATCCTCTGGCTGCCCCGCGCCGCCGAAAAGCAGCAGTGCCTGCTTTTGGAGCAGCTGCAGGAGATGACCTTCATCGAGCTGAAGGAGGATCTGCTGGACGGCGAACAGGCGCGCGCGTTTCTTACACGGCAGGCGGAGAAAAACGGCCTCGCGCCGGACGGCGCGCTGTTCGTGATGATCGACAGCCACCCGGAGGAGCTCCACCGGCCGGAGGAGCTGCGCCGGATGTACGGCAGCTGGCATGGCAGGCAGCTAAAGAGCGTGGTATACAGCCAATACGCGCAGTTCGAAAGCGCGGGGCTCCAGGTGAGCGAGGCGAAGCCGCGGGGCAGCGCCTGGGAGGAGCTGCAGGGCATGGTCGGCCTGGCGCAGGCCAAGGCGGTGATGCAGCAGGCCCTGGATTACTTCAAGGCGCAGAAGCTGTTCCGCGCCAAGGGGATGCACGGCGCCCGCCCGGCGATGCACATGGCCTTCACCGGCAGCCCCGGCACGGCGAAGACCACGGCGGCCCGCCTTTACGCGCGCATCATGAAAGAAAACGGGCTGCTTGCCGTGGGGGACCTGATCGAGGTGGACCGGGGGGACCTCGTGGGCAAATACGTGGGTTGGACGGCGCAGATCGTGCAGCAGAAATTCCGGCAGGCCAAGGGCTCCGTGCTGTTCGTCGACGAGGCCTATTCCCTGCTGGACGACAAAGCCGGGCTCTTCGGCGACGAGGCCATCAACACCATCGTGCAGGAGATGGAGAACCACCGGGAGGACGTGGCGGTCATCTTCGCGGGCTACGCGGACAAGATGGAGGAATTTCTGCGGCGCAATCCGGGTTTGCGCTCGCGTATCGCGTTTCACGTGCCCTTTGAGGACTACAGCGCGGACGAGCTGCTGGACATCCTGGAGCTGATGCTGGGGCGCGACCGCATGCGGCTGGACCGGGAGGCCCGGGAAGCGCTGTCGCTCCACTTTGCCCGGGCGAGGAAGGACCCGGACTTCGGCAACGGGCGCTATGTGCGCAACATGCTGGAGCGGGCAAGGATGCGCCAGGCCTCGCGCCTGCTGGCCCTGGACCCGGACAACCTGGAGCGCGCCGCGCTGGAGCTGCTGCTGCCGGAGGACTTCGCCTGCCCGGAGCCGGAAAAGCAAGTCCACAAAATCGGCTTTGCCCTTGCATAGTGTTCTTGACTGTTCGGGCTTTTTGTGCTATAAGTAATTCTATAAGTAATGATTGAAGAGGAGACACAGCATGGGCAAAGCCATCTATGATATGATCCGTGAAAACCTTGACCGGGACGGCCGCCTGCCGGAGGGCTTTGTGCTGCCGGGAGAGGACGCCGGGGCGAGTCGCTGGGAACGCTTCGTAACATGGCTGTGGGGTGTTGGCGGTGTTTTTATTTTCTGGAGACCAAAGAAGGACGGATTTTTTAAAGAAAACCGTGTCATGGCGCGATACTACATGAATGAAGGAATGGAAAAAAGGACAGCGGAGAAAATCGCGCGGGTGATTCGGCTGGATTTAGATCGTGGGAGCGACTCGCGAGAGAAAATTGATGCACGGCTACGGGGATATAAATATGATACAAGCTCCTTAATTGATTGGGTCGTAGGTTTTCTTGAAGAGGATTGGCCGCGCTTGGAAGGCTATGCCCGCAGCTTGGCTTTACACAGCAGCAGATTGGAGTTGGTCAAGCTGGGCATTGCGTTGCTGGGCCTCACTTACAGCGGCGACCCGGTTGTGCATCAAGCGGTTGCTACACTGGGTTTATGCACCGCATTAACGCGCAGAGTTTGCTTAGCGGTTTCATTTTGGAAAGATACCCGTGGGAATGACGCTGCTTTTTTTATCGCGCAAAAACTGGAAGGCAATTGGCAGAAAAGCGATGGCTTTCTGAAACGAGTGGTCGTTGGTCAACTGAAACCCGAAACCGAGGAGATTCGCCGGTGGATGCTGTGTTATGGTTGGAATTGCTGCCCTCCGCCCCGCCTGCGCTGCGCTGAAGATGGCGATATGATCGGCGCGCTGCGGCAGGAAACCCTCGATGACGAGCTGTACGACGGCATCGCGGCCATTATCGATTTGCTGTTGGTCGAAATTGACAGGAACGGCATCAGCTCCTATGAACACGCCGAGGAGGCGCTCTCGCGCTATCTGCATTTTGCCGGGCGGCAATGCAAAACGCTGCGGCATCTTTTGTACATGCTGAACCTGTGGGACTGGTTTGAAGTGTACTGTTTTCAAGATTCCTACGGTTACGAGTACGAGGGTGAAGTTAAGAATCTGACGCTTTCCAACCTGGACGAACTGTGGTCACTGTGCGCTGAGATCATCCATCGCCCCCACTGGTCCGGCGTGATCCGGGAGGCCCTGGACAGTGTAGACAGCGACGAGCGCGAGCGCGCCCGCGAGGCGGCCACGCGGCTGGAGGCGCTGTTCTACGACCCGGAAGAGGAGGACAACCATGCATGAGGCATTGATCCTGGAGGTGCTGCGGAAATACTCCGACGAGAACCACCGGCTCAGCCAGGGGGACATCATCGCGCGGCTGCGCGGCGAATACGGCGTCACGATGGAGCGCAAGGCCGTCAAGCGCAACCTGACGAACCTGCAGCTGGCCGGTTTCGGCCTGGAGTGCGACGAAACCACGCGGACCGGCAAGGGCGGCGAGGAGGAGATCCTCTGCGCCAATTGGTACATCGCGCGGCCCTTCAGCGACGCGGAGCTGCGCCTGCTCATCGATAGCGTGCTGTTCTCCAAGCACATCCCGCCGGGGCAGGGCCGGGAACTCATCGCGAAGCTGGAGCAGCAGTCCAATGTATATTTCCAGGCGCGTGTGAAGCACATCCACGCCCCGCCCGGGCAGAGCGAGCTGGGCAAGCAGCTCTTTTATACGATCGAGGTGCTGGACGAGGCGATCTCTCTGGGCAGGAAGGTCGCGTTCCACTACGGGACCTTCGGCGTCGACCGGCAGGTGCGCCCGCGCTGCGATAGCCAGGGCAAGCCGAAGGAATACACCGTCAACCCCTACCAGATGGCCGCCTCCAACGGGCGGTACTACCTCATCAGCAATATGGAGCCACACGACAATGTGGTGCATTTCCGGTTGGACCGCATCCGGGACATCCGCCTGCTGGAGGAGCCGGTGAAGCCCATGAAGCGGGTGCGCGGCCTGGAGCAGGGCCTGCGCCTGCCGGAGCACATGGCGGAGCACATCTACATGTTCTCGGGTGAAACTGTCCGGGTGAGGTTCCTGGCCGAGAAAGCGGTACTGGACGACGTGTTCGACTGGTTCGGCACGGACATACGGCTGAAGGAGCTTGACGGCGGGCGCGTCAGCGTGAGCGCCAGGGTCAACGAGCGGGCGATGTCCTGCTGGGCGATGCAGTATGGGCCGCATGTGGAGGTGCTGGAGCCGAAGGGGCTGCGGGAGGAACTGGCCAGGGCCGCCGGGGAGATGGCGGAGAAATACAACAGACAACAGGAGGAACAACCATGAGCACATTCAAAAGAAACCTGCCGGGAATTGATGAATTGAAAGAGAAACCGCTGTTCAGAGACTACCTGCTGCCGGACATCGAAAAAGGCCTTGTGTTCCCCGCCATCCGCGGGGGGTACATCTGCTTCTATCACAAGGGCAGCAGGCTGTTCAAATACCAAAGCGGGAAATTCTCCACCCATGTGAAGTTCGGCTTTGTGCCCGCGCAGGGCGACGGCAACGGCGAATTTATGGAGGGGTACCTGGGAAAAACGCCGCCCATCGCCAGCTTCTGCGGCGGTTACGATACGATCAAGGCGCGTGCCGCGGACCATGCGAAATATGCGAAGCCGGAGGCGAAAGGGGTATCCGACCTGCACCGGTTTTCGCCATTCAACAAAACCCGTACCGAAGCCGATTGCCGGTATGTCCTGCTGGACACCGAGATCGCCTTCAACCCCAAAGACATCAAAACGGACGCGGACGATGCTGACGACCCCGGCCAAAAGCATAAGCAGGACCGCCTTGACCTTGTATTGTATGATACGCAGGATCGCCGCCTGCTCTTCTGCGAGGCGAAGCATTTCTCGAACGGCGAATTTTGGAACGGTGAAGTGGAGCAGCAAATCGCACGGTACAACAAACAGCTGCAAAACAAATGGGAGGCCATACTGAAACAATACGGGAACTATGTTGACGACATGAACGCGCTGTTCGGCACGGACCTTCCCAGGCCTACAGGCATCCAAAAGGAGTGCGGATTGTTTTTGTTTGGGTTTAACGAAGAGCAAAAGAAAAGAAAGGATGCGTTCGAAAAAGACGAGGCCGGCGCTTACCTGGGGGGAATTCCCTACTATCCGATTGGCAACCCGGGGGGCAAAAAATTTCGCATTGCTACCCTGTGGAAAAATGTGAAAAAGAGCGATATATATGGCTGTTAACCTGGCGCATACTTAGCTTGCGGCATAGCGCGCTGCATAAGGGGTACAAAGGTGCTCTTTATGCAGCGCCGTTTTTTGGGGTGGCAATAAATTCATGCCCCGGTCGGGCCTTCGGGACCTGCAGGTCCGTGTATTTTATGCCAAGGAACGCAAACCCGCGCTTTGGATGCTGCAGGAGGATGCAGCTATTTGGATGGCAGGACTCTCGAATTTCGAAGTGTTGACAAAAAAAGAAATTTTTCCGGGAATTTCGCGGAAACCTATTGACAAGCAGGTTGTCATGCGTTACACTGCTGCGTAGAAACATTGAAGCGGGTTCAATCCCGGATTGTTTATACGGCGAGAGTGAAGAAGGGGAGCGGCATGGAAAACGAGCGCAGCGTAAAGCCGCCAGAAACGCAGGAGGAAATGGTCGCGATGCTCACGCGGGCGCTGCCGTTTCTGCGGGCGGAACTGGGGATTTCACAGCAGCAGTTGGGCGGGAAGCTTGGCTTCAGCCGTCAGACGATTTCCTGCATTGAGCGCGGCGAGTACACGATGGGCTGGAACCAGTTCCTGTCTATCATCTACTTCCTGAAGGTCAACCAGGGCGGTATCCCGGAAGAGAAAATGACCATCGTGGATAAATTTCTGCTGGTTCGCTGAACTGGCAACCGCTGGCGCGGTTACTATGACGAAAGCAAGGTGGGGCCCCATGCTCGTGACGCTAATCAAGAAGGACCGGCTGTATCCCCTCTACCTGCCCGAAAAAGTGTCGGGGCAATTCTGGGTCAGCGACATCAATGAGCACAACCAGAGCCGCCAACTGCTGAGCGTGGACGCGGTCAGCGGAAATTGGCAGCTGCGTTCCGGCCGCGGCGCGCGGGTGCTGGGCCCGCAACGCAACGCGCAGAGCGCTGATACTGCGCGCAGGGAAGTGCGCACGGTCCTTCTGGAAGCGGGGAATTTCTATCAGATCAAGATACGCGGGGAGCAGGAGCCTTCGCTGCTGTTCGCCGAAGAAATTACACCGGGCCGCCTGACCTTCGAAAAATTTGTCGTCGCCGCCCGGCAGGGCGTGAATATAACGATAGGCAGCATGCCGGGCAACACAATCCTGTACGACAACAGGTATGTTACGAAGTCGCACGCGGCCCTGCAGCATATCAATGGCCGCTGGTCCGTTACGGATAACCAGAGCACGAACGGAACCTTCGTGAACTCCGTCGCCGTGAAGTCCTCGCCGCTGAAACCGGGCGACACGGTCTACATCCTGGGATTGACCATTCTCATCGGCGGCAATTTCCTTGCCGTCAACAATCCCAACCACAATGTGAAGCTGGACAGCCGGATCTTTCAGCCCTGGCAGCAGCCGGCGCTTCTGCCCGCAGGCGAAGACGAGCTTGAGGAAGGCCTGGAGCAGGAATACTTCTACCGTTCGCCGCGGTTCAAGCGGGAAATCGCCAAAGCGGAATTCACCATAGACGCGCCGCCGCAACCAAACACAGGCGACGATATGCCGCTGATGATGGTGCTGGGGCCGGCCATGACCATGGGCATGGCCTCGGTGGCCACGGGCGTATTCTCTGTGATCAGCGCACTGAACAGTGATAACGGCATGACACAGGCGATACCCTCCATCGTCATGGCGGTCAGTATGCTGCTGGGGACAATTCTCTGGCCTGTTCTCTCGCGGCGGTACGAAAAAAAGCGCAAGCGGGAGCGCGAGGCCCTCCGGCAGGAAAAATACGCGGCCTACCTGGACGAAATGGCCGGAATCATCAAGGCCGAATGCGGCAGCCAGGCGGCAATCCTGCGGGAAAACCACATCCCCATCATCGAATGCAGGGAACGCGTGCTGCGGCGCAGGATCAGCCTGTGGGAACGCACCGCCGAGCAGGACGATTTCCTGCGCCTGCGGGTGGGGCTGGGGACGCTGCCGCTGCGGGCCGAAGTGAAAATCCCGGAAAAGAGATTTTCACTGGACGACGACAACCTGCAGGATAAGCTCTACGCTCTGCGGGATGAGCCGAAGCTGCTGCGGGATGTGCCCGTCACGGTGTCGCTGCTGGATAACTACATCGCCTCGGTCATCGGCCGCCGCAACAAGTGCCTGGAATTCGCCAACGGGCTGATGCTGCAGCTGGCCGCGTTATACGGCTATGACGAAGTGAAGCTCGTATTCCTTTATGACGAGGCGGAAAGCGGAGCCTTCGGCCATCTGAAATGGCTGCCGCACGCCTGGAATGACGACAAGACGTTTAGATTTGCAGCCACAAACGCCGGGGAGCTGAAGGAGCTGTCGGCATATCTGGAAAAAGAGATCGAGGCGCGGCAGGCCATGGACGACCAGGCCATGGAGAAAGCCGAACCTTACTATGTTATTTTTGCCTTCAGCCGGGCGCTTTCGCTGCGCACGGAGCTGCTGAAGAAAATCTATGAGGCTGATAAAAACCTGCACATGAGTGTAGTGTGCTTCTTCGACGAGCTGAAGAACGTTCCCAAGGAATGCGGTACGGTCATTGAGCTTAAAAGCCAGGGCGGGCGCATCTTCGACAAAAAGGATACCTCCGGCGTGTCGCTGGATTTTGATAACGACATCGGTGCCGACGAGGGTGTACGGGAGTTTTCCCTGGCCCTTGCCAATATCCCGCTCGATCTTTCCGCCACGGCGTTCCAATTGCCGAAAATGCTCACCTTCCTGGAGCTGTTCGGCGTGGGGATGGTGGAGCACCTCAACCCCCTCATGCGCTGGCACGAGAACGACCCCACGAAGACCCTGCAGGCCGCCGTGGGTGTGAACACGCTGGGCGATACCTTCACCCTGGACCTGCACGAAAAGTTTCACGGCCCTCATGGCCTTGTGGCCGGTATGACGGGCTCGGGCAAGAGCGAGTTCATCATCACCTATATCCTGTCCCTGGCGGTGAACTACCACCCCGATGAAGTCGCCTTCATCCTCATCGACTACAAGGGCGGCGGCATGGCCAAATCCTTCGAGCACCTGCCGCACACCGCGGGCATCATCACGAACCTGGACGGCGCGGCCATCAAGCGCTCCCTGGTGTCGATTGAGAGTGAGCTTAAGCGCAGGCAGGCGGCCTTCGCGGCGGCCAGCAAAATTTTGCGCGTGAGCAACATTGATATATACAAATACCAGAAAGCCTGCCGGGACGGCCTGGTGGGCGAGCCCCTGCCGCACCTGTTTATCATCTCCGACGAGTTTGCCGAGCTCAAAGCCCAGCAGCCGGAGTTCATGGCCCAGCTGGTGAGCGCGGCGCGCATCGGGCGCAGCCTGGGGGTGCATCTCATCCTCGCTACGCAGAAGCCCGACGGCGTGGTGGACGACCAGATCTGGTCCAACAGCCGGTTCCGGGTCTGCCTGAAGGTGCAGGACCGCGCCGACAGCATGGGGATGCTCAAGCGGCCCGACGCGGCGGAGCTCAAGGACACCGGGCGGTTCTATCTGCAGGTCGGCTATAACGAGCTGTTCGAGCTGGGGCAGAGCGCCTGGGCCGGCGCGCCCTACTACCCCGCCGAGACGGTGGAGACGGAGGCCGACCCGGCCATTTCGGTCATCGACCTCAACGGCCACGTGCTGCAAAGCGTGAAGCTGGAGCGCAATCAACACCGCGACCCGAACCCGCCCAAGCAGCTTGACGCCATCACGGATTATATTTCGAAGGTGGCGGGCGAGGAGGGCATCGCCACCCGGCAGCTGTGGCTGCCGCCCATCCCGGCGGTTATCCTCCTACGGGATTTGCTCCATACATACAGGGCAGAGACAGAAGCGCCCTGGCATCTGTGCCCCCTCGTCGGCGAAATGGACGATCCCGCCAACCAGCGCCGCCTGCCGCTCTATCTGCCGCTTTCCGGCGAGGGCAACGCCATCATCTACGGCTCCGCGGGCAACGGCAAGGCGACCTTCCTCACCACGCTGCTCTATGGCCTGCTGAGCGCCCACACCCCCGAAACGCTGCACGCCTATGTCCTGGACTTCGGCTCGGAAACCCTGCGCAGCTTCAATCAAGCCCCGCAGGTGGGCGAGGTGATCCTCTCCGGCGAGAGCGAAAAAGTCGTCAACCTGCTTAAGCAGCTGAAGGGCGAAGTCGCCAGGCGCAAAAAGAATTTTGCCGATTACGGCGGCGACTACGCGTCTTACTGTGAGCGTTCCGGGCAAATCGTGCCCAATATCCTGCTGATCATCAACAACTATTCCGCCTTCCAGGAGCTTTACGAGGACCACGAGGACAGCATCAGCTACCTGGCCATGGAGGGCACGAAATACGGCGTCTACCTGGTGCTCACGGCCACCTCCACCAGCGCGGTCCGCTACCGTGTCGCGCAGAATTTCAAGCAGCTGTTCGTGCTGCAGCTCAACGACGATACGGAGTATTCCGGCGTGCTGGGCAATACGGGCGGCGTAGTGCCCTCGCGGCTGAAGGGCCGGGGCATTGTGAAGCTGGGCGGTGTATACGAATTCCAGACGGCGCACGCCGCGCAGCCGGAGCGGATATTCGACGAGGTGCGGGCGCTCTGCGCGGGGCTGAACGAAACCTGGCAGGGCGAACGCGTTCCCAAGGTGCCCATCCTGCCGGCGCGCTGCGACGCGGATTTCCTGGCCGGTACGCCCGTAAGCCTGAACCGGTTCCCCATCGGCGTGAACAAATACAGCCTCAATATTGAATACCTCGATCTTGCGGCGGGCTTCGCTACATTTATCACCGCCAACGACGGCGACCTGATCCCCGCCGTGCTGGAGGGCATCGCGGAGGTGGCATCCGTAACGCGGGTGGAGGGCGAGGCGGGCGTCATCGCGCTGAAGGACCTCATGGTGGAGCGCCACAGGGCCCTGAAAGCCGCCCCCGGCACAGGGTTCGAGCGGCGGCTGTATGTCGTCAGCTCGGTCATGGAACTGTTCGCGGCCTTAAGCGAGGAGGGTACGCACCACCTGAACGACCTGCTGGCCAACGGCAGGCCGGAGCTGGGGATTCACATGGTCATCGGCGACGCGGCGGCGAACCTGCAAAATTACGGCATGGAGGCCTGGTACCGCGCGCAGTTCAGCGGCAATGGAATCTGGGTGGGCGACGGCGCGGCGGACCAGTTCATGATGAACATCAACGGCAGCGCGGGCGATCTGCGCGGCGACATGGGCGGCAGCTTCGGGGCGGTCATCGCCAAGGGCAAATACAAGCTGGTGAAGCTGCTGCAGAGCCGTTCAACGGAGGAGGTGGCGGAATGAACGAAATTCTGATCGAACTCTATGTGCCCGCTTTGGGCAAGAGCTATGACATTTTTATCCCCACGGCGGCGAAGGTGTTCGAAATTGCCGGTTTGGTGACAACAGCGGTGGAAAAGCTGGCGGACGGGCTGTTCCTGTCCAGCGGCGCGGTGCTCTGCGGCCGGGAGGACGGCCGGCCCCTGGACGTCAACGCGACCCCCGCGGAGCTCAAACTGCGCAACGGTTCACAGCTACTATTGATATGAGGAGCACACCATGAAAAAACTGCTTTCGCTTGCCCTGACCGCAACACTGCTGCTGGCATTGTTCGCCTGCGGCAAGCCCGCCGCCGTACCCAACCCGGCGCTCGTGTTGGGCGAAAAGTACCTCTTCGACATGGACTACGAGCAGGCCATCCTGCAATTCGACCAGGCCATCGTCATCGAGCCGAAAAACCCGCGCGGCTATCTCGGCAAATATGCCGCGCTGGAACTTGCGGACCGCCACGAGGAAGCCGTACAAGCCCTACGCGACGCCAAGAAGAAAGTTGGCGGCGAGCAAATCAAAGCGACCCTTGCCGCGGCTGTCATCTCG
>Ga0082212_10012207_pt1 | contig 10836 bp, 13 predicted proteins | sample TergutNt197P3_FD_71548 | JGI IMG/M metagenome (GOLD analysis project Ga0082212, IMG submission 71548) | Neocapritermes taracua P3 segment gut microbial communities from Petit-Saut dam, French Guiana - Nt197 P3 | ecosystem: Host-associated > Arthropoda: Insects > Digestive system > Gut ...
TTCTTTACAAGAAACTTTTAGAATTTTTTAAAGCAGAAAAGCAAATGAACGACATTAAAACATCGTGTGCATCGGCTCACAAAACGACTTGCGCTTGGAACAATATTGATTGGGACAGGTGTAACCGTGATGTGCAAAAACTTCAAGCTCGTATTGTAAAGGCTCAGAAGGAAGGCAGATACGGTAAGGTGAAAGCCTTGCAGTGGACGCTGACCCACTCGTTTTCAGCCAAAGCATTGGCTGTTCAGCGAGTTACTTCCAATAAAGGAAAGAATACATCAGGAGTGGACAGAGTTCTTTGGGATTCTTCACTCGGAAAGTGGAAAGCAATTTTCACGTTGAAAAGACGGGGTTATACCCCACAACCACTGAAAAGGGTACATATTAAAAAGAGCAACGGAAAATTACGTCCGTTAGGTATTCCCACGATGAAAGACAGAGCAATGCAAGCCTTGTATCTTATGGCGCTCGACCCCATAGCCGAAACTACGGCGGACAATCATTCTTATGGTTTTCGCAAAGAACGCCGTGCAGCGGATGCCATTGAGCAATGCTTCATTTTACTGTCAAGAACAGTCGCACCCGAATGGGTTTTGGAAGCAGACATTAAAGGCTGTTTCGACCATATCAGCCACGATTGGTTACTGAACAATATCACTATGGATAAAGTGATGTTGCGAAAATGGCTGAAATGCGGATTTGTTTTTAACAAAATTCTGTCCCCAACAGACGAGGGAACACCACAAGGCGGAATAATTTCCCCCACACTTGCCAATATGACTTTGGATGGTATTCAGAAACTGCTCGAAGAAAAGTTTAAGAAAAGGAAAATTAAAGGAGTTGAATTTTGTTCCAAAATCCACTTGGTGCGCTATGCCGATGATTTTATCATCACAGGCAGAACCAAAGAAGTATTGGAAAATGAAATCAAACCTTTAATCAGGGAGTTTCTTGCAGAAAGAGGACTTACTCTCTCCGAAGAAAAGACAAAAATAACCCACGTCAACGACGGGTTTGATTTTCTCGGATTCAACATCAGGAAATTCAACGATACTTTACTTACTCGACCATCTGAAAAAGGTGTAGAAAAATTCTTGGAGAAAATCAGGACTATCATCGAAACCAAAAAGTCAATTAAACAGGAATCTCTAATAAGAGTACTCAATCCGATAATCACAGGTTGGTCGAACTACTATAAAACAGGAACTTCGGCAGAAACTTTTCAACGGGTAGATTGGGAGATTTTCAGAAAGTTATGGCAATGGGCAAGACGGCGACATTCTCAAAAATGTAACGGATGGGTTAAAGACAAGTATTATCGCAAGATTGGAAACCAAAAATGGTGCTTTGCGGCAGAAACAGAAATAGGGGAAACAGGGAAATCGAAATACATTCAACTTGTACATCTCGCTTCTGTCAAGACTAAAAAGCACGTTAAAATCAAGCATAATGCAAATCCATACGACCTTGAATACAAACAGTATTTTGAAGAACGAGAAACCAGAAAAAGGTTAGATTCCTTAAAAGGTTGGAAAAGTATTTTGAAATATGCTTGGGAATCACAAAAACGCAAATGCCCGATATGTGGTCAAACATTAACCCTAAACTCCAAGTGGGCTAACATCGAGGAAGAGGGGAATGTGTATCCAATAATTTTTCATAAAGATTGCTATAAAAATGATGTATCTAACTAAACGAAGTATTATGAGCCGGTTTCGTAACAGAAACTTTGAATTGCTTGAGCCGTATGCGGGGAAACTCGCACGTACGGTTCTTAGAGGGGAAAGGGACAGCAATGTCCCCGACCTACTCGACAGTTCAGGCGACCCCGATACAGGCAAAACGGCTGCAAGTTGGTTTGGAGCATGTATCTTTCTGATTGTGGCTGCCACTATTTTACGTTCTTTCTTCTTATAATCAACGGTATGGAATTTTCGATTAACAAAGGGATTGGAAAATCGGCGGAATTTCAAGGACTGAAAGCGCAGTACCTTTTCATATTCGCAGGCGGGTTGCTGGGTTTGTTTATCGTGTTCGTAGTCATGTACATGGCTGGCGTGGGTCAATGGATTTGCATTGGCTTCAGCGTTACCGGCGCACTAATATTGGTGTACGGTACTTTTTACCTGAACGGAAAATACGGCGAACACGGGCTAATGAAAGCACAGGCGAGGCGCAACCATCCACGATATGTTATCAACCGCTGGAACTTTTCCCGATTATTCACTCAAAAGAAAAAGGAAGTATGAAGAACGTAATGAAAGCAGCCACATTGGAAAACAAATTTCCACTGTTGGCGGTAGAAAACGGCTGCATTATCAGCAAAGATGCCGATGTTACGGTAGGATTTCGGGTAGAACTGCCCGAACTCTTTACCGTAACGTCTTCGGAATACGAAGCGATACATTCGGCTTGGGTGAAGGCAATCAAGGTGTTGCCCAATTACAGCATCGTGCATAAGCAGGATTGGTTTATAAAAGAAAATTATACGCCCGATATTCAAAAAGATGATTTAAGTTTTTTAAACCGCTCGTTTGAACGGCACTTTAACGAAAGACCTTTTTTGAATCATGCCTGTTTTCTGTTCCTGACAAAAACAACCAAAGAACGTATGCGGCAGCAAAGCAATTTCAATACGTTGTGCCGTGGTTTTCTTGTCCCCAAAGAAGTGCGGGATAAAGAAACCGTTCAGAAGTTTTTAGAAGCAGTTGGACAGTTTGAACGAATTGTAAATGATTCGGGATTTGTCCGCCTCACACGCTTAACAGGTGATGAGATTACAGGTACAAAAGAAAATCCGGGCTTGATAGAAAAGTATTTTTCGCTGTCTTTGGAAAATACTACTTGCCTAAAAGATATTTCTTTGAAGGCTGACGAAATGAAAATCGGCGACAATATCCTGTGCCTGCACACGCTTTCAGACACAGAAGATTTACCTTCCAAAGTAGCAACCGACAACCGATATGAAAAACTTTCAACTGACCGTTCTGACTGCCGTTTATCCTTTGCTGCGCCTGTGGGCGTGTTGTTATCGTGCAATCATATCTACAACCAGTACATTTTTATAGATGACTGTACGGAAAACCTGAAACGCTTTGAAAAGCAAGCCCGCAATATGCACTCACTTTCGCGTTACAGCCGTCAAAATCAAATCAACAAGGAATGGATTGAGCAGTATTTGAACGAAGCTCACAGTTTTGGATTAACCTCGATTCGCTGTCATTGCAATGTAATGGCTTGGTCGGATAACAGAGATGAATTGGCACGAATAAAAAATGATGTGGGCAGTCAGTTGGCGCTCATGGAGTGCAAACCACGCCACAACACCGTTGATACGCCAACATTGTTTTGGGCAGGTATTCCGGGCAATGAAGCGGATTTTCCGGCAGAAGAAAGTTTTTACACGTTCATCGAACAGGCATTGTGTTTCTTTACCGAAGAAACAAACTACCAATCTTCGCTTTCTCCCTTTGGTATTAAAATGGTGGACAGACTGACAGGCAAACCACTGCACTTGGATATATCCGATTTGCCTATGAAAAAAGGAATTATCACGAACCGGAACAAGTTCATACTTGGTCCTTCGGGAAGTGGAAAATCCTTTTTTACTAACCACATGGTACGTCAATATTACGAACAGGGCGCACACATTGTCCTTGTTGATACAGGTAATTCGTATCAAGGACTTTGTAACCTGATAGACCGAAAAACAAACGGCGAAGACGGTGTGTATTTCACTTATACCGAAGACAATCCGATAGCTTTCAACCCTTTTTACACAGATGACGGCGTTTTCGACATTGAGAAACGCGAAAGTATCAAAACGTTGATTCTCACGCTTTGGAAAAGGGATAATGAGCCGCCGACACGCGCCGAAGAAGTCGCTTTATCAAATGCCGTCAGCATGTATATCGACAAATTGAAAACAGGCATTTTGCCGAGTTTCAATACCTTTTATGAATTTGTCAAAGGCGAATACCGCAACATTCTTAACGAGAAACAAGTGCGCGAAAAGGATTTTGATGTAGCCAATTTTCTCAATGTGTTAGAGCCATATTATAAAGGCGGTGAATATGATTATTTGCTGAACTCCGAAAAGCAGTTGGATTTACTTTCCAAACGCTTCATCGTTTTTGAAATTGATGCTATTAAAGACCACAAGATTTTATTTCCGATAACTACCATTATTATCATGGAAGTTTTTATCAACAAAATGCGCCGGTTAAAAGGTATCCGCAAGATGATTTTGATAGAAGAAGCGTGGAAAGCTATCGCCAAAGAAGGTATGGCAGAATACATCAAGTATTTGTATAAAACCGTCCGCAAATTTTTCGGCGAGGCGATTGTCGTAACACAGGAAGTGGACGATATTATCGCTTCGCCCATTGTCAAGGAAAGTATTATCAACAATGCCGACTGTAAAATACTGCTTGACCAACGCAAATACATGAATAAATTCGACAGTATTCAGGCATTGCTCGGTTTGACTGAAAAGGAAAAATCACAGGTGCTTTCTATCAATATGGCGAACAATCCCAACCGAAAATACAAAGAGGTATGGATTGGCTTAGGTGGCGTTCAGTCGGCGGTTTATGCAACAGAAGTTTCTTTGGAAGAATATTACGCCTATACAACAGAGGAAACCGAAAAATTAGAACTTTTCCGTATAGCCGAAAAGTTAGATGGCAATATGGAGTTGGCTATTAAACAATTAGCCGAAAGCAAACGAAAGAATGAATAATTAACAATTAATAATGAAAAAAATGAGAAAAGTAATTTTAATAATGAATATCGTGCTTGTCGGTTTTACGGCACAAATAAGAGCGCAGTTTGTGGTTACAGATCCGGCAAACATTGCTACAAGCATTACCAATACAGCTAATCAGATTGTGCAGACATCTTCGACGGCAACAAATATGCTCAATAATTTTCGAGAGGTGCAAAAGGTTTATAATCAAGCAAAAGGCTACTATGACCAACTCAAATCAATAAATAACTTGGTAAAAGATGCCAAAAAAGTCCGTGATGCAATGCTTATGGTCGGAGAAATCGGCGACATCTATGTAACCAATTACCAAAAAATGCTGTCCGACCCACACTTTCGCTACGATGAATTGGTAGCCATTTCCAACGGCTACACCATTCTGTTACAGGAAAGCGCCGATATGCTGTTGGAAATGAAAGATGTTGTCAATGTAAACGGACTTTCCATGACTGACCACGAACGCATGGATATTATTAATTATGTGTACGACCAGCTGAAAAGCCACCGGAACTTGGTAAGCTATTATACGCGCAAAAACATTTCTGTTTCGTATCTCCGTGCCAAAAAAGCAGGCGACACCGACAGGGTAATGGCTTTGTACGGGAATGCGAACGACAGGTATTGGTAATCAATAACAAATGACACCATGATGTTATTAGCAATAAATTTCGACAACCTGCATCAGATTCTCCGCAATCTTTATGTGGAAATGATGCCGCTTTGCAGCGATATGATAGGCGTAGCCAAGGGAATTGCCAGCTTGGGCGCATTGTTTTATGTCGCCCACCGCGTTTGGCAATCCCTTGCGCGGGCAGAGCCGATAGACGTTTATCCGTTGCTGCGCCCTTTTGTTATCGGACTTTGCATTATGTTCTTTCCGGTTTTCGTATTGGGAACAATCAATACAGTACTGTCGCCTGTGGTAAGAGGAACGCACCAAATGTTGGAAACTCAAACCTTTGATATGAACCGCTATCGGCAGCAAAAAGACCGGTTGGAATACGAAGCCATGATGCACAATCCCGAAACGGCGTGGTTGGTTGATAATGAAACGTTCGACCAGCGATTAGCGGAATTAGGCGTGTTCGATGCGCCGGAAATGGCAGGCATGTATATCGAGCGCGGTTTTTACAATCTCAAAAAAACAGTCCGCGATTGGTTTCGCGAATTATTGGAAATTCTCTTTCAATCGGCGGCGTTGGTCATTGACACAGTACGAACGTTCTTTTTGATTGTATTAGCCATTCTTGGCCCAATCGCCTTTGCGATTTCGGTCTATGACGGCTTCGGCTCAACCTTAACACAATGGATTAGCCGCTATGTATCGGTTTATTTATGGCTTCCGGTTTCCGATTTATTTTCGTCCATTTTGGCAAGAATACAAATATTGATGCTGCAAAACGATATTTCCGAACTGCAAAACAACCCGAACTATTCCATTGACGCCAGCAATACCGTTTATATCATATTTATGCTCATCGGAATTATCGGGTATTTCACTATTCCGACAGTGGCAAATTGGGTTATTTCAGCCGGCGGAATAAGCGGATACAACCGCAATCTGAATACAGCGGCAACTAAAACAGGCGCAATGGCAGGCGCTGCAGCCGGCGCAACGGCAGGAAATATCACAGGACAATTAATCAAGTAATCATTCTAACAAACAGTAAATTATGGAATTTAAGTCATTAAAAAATATCGAAACAAGTTTTAAGCAAATCCGATTCTTCGGAATTGTGTTTGTGTGTCTTTGTGCGGCTATTGTGATTTATTCGCTTTTCAGTGCGTACAATTTTGCCGAAGCGCAACGGCAAAAAATCTATGTTATCGACGGCGGAAAATCGCTGATGCTGGCGCTATCACAAGACCTTTCACAAAACCGTCCTGTTGAAGCAAAAGAACATGTCAAACGGTTTCACGAACTCTTTTTTACGCTTTCGCCCGATAAAAATGCGATAGAAAGTAATGTCGCACGAGCATTGTTTTTGGTGGACAGAAGCGCCTTTGCCTATTACAAAGACCTGACGGAAAAAGGATTTTACAACCGCATTATTTCGGGGAATATCAATCAACAGCTGCAAGTGGACAGTATTGCCTGCAATTTCGATACTTATCCTTACAGGATTGTTACCTATGCTCGACAGCTGATAATTCGTGAATCGAACATCACCGAACGAAGTCTTGTAACACGCTGTAATTTAATCAATTCGGTAAGAAGCGACAACAATCCTCACGGTTTTACCATGGAAAACTTTGAAATCATCGAAAACCGCGATTTGCGTGTCATTAACCGATAGGAAAGGAGAAATTTTATGAAAAAGAAAATAGTTGATTTTTTGTCAAACGTTTGGGAAGAAATCACATATAATTTGAAATGTTTTTGCGGAGGACTTACGCCGGTGAAACGTCTTATTATCGTGTTGGTCATCGGTGGAATATTGAGCATTGCTTATATCTACACGCTGGTCAGTTCCATTTGCAATATCGGAAAACAAGATGCAGGAAAGGAATATATGGAATTGCAGCACATTGAAATTTTGAAACTGCAACAAAAGCAGGATAGTATTAACATTTTAAATCAACAAGAATATGAGTACGAACAATCAGACAAATAAACCCAAATTGTCCAACGAACAAAAACAAAAAATACAGAAATACGCTGTTTTTGCGGTCATGGGCATCATTTTCGCAGCTTGTATATGGTTTATTTTCGCGCCTTCGGCAGACGAAAAAGCGAAGCAGGAACAACAAATGGGTTTTAACGCCGATATTCCAATGCCGAAAAACGAAAGCATTATCGGCGACAAGCGCGATGCTTACGAGCAGGAACAAATAAAGCAAAAACAAGCAGAGCGAATGCGTTCGCTTGATGACTTCAATTCGCTGTTGGGCGAAACCGGCAAAAGTCAGTCCGGCGATTTGGCATTGCTGCCCGATGAGCCTTCTTCCACCAAAACAAGCAATAGCGTATATTCGCCAAGACCAGCATCGGTACAAGGCTCAATGAATGCCTATCACGACATCAATCGCACATTGGGTAATTTTTACGAACAGCCAGCAAATGATGCAGAAAAAGAACGCTTGAAACAGGAATTGGAAGACCTAAAATCGAGAATGGAAGAAACGGACAACCGCAAAAACGCTATTGATGAGCAAGTGGCGTTAATGGAAAAATCGTTTCAAATGGCGTCAAAATATCTTCCAATGAGCGGAACGACAAGCCATGCAGCAGAACAACCGGCAAGTGTTGCAACCAACACTTCAGGCAAAGCGGTAGTTGTTCCTGTTACGCAATTTGTAGAACAAACCGTATCGGCGCTTCCGCAGGAACTTTCCGGCAAAGAAGTAATGCAGGCATTAGCACAACCGCGTAACATGGAATTTTTTACAGCGACCGCTGAAACATTAATGGAACGGAAAAATACCATTGCTGCCTGCGTTCACGCCGACCAAACCGTAATGGACGGCGAAAGCGTCCGCTTGCGGTTATTAGAGCCGATGCGGGCAGGCAAAATGTTTGTCCGTGAGAACACGATGTTGTCCAGCTTTGCCAAAATTCAGGGCGAACGACTGCAAATAACGATTCACTCATTGGAATACAACGGTACTATTGTTCCTGTGGAAATAGCAGTTTACGATGCAGACGGTCAGCGCGGTATTTTTATTCCGCACACAAAGGAAGTGAACGCCGGCAAAGAGATTGTCGCCAATATGGGAACAAATGCCGGCACCAGCATCAATCTTTCCAATGATGCCGAAAAACAATTTATTGCCGATATGGGACGCAATGTGATTCAGGGCGTTTCGCAGTTTACAGCGAAAAAACTGCGCGAAGTAAAAGTCAATCTCAAAGCCGGTTATCGTGTTTTTCTATTGCCCGAAGGAAATATCAATAACAGCCAACTTGCTAATAATCAATAATTATTTACCATTAAAATTTAATAAAAATGAAACAGTTTTTTTTAATGATTGCTTTTACAGCAATCGCAGCAGTAACAACATTAGTACAGGCTTTGCCGTCCACAGGCGACTTGTACAGCGGTTTGACGCGAAAAATAGAGTATGACCGCATGATTCCGCCTTACGGCATTGAAGTCAGTTTTAACAAGACGGTACACGTCATTTTTCCGTCGCCGGTGCGCTATGTGGACTTAGGCTCTGCCAATATCATTGCAGGCAAAGCCGACGGCTCGGAAAATGTTATCCGCGTCAAAGCTGCCGTTGCCGGTTTTGAACGGGAAACAAACTTTTCCGTCATTACCGAAGAAGGCAGTTTTTACAGTTTCAATGTGAAATACGCCGATGAGCCGGAAAAGTTGAACATAGAAATGAAGGACTTTATCCACGACGGCGAAGCAGTAAATCGTCCCAACAACTCGCTGGATATTTACATGAAGGAACTCGGAAATGAATCGCCGAAAGTAGTGAATTTGATAATGAAATCAATTCACGAAAGTAATAAGCGTGAAATCAAACACATCGGCTCGAAACGCTTTGGTATTCAATTACTGCTCAAAGGAATTTATACCTATAACGATTTTCTGTATTTCCACATTCAGACAAAAAACACTTCGCAAGTGCCGTTTGATTTCGATTTTATCCGCATCAAAATTGTAGATAAAAAGGTAGCAAAACGCACTGCTATTCAGGAACAGGTAATATATCCTGTTCGCGCTTACCGCTACAACATTCAAATACAAGGTGGAAAAACAGAGCGTACAGTATTTGCACTGCCGAAATTTACCATTCCGGACGGTAAGCATTTAATTGTAGAATTGTACGAAAAAAACGGCGGTCGGCATCAGCGTTTTGTGGTGGAAAATGCTGATATAACCCGCGCACGAGTCATTGACGATTTAAAAGTGAAGTAAATATGAAACGGATTATCATCATTTTCGCAGTCGCCTTGTGCCTGTTCACTCAGGCACAGGCGCAACGCTGTCTGCCCGGACAAAAAGGATTGCAATTTACTGCCGGAACAGTAAACGGCTTTAATCTGAATCCACAAAGCGCCGATTTTGCTTTTCATGCCGGAACGGCATTTTCCTCTTATACCAAAAACGGTAATCGTTGGATATTCGGTGGCGAATACTTGGAAAAACGCTATCTGTACAAGGATTTGAGCATTCCACAAACGCAATTTACGGCTGAAGGCGGTTACTATTTGAATTTTCTGTCTAATGGCAGTAAAACGCTGTTCTTTTCGCTTGGTGCTTCTGTTTTGGCAGGATATGAAACGGTTAATTGGAATAAAAAACAGTTGTTTGACGGTGCAACCGTCAAAAACAAAGACGCTTTTTTGTATGGCGGCGCTTTTACGCTCGAAATGGAAGTTTATCTGTCGGATTGGCTTGTATTGCTCGTCAATGTACGGGAAAGACTGTTGGGCGGTTCGTCTGTGGGTTTGCTCAATACACAATTTGGAACGGGATTAAAATTTATATTAAACTAAAAAAACGATTACAAAAATGAAAAAGACATTATCATATTTCTTATACACGATGCTAATAGCCGGCATCGTCTGTGCCTGTAATGACCAGCTTGATATTACTCAACATTATGCTTTTGATTTGCTCACGATGCCATACCCTAAAAAGATTGTTCAAGGCGAAATGCTGGAAATCCGCTGTCAAATAACAAAAGAGGGCAACTATGCCGGCACAACCTTTTTTATCCGCTATTTTCAAACAGACGGAAAAGGAGAATTGCGCCTCGATGACGGCAGAGTATTAATTCCCAACGATTTGTTTCCACTGACAAGTGATATGTTCCGGTTATATTACACTTCGCACTGTACCGACCAACAAAATATTGATGTGTATATTGAGAATAATGTTGGGCAGGTGGTAAAAAAAACATTTTCATTCCAAAATGAAATTGCCCAAAAAGAAATTGAACCTTAAACGATTCATTTTATGATTATTAATATTATTACAGGTTATCTCATTTTCAGCATTATTTGCTGGTTATATATTGTATATGAGATAAAGAATGCCCCAACAGACATAGAATTGTTGGGTAAGGAAATCGAATAATACACAAGCAAAAACAACGGACGATAAAAAGATTGT
>Ga0082212_10012208_pt1 | contig 10836 bp, 7 predicted proteins | sample TergutNt197P3_FD_71548 | JGI IMG/M metagenome (GOLD analysis project Ga0082212, IMG submission 71548) | Neocapritermes taracua P3 segment gut microbial communities from Petit-Saut dam, French Guiana - Nt197 P3 | ecosystem: Host-associated > Arthropoda: Insects > Digestive system > Gut ...
TTGAATTCGCCTTTTTCAAGGTTTGCTTCCGAGATTTTCAGCGATTGAACAATTCTTTGCAGATTCTGGGCATAAACAGGTACGTCGCCGATTTCCCTGATACACGGTTTGGTCACGACTTCTATCAGGGGAACACCCGACTTGTTAAAATCAACCAAAGTATGATTCGGTTCATGCACTAATTTAGACGCATCTTCTTCAATATGAACCTGTTCCAACTGTACGACAAACACCGTTCCGTCATTTCGATAACATTGAATATACCCGTCAGGTATGATCGGTCTGCTGAATTGAGTCAATTGATAGTTGTTTGGCAAATCAGGATATACATAATGCTTTTTGTCCCAACAAATTATCTTATTACGAAAAGACGAATGTACCGCTTTTCCAAAAAGAATCGCCTTATTGACAGCCTCGCGGTTGACGACCGGCAGTGTGCCCGGCTGTCCCGTACATCCTGAACAAATATGGCTGTTTGGCACGTCGGTTTCCGAATTTGGACAGGAACAAAATAACTTGGATGCGGTATTTAACCGGATATGCGTTTCGAGACCCATGATCACTTCCAGGTCTAATTCGTTTAATTTCTGTGTTACGGTTTTTATGTCCATCTTTCTGCCTTCTCTAAATAATTTGCAAATGAAAGTATTAAATCTTCTCGATTTTTACCGGCTGTTATCTGAATGCCTGTCGGTGTAAACAGAGGTGCAGTCAATGTCGGTAATCCCGCCAAATTGAAACATGCGGAATATGCATCCGGCAAATACATCATGTCCTGACTTTGACCAACCTCCGGAGGTAAAGTAGCCGATACAGGCGAAAGCATCACATTTACTTTTTCAAAATCACTGTTGATTGCATGTATAATCCGGTTCTTCATAATCCTTGCTTTCAGATATACATCCTCATCGTATCCGTGCGACAGCACCTGAATCCCGCCGGTAATGCGTCTTTTTGTTTCGCCGGTTAAATTTTCGGATCGTGTAATCATATATCCGTCCTGCACATTTTTATGGTTTGATCTTGCCCCATAAACCGAACCGTCTAACCGTGCCAATGCGGACGACGCCTCTGCCATGGCCAGCACCTTGAAGGTTGAAGCCGGCACTTCCACATCGAACGAATCCAAAGGAACCGCCTTGATGCCTTGAACAGATAGCTTTTCAATCATCTTTTGGAAAGCGGATTTCAGGGTGGAATCTATGTATTTGTTTTCGATGAAAGGCTTATAATAGCCAACGGTAAATTGTCTTTCCGTAGCGTTCTCTTCGAAAATGTTATCCGGTACAGGTGTTGATATACAGGAGATTTGGTCGTGGCTGTCCCTGCCGCTCATGGCATTAATCAAAATGCGTATGTCTTCCGGCGAAGAAGCGATTGGCCCGATACAGTCGGTCGACGACATATTGGCCATCATCCCATACCGCGATACCCTGCCGTACGTCGGCTTTAATCCATATACCTTGTTGTATCCGGCTGCAATAGCGCCCCCCGTATTTCCGGCGACGGAAAAAACAGTAAATCCTTTGGCTACATTGACAGCGCTGCCACTGCATGAACCGCCTGCTACCCTGCTTTTGTCATGCGCATTAGTTACCGCGCCAAAAACAGAGTTTGCTCCCGTACTGCCCTGTCCGAAACTGTCGCCATTTTCTTTTACAACCGGTATGGCGCCGGCTTCCATGAGTTTGCTAAGCGCCGTCGCCGTATAGGGTGAAGTATAGTTTTTCAAAAAACCCGAACTTCCCGTTGCGACGCTTCCCTGCAACATGATAATATCTTCGACGCCAAAAGGTATACCTTCTAACAATCCGATTGACTGTCCCGTTTTGATTTTTTCATCTACTTTACCGGCTTCTGCAAGGGCGGATTCTTCCAATAGCAAATTTGCCGTATTATATGCGTTGTCGCTTAACAACGCAATCTTTTCCCGTACTAATTCCCGGCACGTGATTCTGCCGGATACCAATTGCTGGTGTATATCGCGTATTACTGACTTCATTATTCTTCAATTACCTTGGGTACAACTAAATAATTATTTTTGCTGAGCGGGAAGTTATCAATAATGATTTGCCGTTCTTTTGCGGACGATTCAATCACAATATCCTCTCTCAGTGCATTTATTGTAACAGCGCTTTCCGACATCAATTCAACAAAATCAATATTGTTTTGTTCCAAAACTGCCTCACGGACAATTCCAAACATCTGCCCGACCGATTCGGACGAGGCGGCATCCTTGATATTGGTCAGGATTTCCAAAGAAGTCAATTCACTCATATATAACTGCTCTTAATCGATTAATAATCATGTTTTTTAAATATTTATCATGACATTTTAAAGCTACAAAATTACGATTTTTTGGCAAATATACAAACATTATGGATGTATATCATAAAAACCATTATCTTTGTGAGCCAAAAAACGTAAATGATATATGTTATGACAAATATGTACGAAGAATTACTCGGGAAATGGCTGGTTTATTTAAACTTCAGCGAAACCGGCATCAATAACAGCATCGCATGGATCAGTTTGCTGACCCTGATTATTGCAAGTATCATCGCTTATTATATTTCACTGCTGGTTTTAAAAAGAATAGTAATCAGGTTTATTCGCAAAACGTCGAATACTTTTGATGATATGCTGCTCGACAGTAAGGTGTTTCATCAATTAGTTTACCTGATACCGGTCATTATCATTGATAAAGGGTTGAAATCAATCATACAGGCGCATGAATTGCCTTTGGTTTTCATCAACAGAATCATAGAGTCTTTCTACGTAATTATTTTCATCGGGATTGTACATTCATTATTAAGCGTTTGGAACACAGTTTATTCGAGGACATACAAGGAAGGGCGATCCATTAAAAGCTTAGTGCAGGCCATTAAGATTGTTGTTACCATCATTGGCGTTATCATCATCATTTCCATTTTGTTTAACATTCATACAAAAGTCATATTGACGGCCATCGGTACGGCATCGGCTGTGATGCTGCTTATTTTTAAGGATACGATTTTAGGTTTCGTCAGCAGTATTCAACTGGCTACAAACAGGATGGTGCTGCTCGGCGACTGGATTGAAATGCCCCAATATGGCGCAGACGGATCTGTCATCGACATATCGCTTGTTACCGTGAGGGTCAGAAACTGGGACAATACGGTGACAACCATTCCTACTTACGCCTTGGTAACCAATTCCGTAAAAAACTGGCGCGCCATGTCAGAATCGGGCAGGAGGCGTATCAAGCGATATATTTATATGGATATGACAAGCGTAAAGTTCGTTGACAGTGAACTGCTGGAAAAATTACACAGGATACAGTCAATCAAAGATTATTTGGATTCTAAATATAAGGAGTTAGAAGTATATAACGCGCAAAACCTGATTGACGAAAGTGTAGCGCTGAACGGGCGTCATCAAACCAACCTGGGCATTTTCAGGGCATATATCGTGCACTATCTGAAAAATCATCCCGATATCGACCATGAATCATCTACCTTTTTAGTGCGACAGTTACAACCCACCGATATGGGTATCCCTATTGAAATCTATGTTTTCACAAATACTTCCGAGTGGGTCGCTTACGAAAATATTCAATCCGACATCTTCGATCATATCCTGGCCAGCGTGGAATTTTTTGATTTACACGTCTATCAGCGACCGTCATGGAACGACTACCGGACAAAAGAATTGTTCGGAATGAAAAAGAATTAATCTACCATCCCTTTACTTTCGTCGATTTTTATTTGGCGTTTGTCGATAAATATTTTCACACGACACGCCTTGCGATACTTTTGTCGCAAAATTACGGGTAAAAAATGTAACAGGTCACTCGTAATTAGTAATTTGTAATTTGTAATTAATTCAAACTATGCGACAAAAAAGTATTTTATGGACAATTGGATGGGTAATGGGAATTTGCCCTTTCTGGCTGACAGCGCAGCCTTCGGGAAACATTCGCGGCGTTGTGACCGACGGCGCTTCCGGACAGACGATTCCCAATGTGACGGTAGTTGTAGTCAATTCAAATCCCGTGATCGGAACGGTAACCGATTCGGCGGGTCAATTCCGGTTGAACAATCTGCCGATCGGACGTTACGACATTCAAAGCAGTTACATTGGATATGAACCGGTTGTTTCACGGGAAATAATGATTAGTTCCGGCAAGGAAGCGCTGCTGGAAATTGCCATGCGGGAAGACATTCAAATGCTTGGCGAGGTGACGGTTCGTCCGAAAGTAAACAAGGAAAAGCCGTTGAATACGATGGCGCTGGCAGGCGCCCGAATGCTCAGCGTGGAGGAGTCGAGCCGTTATGCCGGCGCGTTCGATGACCCTGCCCGTCTTGTTACGGCTTTTGCAGGCGTTTCAGGCGGTATGAGCAGCAACGGTATCGCCATTCGCGGCAATTCGCCGATGTTTCTGCAATGGCGGCTGGAAGGCATAGAAGCGGTTAATCCCTCGCATTTTTCCGATATCACAGGTATCGGCGGGGGTATCATCACGGCATTGAGTTCGCAGGCGCTGGGCAATTCCGACTTTTTTACCGGCGCTTTCCCTGCCGAGTACGGCAATGCGCTATCGGGTGTGTTCGACATGCAACTGCGCAGCGGTAACAACCAGAAGCACGAACATACGGCACAAATCGGCACGTTGGGTGTTGAATTTGCCTCCGAAGGGCCATTCATCAAAGGTAGAGACGTTGCGCGCAACGTCTCATCGTACCTGTTTAACTACCGGTATTCATCCATGGGGCTGATGTACAACCTGATGCCCAACCTTGTGGGCGATGCGGGGGCTATGCTTTACCAGGATTTATCGTTTAAACTGAACTTTCCCACGCTGAAAGCGGGAACCTTTTCCGTCTGGGGCGTCGGGATTACCGACCATTATCCGGTCAATACCCCCAAAGATACAACGAAATGGGACAACCTGGCAGAAGGTGCAGCCGATTACAAACAGACCAAAGCCGTCGGCGGAATAGGTCATAAAATATTCATCGGCGAAAAATCCTACCTGAAAAGCGCGCTGGCTGCCAACTATATGCAGAACCGAATTGTAATGGACTATATTTATACGGACTGGCGTTCAGCACCCGTTGCCGACATGCGAAATACGAACTGGAACATAGTTTTCGATACTTACCTGAATACCAAATTCAACGCGACGCATACCAACCGGACGGGCGTCAATATCACGGGTCTGTTTTATGATTTGGATTACTGGATGAGCCGCGACTTTAACGATATCTATGCAGACGAAATAATCAACTTTGCAAGGGGTAACGGCGGTTCGATGGCATTTTCCGCTTTCAGCCAGTCATCGTTCCGGCTGAGCAGCCGCCTGACGGCGAACGTCGGCCTGCATGGCCAGTATTTCCGTCTCATTAGAAAGGCGTCGGTCGAACCGCGTGTAGGCCTGCGCTGGCAAACCGCGCCGAAACATGCTTTCAGTCTGGCGTATGGCAAGCACAGCCGCCGCGAAAACACGGACTTTTATTTTGTGGAAGGGACGCCTCCCCCTACCCCCTCCAATAGAGGGGGAAATGAAGTGTTTCCTAATAAGGCTCTTGATTTTGCCAAAGCGCATCATCTTGTGGCGTCATACGACTGGTCGGTTTCGGACCATCTCCTCCTGAAAGTAGAGCCTTATTTCCAGTATCTTTATGATATTCCCGTCGAAGCGGGCAGCCTGCTGTCCATGATTAACTACCGCGATTTCTGGATGATGCTTCCTTTGATCAACGGCGGAAAGGGGAAAAACTATGGCATCGATTTTACGCTCGAACGTTACCTGCATCAGGGTTACTATTACCTGCTGACCGCGTCGCTTTTCGAATCGCTCTATACCGGAGGCGACGGCGTATGGCGCAGCACCCGCCTGAACCGCAATTTCATTGCGAACGCATTGGGCGGCAAGGAATGGAAAACGGGTAAGCAAAAGCAAAACATGCTGAGTGTCAGCCTGCGTTTCACGCTGCAGGGCGGCGAGCGCTACATCCCCGTCGACGAAACGGCTTCGATAGCGTCCCAAAGCGTCATTTACGACAATTCCCAAGCCTACAAAAAACAGCTTTCGCCCGAATTTATCAGCCATTTTACAGTCGCCTACAAAATCAACCGCGAAAAGCTGTCGCACGAGATTTCCCTGAAAATGTTCAACGTTACCGGCAACGAGGAATTTAGCGGATACTACTACAACTACCGCTCCAACCGTCCCGAAATGTACATGGGCGCCGTTTCGATACCGAATGTGAGCTATAAGATTGAGTTTTAGATAAATAAGAATTGTGATTAGTATTTTTCCTTAAAAAAATTTCCAATTTGGGAATTTTTTTTTACCTTTGCATTTATTTAATAAAAAAATGGAAAGAATTTTTGCAAGGAGTACACTTAGAAAATTTTGGGAAAAACATCCGGATTCTGAGCAGTTTTTGAAAACATGGTATGATATTGCTATGAATTCAAACTGGATAAATCCGGCAGATGTAAAAAAAACATACGCTACGGCAAGTATTCTTAAAAACAATCGTATTGTTTTTAATATAAAAGGAAACACTTACCGGCTGATTGCAAGATTTAATTTTGAAAAGAAATGGATTTTTATTCGTTTTCTCGGAACTCACAACGAATATAATAAAATTGACGCTAACACAATATAAAACATGAAATTATGAGCATTACACCTTTAAAAACAGAAAATGACTATAACATTGCATTGAAGAGAATGGAAATACTTTTTGACGCACCAATTGATACGCCTGAAAGCGATGAAGCGGACATCCTTGGGTTGCTCATTGACGAATATGAAAAGAAACATTATCCCATTGAATCACCCGACCCCATTCAAGCCATTAAAATACGTATGGATGAAATGCAATTGAAACAAAAAGATTTAATAACCATAATCGGTAGTAGCAGTAGAGTCTCGGAAATTTTGAACCGCAAAAGAAAACTTACAGTAGAAATGATTCGAAATTTAAATCGACAATTGAATATTTCGCCAAAAATTCTTATTTGCGATTATGAATTGACGTAACTATATAAACGCCGATTGGCGCCTTGATAAGCGACAGAGAATCGCCACATGATGCTTCTGTAACTCAAAAGATTGATGCTCCCATCGCAAATATTTTCTACCAGGCGACAAAGTGAACAGATTCTTCGGCTTTTACGACTTGTTTACAGGTAGAAAAACGTCGTACTTTGCACCGGAAAAAAACAACCTCATTAACAAATAAAAAAATGAAGAGTTATTCAATTTTGCCGGTATTGCTTTCAATCTGCCTGTTAGCAGGCTGCAAACATAGAGCAGAAACCGAAAACTGTTCAACAGTCAAAAACGTTAAAACTGTTTTCCCGACTATAATGAGCGATGTAACAGTACGGTCGTTCCCGGGCGTGGTAAAAGCGGCCAATGATATTAATCTGGGCTTCAAAACAGCGGGTCAGATTAGTCGTGTTCTGGTCAGGGAGGGTGATTACGTGCGTGAGGGCGATGTGATTGCCGAACTCGACAAAAAGGATTACCTGTTGCAGCTCGAAGCGTCTCAAATTCAATACGACCAACTGAAAACCGAAGTGGATCGGCTGGAAGAACTATACAAACGCAACAGTATTTCGGCTAACGATTATGAAAAGGCAAAAGCAGGTTTGGAGGCTTTGAATATAATGTTACAGGCAAACAAAAACACTGTTGAATATACAACGTTGCGGACGCCTGTTTCAGGATATATTCAATCGGTGAATTTTGCCAGGTCGGAGATGGTAAACGCAGGAATGGCAGTTGTGGCTTTGGTTGATGTTTCATCGGTGAAGGTCGAGAGTGAATTGCCGGCTTCGCTCTATCTTCGCATGGACGATTTTATCCGGTTTGCTTGTCGTACAAACCTCGCAGGTAATGAAGATATCCCGTTGAAATTCATCGGTATTAACCGGAAATCAAACAGCAGTCAGCTGCATAAAATGATTTTTATACCCGAATTTCCCAAATCCCGACTTGCGCCGGGCATGCATGTGGAACTTCTGATCAGTATCAGCGAAAAAACGGCAGGGACGGCTTATTCGCTTCCCGCTAAAACAGTTTTCAGCGAGAACGGTAAAACATACGTCTGGATTGTTCGCAACAGCGAAGTGAAAAAATGCGAAGTGAAGGCGGGTGGAATCAGCCAAAACGGAGACTTGATTATTCTATCGGGCATTACGGACAGAGATGAAGTCGTTAAGGCAGGTCTAAGGTCGCTTCAGGAGCGCGATCGTGTGAATATTATTCCCGAAGCGGCAGCAACCAACAGAGGAGGACTTTTATGAAACTGACCGCTTTTTTCTATCAGCGCCGCACGCTGTTTTGGGTTATGCTGGCAATGATTGTTGCAGGCGGAATTCTATCCTACCGGGTCATGCCCAAACTGGAAGACCCTGCCGTTTCCATCAAACAGGCCATGATCGTTACTTACTATCCGGGCGCATCGGCGCATGAAGTCGAACTTGAAATCACTTCCGTCCTGGAAGATGAACTGAGAACCGTCAGCAACGTCTCGGATATTTGGTCATACTCTTCGGATAATATCTCGACGATAACCCTCGTACTGGCTTTGTCGGTTCCGCCGAAAGAGATGGAGCAGCGCTGGGATATCCTGCGGCGGAAAGTGCAGATGGCTTCGCTGAAACTGCCGCAAGCCGCCTTTCCGTCTGTCGTGATTGATGATGTGAGCGACATCTATGGCATGTTTTATTATCTTACTGCTGACGGATATTCACATACGGAAATGCAGCAATACGCCGAAATGATTCGTCGCGAGTTGTTGAAAGTAGAGGGCGTCAAGCGAATTTCATTTTACGGGATGCGGGATGAAGTCGTCAACATTGAAATTCCGCGTGCCATGCTTGCCCGCAACAGTATTTATCCCATGCAGCTAATGAGCGGAATAAACGCGCTGAATCAACCTGTAAATGCGGGGCATTTTTATACGGACGACCAGAAAATAAAAATGGACGTATCCAGCAGGATAAAAACGGAAGAAGACATTCGGGATATGATTATTCAAACTGCATCGGGTCAGCAGGTTAAACTAAGCGATATTGCGGAAGTAAAACGCGAATACACCGAACCGCAAACCGGCGGTTTTTGGGTAGACGGCGAGCCTGCCATTGCCCTACTGGTCTCGATGGAACCCGATGCGGTTGTTACTGATGTGGGTATGCGTGCAGATAAACGGATGGAGGAATTGCAATCCGTACTTCCTGCCGGATTTACCTGCGACAAGGTATATTTCCAGCCCGACCGCGTTGCTCATGCCATGAACTCTTTTTTGTGGAACGTAGCGGTTTCGGTTTTGATCGTCATTGGCGTCATCATGCTTGCCATGGGATTCCGTAGCGGCGTCATTCTCGGTATCGGGCTTGCCCTGACGGTACTGGGAACTTTTCCGGTTATGCTCGTTGTCGGCGGAACGCTTCAGCGTATTTCGCTGGGCGCTTTTATCGTAGCCATGGGTATGCTGGTTGATAATGCGGTTGTTATCATTGACGGGATTTTAGTGGACAGACAACGCGGATTGCCGCCGGAAAAGTATCTTTTTCGAACGGCAAAAAATACGGCAATCCCTTTGCTCGGCGCTACCGTCATTGCTTTGGTTACTTTCCTTCCCGTAGGTTTATCGCCCGATACGATTGGCGAATATGCAAGCGATTTGTTTTATGTGCTGGCAATAGCCTTGATGGTAAGCTGGGTGCTGGCGCTTACGCAGGTTCCGATTTTTGCTGCCATCCTGAAGCCCCCCTCATCCCCCTCCATAATGGGGAGAGGAAAAGCGCTCATTGGGAGAGTCAGGGGGGGCTTCCTCCTCCATTTTTTTATGAAACATAAACTTGCCGTTTTTATCGTAAGCATCGTTTGCCTGGCTGCATCGGCTTTTGGATTCACCTTTGTCAAATTGAAGTTTTTCCCGGATTTTGATTACAACCAACTGTATGTGGAATATACATTGCCGACGCAAACCTCTTCCGGGCGCGTGAAACATGACCTTTTGGAAATTACCGAAAAATTATCGGGTTATGACGAAATAGTAAAAATCGCCGTCAGTCAGGGCGGAACGCCTGCCAGGTATTCGCTTGCCAGGGCCACAAACTTCGGAGGCGACAATTACGGCGAGATCATCCTCAATTTCAACGATTACCGCGACGCCTACCGCCTCCTTCCCGAAATTCAGCAATGCCTCCGTGACGAATATCCTGACGCATACATCAGGGTACGGAAATATTCGCTTGCAATCACCACAAGTCATCCGGTTGAGGTCATGTTTACCGGACCTGACCCTGCGGTGTTGCATCGCTTATCAGAACAGGCGCAATCGGTGATGCGAAATTCGCCGACGGTTGACGCCGCTTCCGTATGTGATAACTGGCGCCCGCCCGTCAAAACCATATATGCACAATACGCTCAACAGCAGGCAAAAAGCGCAGGAGTCGGACGACAGGATATTGCCAATGCATTACAGGCTTCAACGCAGCAGGGATTGCCTGCCGGTATGATTTACGATGCCGGTAAAAGACTGGTAATCTATTTGAAAGTTCGTGATAATGAAGGTAATTCTATCGACAATCTGGCGGATATACCCGTTTGGAGCGTGATTCCGAATATCGTTCCGGACGATATTAATCTGGCGGGATTGGTACAGGGAAATACTACAACCGACGAGTTGGCAAACGATATTTTCCGTTCCATGCCGCTCGGACAGGTCGTTGACAGCCTTCTAATCAACTGGGAAGAGCCGGTTATTTATCGTTATGGTTGCCAGCGGGCAATCATGGCGCAATGCGACCCGTCGCAGAACGCCA
>Ga0082212_10012209_pt1 | contig 10836 bp, 6 predicted proteins | sample TergutNt197P3_FD_71548 | JGI IMG/M metagenome (GOLD analysis project Ga0082212, IMG submission 71548) | Neocapritermes taracua P3 segment gut microbial communities from Petit-Saut dam, French Guiana - Nt197 P3 | ecosystem: Host-associated > Arthropoda: Insects > Digestive system > Gut ...
TTACAGCTCCGTTTTTGCGCGTTCCTTATGCAATTCTCATCTATCTTCGACAAGGTTTGACTCCTCTCTTGCCTTCGTTTTGCTCGCTTATCACTCCCTCGTTTATTTCGCGCCTTAATACTTCAGACCACCAAAACCGTCATCACCATAAAACGGGCAGACATTCCGGCGCGGGACTACGATAACGCGACTGTCACCTGCACGGAGGCCACCAGAGAAGTCCCGGCAACATTCCTCGACCCCGCCGTGAAGCTTCTCTTGGCTATGCTCGACCCTACCGAATAGGCTAATAGCTTGATACCAAAATGAGGGGCTTGCAAGAACCCCGCCGCGCCATCCGCAAGCCCCTCCGCCATGAACTCAAAACAAAAAAAGGAGTGACTCCAATATGGAAGAAATTACATTGTACACCATGCACGGATGCCCGCGCTGTGCGGTACTAAAACGACACCTAGACATGGCAAAAATTGAATATACGTTGTTTGACGATGTAGAGAAGATGATAGCAATAGGAATGACCTCCGCGCCAATGCTTGGAATGGATGGAAAGTTAATGGACTACGCGGACGCAATAAAATGGGTCGGTAGTAACAAGTAAGATTACAAGCCTTTAATATTAAAATGAGGGGCTTGCAAGCACCAACCGCCGCGCCAATCGGCAAGCCCCTCAAACCTTCAACCATCAATATTAGGAGGCGATACACCATGAGAGGCAGACCCCCAGCACCCGACCCAAACGCCGTTGTCGGATACTACAGATACAGTTCGGACGGCCAAAGGGAGGAGTCAATCGAGGCCCAGCAACGCGCCGTAAAAGACTATTGCCAGCGCAATGGTTTGACCTTAGTGGATGAATACATAGACCGGGCAAAATCGGCAATGAGCGACCGCCGCCCGGAGTTTCAGCGCATGATAGCGGACGCCGAAACAGGCAAATTCAGCGCCGTGGTTTTCCACAAAATGGATAGATTCAGCCGTGATAAGTATGACTCCATACACTACAAACGCAAGCTGAAATCATACGGCGTCCGTGTCGTGTCGGTTCTGGAAAATCTGGACGATTCACCCGAAAGCATCATCATGGAAAGCGTCTTGGAGGGCATGGCGCAATATTACAGCATGAACCTAGCCCGAGAAGTGAAAAAAGGTATGACGGAAACCGCGCTCAAATGCCAGCATAACGGCGGCATCCCTCCCACCGGCTTCAAAGTCAATACGGAAACAAAGCTGCTGGAAATTGACGAGAAAACAGCCCCCATAGTCCGGCGCATTTTTGAACTCTACAATTCCGGGAAGGGCTACATCGCCATCAGCAAAGACCTCAACGCCGCCGGACACAGGACACAACGCGGAACACCTTTTGGTAAAGGCTCCATCTACGGCATACTAATCAACGAAAAATACACCGGAACATTCATCTTCAACCGCGCTACTTCCCACGATGTCAACCGCCGCCGAAATACCCATACCAGCAAGCCCTACGAGGACATCATCCGCATTGAGAACGGTTGCCCCGCCATAATTGATAGGGCTGTCTGGGAGGAGGCACAGGCACGATTGGCTAAGAACGCACGCGCCCCCGGCGCTTTCACAGCCAAAGAGCCATACATGCTTTCAGGACTGATTTTCTGTGGGGAGTGCGGCGCGGCCTTCTCCGGCAACCGCCGCATTGGAGGCAGAAACAAGACGTTGTGCGTGTCCTACCGCTGTGGGCAACGCGCCCGTGACAAAAGCTGTGATAACAGAGAAATCAAATGCGAGTACATGGACGGCCTTGTGTTGGATTTGTTGGAAAAACGCTTTTTCAACGACGTGGCAATCATCCAACTGGCGGCCAAACTCAACCGCCATGTGCAGGAGCAAGCGGCGCAGTCGGCCAGCGTTCTCCCACAGGCCCGGAAGAAGCTGGCAACCGTGAACAGGCAAATTGACAACATCACCGCCGCGATTGCTGACGGACTCTACCAGCCCTCCATGAAGGACAAGCTGGACGCGCTGGAATCGGAAAGAATCAGGATTGAGGCCGACCTACGACAAATGACCGAGATACAGCCCGACATCCCCACCATCACCGAGGACATGATACGCCAAACACTCGTCCATTTCAAGCAGTTTGTCCAGACCCGGAACGTCCCGGAGGTTGCCCGGTTCATCAATAGCTATGTGGAGCGGGTAGAGGTGTTCAAGGAAGATGTGACAGTCACCTTCAAGGCCGCCTTTGACTTCACCCGTGGCGTGGAGGATTTGACAATCACTGAGACGCACCCCATAGAATACAGGCCGCCAAAAGCAATCTAACTTGGTGAAATAGGCAAGTAAAAGGCTCTCGTTTCAAGGCTTTGCGGCCTTGGTCGAGAGCCTGTTTGGTGGAGGCAGAGGGGCTCGAACCCCCGACCCCATGCGTGTGGAGCATGTGCTCTACCAGCTGAGCTATGCCTCCTAGACCGATCCGAATTAACCGGATTGAGTGTAACACAAAACAACATCCCTGTCAAGAAAAAAATCTTTTCCGCCACGGCGATTTGATTTACGGGAATAAATTCCAAGTGATATAATGCACGATGGGGTGAAGGGAATGTGCATTATAGAAGAAATGAGGAAGGCCAGCAACTCAGTCGAGTATCAAGGTTACTACTATCGGTTGTCAAACATCATAGAGATTATGATTTTAGGGTTGCTGTGCCGAATGACAACACTGAAAGACATCCATTTCTGGGCGGATTCTAAGACAGTCCGCCTTATGCTGAAAGAAAACTTCGGAATTAGGATGATTCCATGTTATTCACATTTCACTGTGTTGGTTGGAATGATAGACAGTGAAGAGTTAAACAGGATATTCATGGGATTTTTCGGGAAACTTGTGGAAACAGTGACAGGCAAAACGATTGCAATAGATGGGAAAACTGTTTGTGCTACAGCAAACATGACCTCTTATGAGTCCCCTTTGCCTATAGCGAGTGCTTTTGTTGTCGAAAACGGCATTATGATAGGACAGCTTGCCACAGAAGACAAAAGCAATGAGATTCCCATTGTACGGGATTTGATACGGCTTCTTGATGTGAACGGCGTAACCATCGTGGCAGACGCATTGAATTGCCAGGAAGAAACGGCGAAAGTGATACTGGAAGGGGGAGCGGATTATGTCCTTTCTTAAATTGTGCCGCGCTTTTTGTGCCGCAAAGGCGCCTTCACACCAGATTTGCCGCAGCGCCAAAACCGCCCGATGTTCGGGAGTGCCGTCCCCCTTGTGATTTTCCCGGACAGCTTCCCGACCTGAGATCATCCCCCGCAGGTTCATCAGAGCTGCATGTTTCTCTGGATCTGCATTGCAGCGTTTCATAATCTCTTCTGCAACCATTTTCCATGTCCGGGCTTCTACCTGTTCATCCCCAAAAATCACGACCGTAGGTTTTTTGCCTTTGAAGATGGCAGGGGTGGCCGTTATCGGGTATATGGTTACATAATTCTCTGACTGCCGATTTTCTAATATTACTTCGCCACTGATTTCCAATCTCCTCATAAGACCCGCTATAGTTGCGTCTGCCCTCATTAGTTCATCGCGGATTCTTTGGAGTTCTTGCCTGACATTCATTTGTGCTTACCCCTTCACCAACAACACTCAAACGTTTGCATGTTCTTATTCTATCGTATCCCTTCCCGTTTGTCAAGGCTTTGGGGGGGTTTTTCGGGGCCTTGTCAACTGCTCGAAATTGGTCACAAGTCGTGCAAGTAAAAACCGTCCGGCGTATTCTGCCGAACGGCGATTAATTGTAGGTTGGCTCTGTTTTCAAGTCCTCTATTTGTTGTACATTGTATACTGTTGCAAGCGTTATTGATTCACAATATGCAAGTGCTCCTTTAACGCGTTTTGCAGAACGGAGGAGAAATTGACGTGCTCCCGCTCAGCCACCTCATTGAGCCACGCCGGAATCGTCAATGTTTTCTTCACCGCCCTATTTTGAAACGGGTCGCGGTACATAGCAAGGCATGCGGGATTCCCCCTAGCGACGCTACTATAGCACGTATACAGATACGTGTCAACAACAAGGCACACAATCCCCAGATTTTCCACAATAACAAAAGCAAAATCCTGAAACCCTTTGGCCTGTATTGCGTTGGGGGCCTATGTGTATCCAAAATGGGAAACTCAAAGAAATTAACTCTTGACAAGGGCCGATCTTTGATATATACTTTACAAAGGTCTTACGGAGTAAATAAAAAAATCTGTGTGTTTTTTTAAAAATCTTTTAGCCCCAACGGTTTCAGGCCGGAGTGGCGGAATCGGCAGACGCCCGGGACTTAAAATCCCGTGAACCGTTGGTTCGTACCGGTTCGATCCCGGTCTCCGGCACCACTTCCGGTTAATACTGTTATAACGCGGGGTAGAGCAGTCCGGTAGCTCGTCGGGCTCATAACCCGGAGGTCAGGGGTTCAAATCCCCTCCCCGCAACCACAATCCCTTGAACCGCAACGGTTTGGGGGATTCTCTTTTTTGAGAATCCGTCTGCAACCGATGATTGCAACCAGAACCCCACGAGCCAGTGCGGAAACCATAATATGGTATGCTTCTTTTTTTGCAAAACTCAGTTTGAAGCAATTGACGCCTCCGTCTGCAACCAGGTGGGCAATAGCACATCGGAAAACTTCATCCGGTCTTTTGTACCGTTCAGCTTTTTTGCGTCAAATAAGTTCTCCGGCTCCATTATTAAGGCGCGAAATAAACGAGGGAAGGAACTGCGGGAAAAACGAGGTACAAAACCTTGTCGAGCGCGGATGAGAGTCCTTACATAAGGAATGCGCAAAAACGGGGCTGTAGCACATAAGGGGTACGGACGGGATTCGCGTTTAATAGGGAACCCTCACATAGTACGGACAGGAATGCCGCCTTACACCCTCTATCTAACGCACTCGAAAAGTCTTGCTTGACGATTGCTCTGACCTTATCATACGGAATCCGCACCTCCTCCTTTTGGTTGGGGATCACCGTCACGGTGGAAATAGGCGGCGTCGATACCCCCAATTTCTACTCGGCGTACCAAATCGCCAAAATGTTCGGCGTTCGCTCGCTGAAAGGCAAGCCGCATTTTCAGGCCGTGGCGTCCATCCTCAATGATCTTGTCATTGATGACAGCCACAAAATTGTCATTCCCGCCCGGTTCGGGGATTACGTCACCATCTGCACCCGCTATGACGACTTCATCGTCGCGGAGGTCAGACCTTACTCCGAAAGAGTTAGAGGACTTTATCCTCAAGGCCATCACCGATTATCAGAAGAAGCTCACCCGCCAACAGCAAAGCCGCGACGCCCGCTAGTCTGCATTAACGCAGTCGGCGGGCTTTTTCTTTGGCCGCTCCGGTTTGCATTTTTGCATTCCGGGGCGGCGTTCTGATTACAACCAGTAAAAACTGGCAATCATAACCGAGAACAAGATTGGAGGGCTTTATGGAAAAACAATCGGAAATTATAACCATCAAAATGCAGATGATTCTGAATAAAAGGCTGTATGAAACCAAACAAATCCCGCAAAAAGCATACGCGGCGGCAAACGACATTTTAACGGCACGTTTGACAAAAGCCAAAGAATATGCTATAGTATCACCGTACAAAATGCAGCAATCGGGGTGATTTTTATGGATTTGTTGACACTAAGGCGGCACGTTACAAGCGGCAAGTCGATTTTCGACTTGCCGCTTGGGGTCGTCTATTACGCTAGGGTTTCCACGGAGAAAACAGAACAGCTCAACTCGTTGGAAAATCAGGTTTTCTACTTTGAAGACTACATTAAGAATAACAAAATGTGGAATCTCGTTGGCGGATATGTGGACGAGGGAATCAGCGGGACGAGTGCCCTCAAGCGGGACGGGTTTCTGCGGATGATTAAGGACGGGAAAAACGGCGGGTTCGACCTGATCGTCACAAAGGAAATCAGCCGTTTTGCCCGCGATACCCTTGACAGCATCGGCTATACCCGAGAACTGCTGACCCACGGGATCGGGGTTTACTTCCTCTCCGACAACATCAACACCCTGCTGCCGGACTCTGAGCTACGCCTTACCATCATGGCGAGTATCGCCCAAGATGAAGTCAGGCGGCTCTCCGAGCGTGTGCGCTTCGGCTACCAGCGTTCCATTGAGCGGGGGCGCGTCCTCGGCCGGGACAATATGCTAGGCTATGACAAGGCGGACGGCGTGATGACCGTCAACGAAGAACAGGCCGTCATTGTCAGAAGAATTTTTCAATTATATAACGAAGGCCAGTTTGGGGTCAGGCGCATTGCCCGGGAGCTTGAAAAAGAGGGCCACCTAAGCCCGTTTACCGGCGCGATGCTGTCGCCCGAGACGGTCAAGAGCGTTATTACCAATCCTAAATACAAAGGCTACTACTGCTCCGGCAAGACCTTTTCCGTTGACTACCGTAACAACAAGCGCATCCGGGTGCCCACAGAAGAATGGAACGTGCGCCAAGACGGAAACATCCCGGCCATTGTCTCCGAAGAGGTTTGGGACGAAGCCAACAGGCGTTACCAAAGCCGAAGCGCCCTGATGAAAGAACACGGGCAGGCTTGCCAGTCCCGGTATACCTTCTCCGGCAAGCTCGTCTGCGGCGAACACGGCACGTCATACCACCGGCACATCTATAAAAGCAAGAAAAACGGGGAGCAGGAGGTCTGGAACTGCAAACTGTACCGGCAGAAGGGCAAGGTGGACGGCTGCGACAGCCCCACCATCTACTCTAAGGAGCTGAACGAAATCCTAGCCGGAGTTTTTGAGGAAGTATATTCAGACAAAGACGAAATCATCAACGGACTGCTCCAAATTTATCAGTCCATCGACGCGGTGGACTACACCAAAGAAATCGCCGCCCTCAAAAAGGAGATTGCGCGGCAGGATACCAAGAAGGATGTACTGCTTGACCTTCTGACAGATGGCGTCATCGGCAAACCCGAGTTCACCCGGAGGAATAAAGAGTTGTCGGATGTGCGAGAGAAACTGGAAACAGACATAGGACGCTATAACGAGGAAACCCGATTGGCCGGTCTCAACAGGCAAAATATACAGCGTTTGCGCAAGGTCATGGAGAAGGAATTAGAGGACACGGGGCAGTTCAGCGAACAGGCGGCGGCGGCCCTGCTTGATAAGATTATCGTCCACAAGGTCAACGGGGATAAAAATCACCTGAAACTCGAAATCATTCTGACAGTGGGGAAACGCTTTGTGGCGGAGGTTAAGTCAGATTCTTTCCTTTCGCTAAGGGAGAGGGGTATTTCACAGGCCCAGGTATCCCGCTTGGAGAAAAATGCCATCCATCAAATGAAAAAATATCTGTGAACGGCCGGCCGTCCCGCCGGCCTCTCCTTATCTTTTGACGGGCGGATATAGAATCCGCCCCACTTGCGTTAATCTAAAGGTTATGTTAACCTATAGGGATGAAGAAGCTAATAGAAATACTGCCAATAGGGTGGGAAAAGAAAGCGAAAGAGCTTGGTGCAATGCAGCGGGACAGCGGAGTAATCCGCACGGCGGAATCGTTATTGCGCCTGAATCTGCTATACGTCACAAATGAAGGTTCGTTTCAGCAGGCGGCGCTTGGGATGGCATTGACGGAAGGTATAACCATTTCTAAAGTGGCGGTGTTCCATCGAATAAGAAACAGCGGGGAATGGCTGCGATGGATGGCAAAGGAGAAGTTGGAAAACGAAGGGATGGCTTTGCCGAAGCCGGAATTTTTAGGGGAGCGCAAAGTAATTTTGGTAGACGCCAGCGATGAGGCGGTAAAAGGAAGCCGCAAAAGCGATTACCGGTTGCACTATGCCTTCGATTTGTTCAATTTTCAATGCAAAACCGTTGAAGTTACCGGTATTAAAGAGGGGGAGAAATTAGGGCGATACAGCATAAACGAGGGTGAGATTATCATAGCGGATCGAATATACTGTACAATGTCCGGCATTGAACACGTGTTGGAACACAAAGGCGAGTTCGTGCTACGGTTCAAGTCCAAGGCATTTAACCTGTATGACGCTGCGGGACAAAGACTTGAAATTCTGCCCTTGCTTCGTCATCTGAAATCTTTTGAGAGTGCCGATGTCCATTGTTTCTACCGGTTGCCTGACGGTACGTTGCGCCCCCTTCGGATCGTAGCGATGAAAAAGGATTCGAAAGCGATTGAAACAAGTAAGCGGAAGATGGCGCGCAAAGTCAGCAAAAAGCAAGAAAAAGCAGTGCAGGCAGACACGGTGGAATTGAATGAATACGTGGTTTTGGCCACGAATTTGGAGGATACCAACGCGCAGATTTTGGAATTATATCGTGCCCGATGGCAGATTGAGCAAGTGTTTTATCGCTTGAAATTGTTGTTTGGCTATGGGGATACGCCAAGCAAGCGGGATGACACAGTGCAGGCATGGTTCTTTGGTAAACTGTTGTTAGCGGCGCTTTGTGAGAGCATCCTGAAGAGGATGTCTTTCCCCCCTGAACTCGATTCAATCATTGTCGGTGTTGTTGGAGCGCAGTGTTTGGAGTGAGTTGTGCGTGATCCTTAAATGGGTTGCACAAACAGTTTGGGACTTTCTGAACAAGATAACCTCCATTGATGTCCTTGCTCAGTTCTTTCCGGCTCTTTTACAAAAACGAAAACGTTCTACGGCCCTCGCTCGTGTCTTTTTTCCTTTAGATTAACGCAGGTGGGGCGAACTGTGTTCGCCCGTCAAAAGGTAAGGAATCTCTTATTTTTGATATTGTTTTAGCCGTTTACCGGGAGAGACGGGCGAACACAGTTCGCCCCTACGAAAAAATGGGGAAACTACATAACCATCTTTTTTTTAGCCGCGAAATATGCTATACTTATTTTGCATTTATTGAATCGGGAGGTTTCTGGTGAATATTTCGCGCGCGCGGGTCCACGCGTACGCGAGTGATGGGTCCGGCGTCACGCAGTAAACGTCCTATTCACCGATTCATTCAACGACGCGCAGCATGGCATCCTTGCCATGCGATAACAAGGAGGGGTTTCCCATGTTGCGAAAATATGGCTACAAATTAATCGAGGGCTTCAAAACCCTATGCAAACGCGCCCTGTCCCTCGCGCTCACCGCCGCGCTGGTGTTTACGCTTATTCCGGCGGCGACGCTGACGGCGTTTGCGGCCGTTTCAGATGCCGAAGCGGTTGATACCGCCAATAAAGCGTTGACTTGGGACACTATCAAAAACGGGAATGCTGCGCAGATGAGCGTAGAAACAGACCTGTCCCTTCCCGCAACGGGCGCGGAGGGAACAACAATCGGATGGGTGTCGAGCAACACTGTCGTCATCGGCGCAGGCGGCATAGTCGCCCGTCAGACAGATGACGTCTATGTAACCCTGGTTGCGACAATTGAAAAAAACACCGAATCCGTTGAAAAATCGTTTTACATAGGCATACGCGGAACCGGAATCGGAACCGATGCGGACGCGGTGGCGGACATGAAAGCCGCGCTGACATGGGATTATATCAAAAACGGAAACCTTCTCCAAAGCAGGGTAACCGCAAACCTGTTCCTCCCGACGCAGGGCTTGAACGGAACCGACATTTCGTGGGATTCCAGTCTTGCTTCTGCCATAACCGCAGACGGAGCGGTGCAATATGCAGGCGACACTGATGTTGCGGCACGAAATGTTACGCTGACGGCAACAATTTCGAGAGGCGCGCAGAGCGATACCGTTTCCTTTAACCTGACCGTTCCGGCAAGATATGATTTTATGCAGCATATTAGACCGTCAATCGGAAACGAAGTTCTCTATCCCACAAAAGATTATATGATATCCGACTTTAATGTGCAAACCTACGGTGCCAGAGCCGAGCCCGGGTTTTGCAATAGGGAGGCCTTCCAGGCCGCCATCGACGCGGCGCATGCGGCCGGAGGCGGCGTGGTGTACGCGTCTGCCGGAATTTATGAGTTTCACTCCGAAGTCATTGGCGATAAGCGCGGTCATGCGTACAAATACGTTTTAGACCTTAGAGAAAGCGTTCAGCTCCGAGGCGACTGGGTTGACCCGGACACAAACGGCGGCGCGGTGCAAGGGACTATATTCGCGGTGTACGCCGGGCATAATTCCCCCAACTCCAACACATATGAAGATACCGGAGAGATTGAAAATCAGACGGGCCAAACCATGCTGACCAACGTGTCCGACAGGTTTATTCAAATGGAACGGGGCACGGGCGTGACCAATCTGTCCATTTGGTATCCAAACCAAAGTGTCGGCGGCTCCGCGGTCAAGTATCCGTGGACGCTGTTCCAAACAGGCAGGGACAGCGCGACGCTGGAAAATGTCACCCTGGTCAATTCCTACAACGGTTTCCACTCGACACCAAACAGCGAGCTGCACTATATACTGAACAGCCGTATAACAGCCCTTGAAACAGGTATTAAAGTCCATGTATGCACCGACGTCGGGCGCATCGAAGGCGTGAGCGTCGGCGACTACTGGTCGCGGTCAGGACTGCCCGGCGCGCCGAGTTCTTCGGCTGTGACCGGCTATACCAAAACCTATGCGACAGGGTTCGAGATGCACCGCTCCGACTGGGAATATGTATCTCATTTGAGCGTGACAAGCTATAAGACCGGCCTGTGGTTCGGCCGTGAAACCTACAAAATAGGCGGGCAGAATGTTCTCGCCGGATACACCCCCAACGCCCAATTTTATGGGTTGGATCTGCAAGACTGCGATACCGCTATTCACATCGACGGCGTAAACGGCTTCGGACTGCTGATTTCCGATTCAAAATTCGGAGGCGGCAGGGCCGCGTTCTTTGATACCGAATTTGACACATTGGTTCAATTCAACGGCGTGGATTTT
>Ga0082212_10012210_pt1 | contig 10835 bp, 9 predicted proteins | sample TergutNt197P3_FD_71548 | JGI IMG/M metagenome (GOLD analysis project Ga0082212, IMG submission 71548) | Neocapritermes taracua P3 segment gut microbial communities from Petit-Saut dam, French Guiana - Nt197 P3 | ecosystem: Host-associated > Arthropoda: Insects > Digestive system > Gut ...
TGCGATTATCGGGATGCTCATCGCACTTCTTTTACCTGCCGTCCAAGCCGCTCGTGAAGCCGCACGACGGATGCAATGCTCGAACAATTTCAAACAGTTCGGACTCGCATTGCACAATTATCACGATTCAAAGGACGTGTTGCCAATGGCAACAATGAACGTTCGCATCACGAATCCCGGCGGCGGCATCGCCAATTCGCGAAATTACAGTGCCCAATTCCACGTCTTTCCGTTTGTGGAACAGACGGCACGCTATGCTGCCGTAATCGGCTCGGAACACAGCATGACCGTCCTCGGTGGCGTTACAGGTGGATATACCGGTGCTCAGAATGCTCATCCTGCCCGGCAAGCCATCCAAGGATTTATCGAATCGTATCTCTGCCCTTCCGATCCCAGCGTGATGAATCCCGGTTTGGAAAATGAAGTTGCCCGGTGCAATGTCATGACTTGCCGAGGGGACTTTCTCACGCATAACGCCAACCTCGCAAACGGACTGATGAGCGGTCCGGGAACGGTGATCGTCAACGAAAACGCAGCACGTGCTCCGTTCATGATGTGTTCCACTGCTAATAACGATCTCCCCGGCTGGGCAAATGGAAAGGAAGTGGATTTCTCGAAAAATTTCGGAGCCATCACCGATGGCACGAGCAATACGATGGCAGCGAGCGAAGCGGTTTCTGCCGGAAAAGAAGGCTCAAACAGTATTTTTGGGAGCGTGGCGCGGCTCAATATCGCCGATTTGTTGGACGACCCCAATCATACCGTCCCGCAAGACTGCTTGGATACGCTCAACCCGTCGGATCGCTCCGTTTACACTGCCACTCAGACGGGCAATGAGGTAAACAGAATCGCCGGTGCCGTGCGACGCGGCAACTACATTACGGATGGTCGCGCTGCGAGATTGGGTTTTAATGCGGTTCTCCCGCCTAACTCCCCGTCCTGTGTCAACCTTGGAGACGATCCTTTCCAGCGGTTGGGCTACTTCTCTGCAACCAGCAAGCACACCGGGGGAGTGAACATTCTCCTCTTCGACGGCGCAGTACGATTTGTTACCCAAACGATTGACGCAGGCAAACCAAGCGACATGCAAGCCCGATTCGGTGGTCAGAGCCCCTACGGTGTTTGGGGAGCGTTGGCTTCCACCAGTCAAGGCGAATCAGTGTCCTTTTAAGTGTCCATGCAACATTCGTTTTCCTTCATAAAACCCTTCATTCCATGACTAGACAGACGTTCACCATTGTTCTCTCGGTATGGCTTTGTTGCATCATACTCTTCGCCGGTTGCGGCGGAGGAGGACGGGCAAAACCAAAAGACATGCCCCCCTTGTATCAGGGTACATTAACCTTTGTCCAGGATGGTGTTCCCTTGGATGAAGCAAGTATCATTCTCCATTCGGACAGCAAATGGTCCGTTGGGGGAAAAACCAATGAGAAGGGAGCACTAAAACTGACGACGAACGGTTATTACGACGGTGCTCCAGAAGGTACGTATAAAATTACCGTGCGAAAAATTGTGGCGGTTGTCAATGAAGCAACCGGTACTGTTACCAAGAAGACAGACGTGATTGAGAATCAATTCAAGCGGGAAAATACGACTCCGCTTGAAGTCGAAATTGGTAAAAAAGATAACAATCAAACTATTGAAGTCGGCAAAGCCGTCAGTGTGAACGTTCCCGTTACAGACTAAACCCTATTAGGAGAACCCTACTATGAAAAATACGATTTCCATGATGAAACCGAAAAGTCGATTTGCCTTTACTCTCGTCGAACTGCTTGTTGTCATTGCGATTATCGGTATGTTGATCGCATTGCTATTGCCAGCCGTGCAAGCCGCACGAGAGGCGGCAAGACGGGCACAGTGTTCAAATAATCTGAAACAACTGGGACTCGCTTTGCATAACATGCATGATTCCCAAAAACAGTTACCCAGTCATCGATACCAGCGGACGTTTACAAAACCTTTTCAGCCCTATCAAGCCGATGACAAGTACCGGGAAAATCACAGTTGGATCACCCCTTTGCCCCCTTACATTGAGCAAACAGCCCTTTTTGCCATGCTCAAGGAAAATAATGATCAGGGACTCGCGGGAAGCGATGGCACACGGCGGTATTGCAACCCCTGGATGGCGAGGAATCCCGATAACGATACCGGTTCGGGAGAGACACCTTGGATGGTAAAATTTCAAATGAATACCTTGCTTTGTCCTTCGGATTCTGGTCGGGGCTATCCCACTTTAGCGCGCACCAATTATCGCGGGAACAATGGCGATATTTGGCACAACCCGCAACGAACGCCGCAACCGCCCGACCGTGGTGTCTTCAGTGATGGTCGATTTTTTGTTGCGACCTTCAGTTCCATCACCGATGGTACGAGCAACACCGTGGTGATTGCCGAAGCGGTCGTTTCCGATTCGTCGAACCTCTCTAGAGTTCTCGGTGGATTTGCGATCAACATTAACGACTCCGGCGATGGCGACACGCCCGGCATACCGCAAGCATGCAAAAGCACAGCCGGGAGTAGCGGGGACTTGACCAGTGCCTACTGGGATCCTACCGATGGGACAGCACTCATCGGTGCACGCTGGGGCGGGGTCGATGTGTTCAACATTTTCCATACGGTGTTGCCGCCGAACAGTCCCAGTTGCGGAAGGGATGGGGGGCACGCGAGTGGTCGCCGCATCGTTTCGGCAAGTAGTGCCCATTCGGGCGGGGTCAACATTGTCATGTGTGACGGCAGTGGTCGTTTTGTAACCAGTTCCGTCGATGCGGGTGATTCGTCGACGCGTCCGGCATCCGTTTGGCATGAAGGCAAGTCAGCCTACGGCGTTTGGGGTGCCTTGGGTAGCCGCGCCGGCGGAGACTCGGTAACATTGTGAGAAACTGAAACTTTCTTTTCCCTTTTCCATTATGAAACATCGTATTGTTATCAACACTGTTTTTTTCCTGATGAGTGCCTTCGTGGCAGTTTCCTGTTTCGTGGGGTGCTCCAAAGGAGGCGGTGGTGTCTCTACGGAGTACGTCGAAGGAACCGTCCACTTGAACGGCACACCGGTGGAAACCGCTCAAGTAACCTTTTATCCGAAGGAGGCACAGAGCGGCATGCCTGCTACGGGTTACACCGATGCGTCCGGCAAGTTCAAACTGACGGCAGCCAAGGGGGACGCAGGCAAGGGTACGCTTTCCGGCGAGTACGTCGTTACGGTTACGAAAATTACCTGGCTCACCGAAAGGCAAATGTTTGAAGGCAAGGAACAGGATGTTCCTGTCAAAGAGGTCAGTCACATTCCGCAGATTTACGCTGCTGAAAAGACCACTCCGCTCACGGCAACCGTTGAAGCAGGGAAGAAAAATACGTTCAGTTTCGATTTGAAAGGAACGCCGTGATTTAGCGTGTTTCACGGCTAAAACGCAAGCGAAAGTACAACTCTACTGTCCCCAAGTCGGCATCGGCGGAAGATACTGCAACGGATTCAATCGCCGCAAATACGGCACCGGTCCCGGTTGCTGTTGCGGTTGCGAAGGTTGAACCGACGGGGCTTCAAACTGTACCGCCGCAACGCGAACGTCATCCAAATGCACCTCGCCAATACCCGCAAGGGCAAAGAAAACGTAATAATTGCTGTCTTCCGGCACATTTCGATAAAACACGAACTCCCGCCACTCTCCTGCTGTGCGTAAAAACCGAAGTGCCAGTTCTTCGCCGCCGAGCGAATCGAAAATCATGAAACCGTCCACCGTGGAAACCAACGGTTGCGGGATTCGCACCCAACCGTTGACGCAAATCATTTCTCCCATTCGCACCGGCATCGGAGGACTCGCCACCCAAAGCGGCACCGTTTCCAATTGCTTCGGTACATCCGAAGGATTCGACGGAGCCACCGCCAATCGCAAACCGGCTTGACCCGAACGCGCCGCCAGCGGTGAAATCTCCTTTTTCGCTACGAAGACTCCTTCGACTTTATGCCCCATCGGTTCCCAGCCGCCCTGCTCCAAAAGCCGCATTTCCATATCGCCGCCGGGCAATCGGTTCGGTCCCAATGATGCTCCGTTCGTTCGTTGATACGCCGTCAAATAGAGCGGCAACGTCGCAAAGGAAACCGAAACCGGTGTCATACACAGATTTACATCGTGCCGCGTCGCTTCCTGCCAGAGTGAACGCCCCACGAACCGCAAGCCTCGCGTTGCCTGCTCTGCCAAAAGATACGACCGAGCATAATCCGGCGGAGTCCGATTCGCCAAAATCTTCGCCAAATCGAGGGCTTCCCTCGTCGTTCGCAGCATCGACTCCTGCTCCGGCATCGCAATGAGCGGTAAATTGTCTTTGGGATGAACGGGAATCGCTTTCGTATCCTTTGCTCGCTTCAATGCCGACAACACTTGTTCGGTCATCGAGAGTTCCAACTCCGCCAATCGGCACGCCAGGAAAGCGGCACGCTCACCAATCATCTTGGCACGTTGTCCCACGTGAGCATAGACGGCATCGTCTTCGCCGAAAAAAATGAGCGAATTCAAGTTTGCCTCTTCGAGTTCGATCTGCACTCCGCCTGCAACCCGCGGACAGGTCATCGGTTGAAGCCGACCCGGTACAAGATGGTACGCACTGTACGTTTCGGGAATTCCCGGCACGATGTACCGGACATTTCCCACTACGGCGGGACCGACCGCCATCTGGTTGTGCCGCTCCTGCCAAAGCGGAACGAGAAGCCGCGACCTGCCAGACCGAATAATCGCACTGCTCACTGCCGATCTGTTCGACCGCGCCAGCGTCGGCATCGGATCACCGGCGGCGAACCACTCTTCGACCATTTGCAATTCCAAATTTGCCAATTCCAATGCCGTGCGACGAAACTCCGAGGCGGGATCATTATTACTCAATGCGGTGTGCGACGTGAATAGAATTCCGCGTGCCCCGGAAGCCAACGCATGATAGACCTGCATCTTAATCTGCTCGTAAGAGACAGCACAGAGAAACGCCGGATTGCCTTCGAACATTTCCCACTGTTGGGTTAACTTTTCCTTAGGTTGTGTTTGAACGGTACACCAGAAAGCGGCATCGGGACGCAACAGCGACGACGGATATTCCCGAAGCCAAGTGTGCGAGTCGAGCATATCCAGCGATGAAAAGAGCGGTTCGCGGGACATCATCAAAATATCGACGGTGCGGCTGTACTCATTGACCCCGCTTCGGGCAGTGCTGAGTAGCGGTCGGTGTTTGAGCCGGTCGGCATTTTGTACGACCTGTGCCCGCTGTGCGTCGCTGGTATGTCGGGGATATGAACCTTCGTTCACGTTCAAGACGTTCAGGTTCCAGACCAAAACGTTATCGTAACTGGAATCGAGTGCCGATGCGGAACGTCCCTGCTGAGCATTGGGGTCATACACTCTGGCAGTTTCCAATTCGGAAGTGTGCGGCGGCGGACAAATCAGCCAAATGCCGACTTGAATCGCTTCCTGCCGGATTTCAGGACTCGGTGCTTCTTTGAGCCAAACGGCATTAAATTTCAATCGACGCAACAATTCGAGCGGCTCCCCTTGATATTCAATCGCCCGAACACCGATGGGCACATCGTCAAGGGACAACTTGCCGTCGCCGAACCGAATGTGAGTCAACGCCGCAGGAGATTCGGAAAGATTGGTGAGCGTATAGGTCGGCGAATCATTCTCGGTATGCAGGGTACGTGTCGTCGGTCGATTCCCACCGACCGGTGCGACCGGAGCGGCAACAAGCGGGGCGGCTGTGTGCGATTGCATCGGCGATGTCCACTCCGTCGAACCGATTCTGTTACCACGCAGAAACACGTTGTCTTTGGAACTGACTAAAATTTTGAAGCCGACATAATTCAGCGGATCGAAAACGAGTTCCTGCTCCGTATTTCCAACATTAGCGGCGGCGTGCCCCACGATGGACGGAAAGTTCATTTCGACTTGCTTCATTTCACCATGCTGCGGCAAGCGTTCGGCAAAGAGTACGATCTGGCGAACGTATTGTCCCTGCATATTGAACGTCATTTTGTGTTCGGCTTGGAGTAATTCGGCGATCCGTTTTGATTCTTTTTGCAGGTTCGGCGTGTTGTTCTTGTCCCAAAAACCGAGCGTTTCCCAATCGCCGGAGCCGGTGTATTTCGAGCCGGGAACGATGTACGAAACCGGACGTTGGGTACCGGGCAGAAACGTGTGGGGCAAAACAATTTGAGCACCGATAGCGATTCCCGACTGGTTGGATTTGATCCGCAACAGGGGAGTTAAATCTTCGATGACAAGAGGAAAGTTGATGGGACAACCGAGTACGATGGCGGCGTTTTCATCGGGCAGTTGCAGGGTGAATGTGGTGCCGTCTTCGGTGCCGTTGGCAGTTTGCGAGGTAATTTTCCCTCCTTGTTCGGAATGGAGCACACGCCAATCGGTCGCCGAAGCAGTGAGAGCAAACAGTGAACAGAACGTAAGACAGAGATAAATTGCTCCTTTGCGCTCTTTGCGTCTTTGCGGTGAATTTTTTAACCGCAAAGATCGCAAAGGAACGCAAAGATTTTTTCCAAAAAACATCATTTTTCAGCCGTTTGCGGTATATTCACCGTTAGCGAGTCGGGGTTTTCCCAACGGGAAGGATAGCAATTCCCGGTTGATAAGAAAAGGGCAAAATCGTCATGAGGAGAGCCAAAGTTCTCTACTCGTTCAGTATAATGGTTCCCTATGAAAAACTGCCTTCGTACATTTATTGCTGTTTCCTTGTCTTCGTCCGTGCTTGCGGAAATTAAGCAAGCGGTGCGAACATTTCAAGCGAATTCGGAAGGAGTTCTTTGGGTAGAACCGAAAAATTTGCATGTAACGTTAAAATTTCTTGGCGATATGCCACTCAACGAATTACCGCAACTGATTGATGCCGTAACGCAGTCCGTTTGCCAGGCACGTTCGTTTGACCTGACATTTCAGGGGTTCGGAGCGTTTCCGAATTGGGAATCGCCGAAAACACTTTGGATCGGCTGCCGAGAAGGTTCGGAAGAATTAAGACACCTTGCGGACAAAATCGACGAATCGTTGTTACCGCTCGGTTTTCCAAAAGAAGCCCGAAGATTTTCACCGCACCTGACCATCGGACGAATCAAAAAGACTGCCCGTCATTCGCCGCTGCTACCCCTACTCGATGAACAGCAAAACCGACGCTTCGGTTCTTGTAGCGTTAGAGAAGTGCAGATTTTTTCCAGTGAACTGACCAAGCGTGGTCCTATCTATGACGAACTCGCTACGATTCCACTGGATTTCTGACAAAGCACGGCGGAACTTTTCTTTTCACCGTCCAGACGCAAACCGATACCGTCGATGTATGCCGATTCGTTGCCCGATAAAAATTCGATTACGGCAGCAACTTCTTCCGGCGTTCCCCAGCGATTGCGTCGGGAATCGGCGGCATAACATCGCTCCTGTTCTTCGGACAACTTTTCTCCCCATCGGGTTTTAATCCAGCCTAACGAAAGACATCGCACCAAAACATTCGGCGCAAGGTCTTCGGCAAGCGAGCGGCTAAAACCGAGCAATGCACCCTTTGCCGCTCCGTAAAGTTGTGCCGTTTCTCCTCGCCAACCGTAATCGACACCGTTCCAGCCGAGAAAAAATAGGGAGCTTCGATTTTGATCGTGTTGATCGGGACTCACCGGGGGGCTTATGCCCCCCGCTCGTTTTTGTTCGATACGCTCTTGCATCCGCTTGCCAATCATTCGGGATAAAAGAATCGGCGTGAACACATCCGCCTGCAAAATCAATTGCAATTTTTGTTCAAACGGCAGGGGAGCCAAGGCAGACGACATCAGATCGAGTCCCGCCGCATTGACGAGAATATCCACGCGGTCGGTCAGTTCGAAAACTTGCCGATACAAATTTTCAGCCGCTTGGTCTTGCGAGAAATCCACCGAGACGACTTCCGCTTTGCCGCCGCAACTTCGGATGGTCGCCTGTAATTCGTTGACGGCGGACAAATTTTGGTGGGCGTGAAGAAAAATTTCGGTCTCCGAAGAAGCAAATCGCTTGGCAACTGCCGAGCCGATTCCGCCAGACGCTCCGGTGATGAGTACGGTTAGTGGGGGCATTTTATAGAAAAACCTACTGGGAAGTGGACACTATTTTATGCAAAGCGTCAAAGCGTGTCTGATGTTCCGACCATGAGCGGACGGAACGTACCCCACCGCTGCACGGTTCGTTGCAGAATTTTACCGCTTCGAGAACTGCGTACCTTTTCGTGCTCCGCGGAGACCGTATTTTTTGCGTTCGACTTCTCGTGCATCGCGAGTCAAAAGACTATGTTCACGAAGTGCCGGTTCCGTTTCGGGATCGTACCGCTTGATCGCCCTGGCAATGCCGAGTTTGCAAGCGTCTGCTTGTCCCGTTGTTCCTCCCCCTTCGACTTGGATCACCACGTCCACCACGCCTTCTTTACCTGTAAGAATCAGAGGAGCCATCACAGCGTTTCGTTGCTGGACAGTCTTGAAGAATTCGTCCAGTTCCCTGTTATTGATGCTGATTTTGCCGCTTCCTGACCGGACACGCACTCTGGCAACAGAAGACTTCCGCCGTCCTGTTCCGAGACTATCGTTCTTTCCGTTTCCTTCGATAATGTAATTGCCAAATTTAACCATTGTACATCTATTCGGGTTATTTTGTTGCTAATTCAAGGGGTTGCGGCTGCTGTGCCTGATGCGGATGTTGTTCGCCGCTCTTGTAAACTTTGAGTTTTGCCAACATTTTGACGGCAAGTTTATTTTTCGGGAGCATTCTTCGGACGGCTTCGGTGAAAATTCGTTCGGGATGCCGCTCGAATCGTTCTCTGGCAGACTCGCTCCGCAACCTTGACCAGCCGGTCGTCCAAGTGTATCGCTTTTGGTCGAGTTTCCTGCCGGTAAAGACAATTTTATCGACGTTCGTTACGACGACGTATTCACCGGTATCGATGTGCGGGGTGTAGGTTGGGCGGTGTTTTCCCATCAGAATCATTGCGATTTCACTTGCCAGGCGACCAACGACTTTGTCCGTAGCATCTACCAAGTACCAGTTTTGCGGCACTTCTCCCGGCTTTGCCATATACGTTTTATCCGTTATTCTCTTGGTCGTCATGTTTTCTCTACTACTCTCTTCACCGTACAAAATTCAGAGCATATTCTACCATAAATCAGCGGTTGACAAAGGGGGTGAGGCAGTCGCACAAGCCGGTGAGCCGGTGTTGCGGATACAACACAACGGCGACCCACTCTAATTGGCTTTGCGAAAATCGACGTGAATATCGTCCTTATCCGGCGTAAAGGGGGAGCGGTAATCCTCACCTGCAAGGCTACGAACGCATGACAATCGGAACTCTTCCAGTTGTTTTCGCATCGTTGCGACGATTTCTGGATGGCGACCGGACACGTCTGTTGTTTCTCCGGGGTCTTCGAGCAGATCAAAGAGCAATTCGTTGGCGGCACCATCCAAATCCGAGAGGAAAACATACCGGTTGTCAATCATCGAGATGTGATGCGAACCTCTCGTGGCATCTGAACCGAATCTTCCGGTCGTTTCAAACATGATCGGACGCGGACGCTCTTTCATCTTCCCATCGAACAGGGGAAGCAGATTGACTCCGTCAAATGGACGGTTCATTTCGTCCAGAGAGATTCCGAGTGTTGCTAAAATCGTTGGAAAATAATCGAGTGAACTGCACGGTACATCCGTCGAGGTTGCCGGGGTTACTTTGCCCTGCCACTCCAAGAGAGCCGGAACACGAATTCCTCCTTGCCACAACGATCTTTTTCGTCCACGGAAGGGTCCTGCTGAACCGCGATTGGAACCGCTGTTTCCGTCCTCTCCTTCGGGACCGTTGTCGCTGGCGAACCAGAGCATTGTGTTTTCTGCAACGCCAAGATTACGGAGTTCTTGTCGGAGGCGACCGACTTGGGCATCCAAAGCGGTAACCACCCCGTAGTAATTTTGCTTTCCGGCGACGTATTGCGAATACATCGCTTTGAATTCGGGACCGGCAACGACAGGTTCATGAGGAGCATGAAACCAAATCACGGCGAAAAACGGCTGTTTTTTCGCAGCGGCATTGCGGATAAAAGGAATTGCCCTATCCATCAGCACGCGGGAATCGCAGCCTTCCAGATTTTCGGTGGCGAGGACTCCCTTTTCGAAATAGGGAGATTCCTTGCGAGTGAAGGGGTCCCAAGTCGGAACGGCATATTCCGTCGAAAACCATGTGTCGAAACCTTTCATGCCCGGTGTCATATAATTCCGTCGGGGATTACGTACCGCTCCTTTGCCGGATGTGTTTGGGTCGAGTGTTCCCAAATGCCACTTTCCGAAATGTCCGCAGGTGTAACCTTCCTTTCCTAGCACTTCGGCAAGACATATTTCTTCTTTCCGCAAATGCCCGGCGTTGGCGTTCCAGATTCCGTATCGAAAAGGATGTCGTCCAGTCAGACAACTACCGCGTGTCGGCGAACAGACTGGTGCCCCGGAGTAAAAGCGGGTGAATCGCACTCCGGCTTTTGCCATTTCGTCGAGGCAGGGAGTCTTGATAATGGTATTCCCATTGAAACCGGTATCTCCCCAGCCGAGATCGTCTGCCATCATGAGAATGATATTCGGTTTGTCCGTCTCGGCGGCGAAAAGAACCGAGGATAACAGCAGAGCGGAAATAAGTGACGATAAGGAACAGAGGCGACGAAACATGGGCAATCTCCGATGCTTGATGAAGAGGCAAAATTCCAAAACGATCGGACGATTGTATTAGTTTTTTGCCCCCCTGTCAAGGTAATTGAGGGCAATGGCACGAGGATTGCAAAGTCCAAAATCGGACAGATGTGGTAGGCA
>Ga0082212_10012211_pt1 | contig 10835 bp, 2 predicted proteins | sample TergutNt197P3_FD_71548 | JGI IMG/M metagenome (GOLD analysis project Ga0082212, IMG submission 71548) | Neocapritermes taracua P3 segment gut microbial communities from Petit-Saut dam, French Guiana - Nt197 P3 | ecosystem: Host-associated > Arthropoda: Insects > Digestive system > Gut ...
AATATACTGGATTGCTTCGTTCCTCGCAATGACGGACACAGCACATTCGTCATTGCGAGGAGCGAAGTGACGAAGCAATCCAGTCTTTCCGTCATTTCCGGCTGTTTGACTTTTCATCCCCATTACCGATGACGTTATTTTACAATCCAGTAATGTTATGTCTACGTTTCTATGCGTAAAAATATTTATATATTGTGAGCCATTGATTTTTTTAACGTTTTTTTGTAAATAAAAAATTTTATTATTATTTTTGCAAATTGATTTGCATTATTCGTATTTATTTTTATGAATAGGTACATTGTAATCAGGATTTGAAATATGATTTTGAAATTTTCACCTAAGTTGTTGATAGTAGAAATCATACGGATTATTATCTACTGCAATAATGCAAAGTGCATTTTTAGAAAAACCACTTATAATCAGATGATAATGAATAATTTTTTATCGATTCTATTTAAAAAGGGCATCGTTTGGCGATTATTTCTGATGCTCGTTATGAGTGTGCCCATACAGTTCGTTCATGCCCAAATCAATTTCAGTTGTCTGCAGGATGCCGTATGGTATTTTGGCGGCGGCGGCGGCGGAATTGCTTTTCGCGATAACGGCGCCGGTCAGAAGGCAGCGGTTAGCGCCTCTGGTGTTTCAAGCGTTAATACCGAAGAAAATTCGCTTACCGTCAGCGCATTCAACTGCGACGGCAGCATCCTTTTCTATGCACAGCATAACCAGTTCTTCAACTCGAAACACCAGCCGATGCCTAACGGCGCTTTCACAGGACATACTTCGGTCGCCGACGGTTTGGCGGGCTGCTATATCGGCAACAACCGGTATATGGTTTTTTCCGTAAATACGTCGTATGAAAGCGGAAACAATACCAACAGAAGATTGGAAGGTCATATCATTGATATGAATGAAAATAACGGATATGGAAGAGTTACTACGAACGGACAATTAGTAGAAACCGGCGTATCCGAAAGCGTTGAAGTTGTACCGGTAACGGGTACCTCGAATGAATACTGGCTGATTTTTTACAATATACAAAGTAATTATTTCAGAGCATCCCTGATTACAAATGGAACCATACCCGGCACATCCGGGCTATTTGACAATTTGCAATCGGGTCAAACCGGTTTTAATGGCGGGAACTGCAACATTATGAAAGCCAATTCGCAGTATAACAGGCTGGCGATAACATTCCGGTATGGCAGTAACAATTCGCCCGGTAGAGTGGTAATTTACAATATCAATCCGGCTGCAGCGACCGTTCAGTCGCTTAATGTTTCGCGTCAGGTAATTCAAACGCCCAACAACACAGAACCTTATGGCGTTGAATTTTCACCCAGCGGTCGATATTTATATTATACTTATTTACTATCATCTAATTCTTCTTACTACCTTGTACAGTATGATCTTCAAACGAATTCGCAAGTGGGCGCTGCCGTTCTATTGGGCGCCGCCTCCATTACCGCAAACGGCGGCTACGGCGGTGGATTGAAACTGGGTCCAGACGGCAAAATTTACGTAAAACGCATTGGACGATATATGGGGGTGATTGACAACCCTGAAATACCTATAACAACATCCAATTTTTATGATGCAAACGGTTTTGATCTGGGCGCAGGCGTCAATTCTACAGGTAAAAATTTCTCTACCGACTTAACCTTTCCCGGAATCTGCCCGCCGCCGCCCGCTAATAACCCGCCAGTTGCCGTCAATGATGTGTACCCGTTTTTTGAAGACGTCAATACGATGTGTATTCCCGTACTGGCTAACGATTACAATCCCAATCCTTCGGAAAACATGTTTATTTCCGGCGTATTTTTCCAGAATGAAGACGATACGACGAAAGTGGGTATCTTGTTTAATCCGGGCGATACCGAAGTCTGTTTGACCCGCAAACCGGGTGCGCGGGTAGGGGATGTAGTCCAGTTGAGGTATACCATCAGCAACAATGCGTTTCCGGTCCGTCAATGCGGCGAAGCGAAAATCATTGTCAGTTTCAGTTTATACCCCGATAATATTGTTGATGCCGACTGTATCGGCGATCCACATGCGTTCACTTTCACTATCAGGGAAGATGACAGGATTACGGGAGGTGCGCATGTCAAGAACACCCCGCTCGTCGGCGATCTGGATGGCGACGGCATACCGGAAATCGTCACGTTCTCAACATCATCAATTGGCGGAAATGAAGTATATAATTACCTGAACGTTTTCGACGGACGGACTTTGGCGCTCAAAAAACAACTCGCGATTACTGCTTTCAGCAACCAGTCGTGGATAACTGCGACGCCCGCCGTGTTAGTCGACGCCAACCAGAACGGACTGGGCGAAATTATCTTCGTTTCCACTGACGGACTTATCCATTGCTACGAAGCCTCCATATCAGGCGGCGCTTTCGATTTGACGCCCAAATGGACGGCGCCGTTCAGTTCGCCTCCCGGAGTTCTGCTCAACAGTTCCACGCTTGCCTCGCTGCCTCAACCCATCGCGACGGATTTTAACGGCGACGGCGTACCGGAATTAGTGGTTTACAACCAGATTTTTAACGCCGTTAACGGCAATCTGTTAGGTACTACCGAAAATATTAACAACGCCTACACGGGGCGCGACCCTGACTTTCTATCCGGTCAAACGAGCGGCTGTACTTTTGCTGCCGTAGCCGATCTGGACAACGACGGTCTGCCGGAACTCATAGCCGGAGGCGCTGTTTACAAGGTGACCATCTCATCATCGGGTAATTCCGCCGCTTGTACGGTGTTGTCCAAAAACACGTCGGTGGGCGACGGCTACACCGCTGTTGCCGACGTCGACCTTGACGGAACGCTCGAAGTGATCGTCGTCAATACGGACGGCGTCAATTCCAATGTAAAAATATGGCGCCCCGATGTAGAAAACGGCACGGCGGGAACTTTTATCACCCGCGCCGTCACAGCCTATAACGGACAGCCATCGCGCTATCATTCTTTCCCGGCAGTCGGCGACGTCGACGGCGCGAAAGAATCCGGTACAGGCAAGATGTATCCCGAAATATGCGTGGCGACCGGAAATGCAATTACCATCCTGAAATACAATCCAGCTAACGGCGGCGTAGGAGAGTCGCTTTCGGAGTTGCACAAAATATCGACGGGCGACGCATCGGGCGGAGCAGGTATCACGCTGTTCGACTTTAACAACAGTGGAGCCAACGAGCTCGTTTTTCGCGACCTGAACCGGCTGCGCATCATCGACGGAAAAACCGGACAGGACGTGGCGTCAATTAACTGCGAATCAAGTACGGAGTCGTGGGCATATCCCGTCGTCGCCGATCTGAACGGCAGCGGCAGCGCGAGTATTTGCGTCTCCGGTTTCAATCAACAACCCAACCCGACTTCTCACGATTTAGTCGTTTTCACCAGCGATTCGCATCCGTGGGCGCCAACGCGCAAAGTATGGAATCAGATACCGTATAACGCGGTGAATATCAACGAAGACCTGACCGTTCCACACCATGCGCTGTCGCCCGCGACACTTTTTCCGGGTAAAGACGGTCAGTTCGGTACCGCCGACGACTTGCGACCCTACAACGGCGCATTAATGCAGCAAACCATGCTGAACAAAATCGGCGTCCCCTTTTTCCTGCTGCCCAACGTCTGGTTTGAGGGAGCGCACAGGATAAACTATTTTCCGTCAACCGATTCGCTGTCCATCGCCTTTGATGTTTTCAACGGAGGCGACGCGGCTATTCATAATCCGTTTTATATAACCGTTTACCGCGATAACATCGGCGACCCGGTACGCCATACTTATGCCTATAACGATAATCCAATCATGAAAGACGAGTCTGAAACGATTATGTTTGGCATTCCCGATTTCAAAACCAACGGCTGGTATCCTTTCGATAGCCTCGTCATCAACCTCAACGACATAGGTACCGGTCATAACTATCAGCCCGCCTGCGATTCGGCGCACCGTACCGAACCGACAGGCAGCATTATCGCGTCGGACGACCGGTTTTTAGTATTCAAAGGCAGTATTCTCAATTTCCTGAATGTAACGTACAACGACATCCTTCCTGAAACGTGTACCGACCCTATCATTCAGATTCTGCCCTCGCCGGCGCCAAAGGGAAGCGCCTCGCCCGACGGTTCGGGCATACTGTATACACCCCCGCCGAACGCATCCTACGATACGCTGCGATACCGTATCAGTTGCGCCGGCCTCGAAAAAGCTGATTCGGCGTTTATCTATATACAGATCGTTGAAAAACCGGATAACATAAGCGATGTGACGTGCTTTGAGCCGCCGACGCCCTTTACCTGGGCTATTCAGGAGGCGTGGCGGAGCATCGAAACAAATATTCATACCCACTCCACGCCTTTCGTGGGCGATATTGACGGCGACGGCATACCTGAAATTGTAGTCGCGCGGGCAAGCGGAGCAAGTACGTACAGTATAGACGGATTTTACATATTCAAGGGCGACGGGAGCGGGGTAGACTTTATTTCTACCGAGCCGGGTCATACCTTCGGATTTTCGAGCCATGCCATTGCGCGCGTAAAAATCGGATCAGACACGATTCCCATGGTCATAATGGTATCCACCAATGACAGTAAGATGCGCGCATACAACCTTTTAAATGGAAATACCCTGTGGACTTCGGACGTTACGGTACTGAACGCAGCCGACTTTTTCAACGGTTCGACGTATACGCACCAGACGCACCTCCATCCGGCATTTGCCGATTTCGATAACGACGGCGTCCCAGAAGTCTATGTTGCCAACCGCATATTCGACGCTACTAACGGCAAACTGCTGGTAGACGGACCGTCGGCAGGAAATAAAGGCTTTGCAATGACTATGACCGGCGAATCGACGAACGAATCCATACAATATTTTACAATAGCTGAAGATGTTTCGGGAGACGGTCGCCTCGAACTGCTGGCCGGTACGCAGGTTTACAGGGTCAATATCAACAGCCGCACCAATCCATCGCTAAACAGTATGACGCTTTTTGCGTCTGTTCCCGACGTCGACATGGGTCATACAGGCTTTAGCATGAAAGACGGGATAACAATTACAGCCGACATAAACGGAGATGGACGGATGGACGTGATAGTGTGTCGCGTACAGGATTCAAACTTCGGTATTGTGGCATGGGACGTTAAAACGCAGACCGTTATTGCCAAAGGTACATTCTCCGTTTCCGGCGGCGGCGTACGTACGGTTTGTTCCGTACCTTTTGTGGGCGTCATCGATGACGAAGGCGATCCGAAAGTAGTCGTGACAACCTCTAACAGTATTAACGGTTTGAAGTATGATCCTGCGACTTCCGCATTTACGCGCGTCTATCAGTTGCCGGTAAACGATACTTCCGGAGCAACAGGTATTACCCTTTTCGACTTTACAAATGAAGGAACAGGTAAATTAGTCTATCGCGACGAGCAGAACCTGCGCATTTTAATTGCCGACAAGTATTCCGGCCAGTTTATCGATTTACTTCCGCTTTCCGGTCCGGGTTCTGTATCCGCCACATCCAGCACGTTCAATGAATATCCGATTGTTGCAGATGTAGACGGCGACGGCGCTGCCGAGATCGTGACTGTCGGCGGCTCTACGGCATTTGCCCAACAAGGTACCCTCCGTATTTACAAGAGCGGCAATCAGCCTTGGGCGTCCGCGCGACAGGTTTGGAATCAGTATGCCTACAATGCAGTCAATGTGAACGAAGACCTGACCATTCCGCCATACCGGCTAGGTCCGGCAACCGTCTTCCCCGGCGAAGACGGCATACTGGGTACGGCCGACGACGTAAGTCCCTATAACAGTTTCCTGATGCAACAGACGACGCTGAACGCAGACGGCATTCCTGTATTTCTATTACCGAGCATCGATACCGTATTTATGACGATAACCGTAGCCGGCGATTCGGCAGTAATCGCGGGAGCAATCGTCAATCAGGGAGGCGCTCCTTTACCGGCGCCCGTTTACTTTACTTTTTACAAAAATACTACTGTTGCGGCTAACATCATTCATTTTGATTCAATTGAACAGGTGTTGCGCGTGGGCGATATTTTGCCGTTTTCATTCACGATAAAGGATTTGAGTACGTTTGGCGATGTGCTGTCGATATGGATAAGGGTAAACGACCGCGAGGGCGATTACCAGTATCATAAGGAATGTACCGAACTCGGGGCATATCATTTTAATCCGTACAACTATCTTATTACATATCTTCCCAACGATGGAACCGGCGCACATTCCGGGACGCGAACCGTGATGCAGGGCATTCTTGAAATTATTCAGGGACAGGGGAATTTGAATCCTCCCACAGGTAAGCCTTATTTCGACAAATGGAATACCCAGCCGGATGGCATGGGTATCAGTCACTGGCCGGGCGACTCGATTTATATTACATCTGACACCACATTATATGCGATATGGAGTACCCGCGCAGAGCATGGCATTTCGCATTGGGCAGACCTGGCGGCTATATCCGCCAACATTGACCGTCTTGGCGACGACTATGTACTGCTGTATGATCTGGATAAAAATTCACCTTATTACGAAACATATAATGGAGGTTACGGCGACGACGTTTTAGGTGGAAATACAGGTATGGGGAACTCCGCCACCGGCTGGCGACCGATAGGCAGCGCAATAAGCCGCCCATTCCGGGGTACTTTCAATGGCGACGGCCATACCATCAGCGATCTCTGGCTCAACAGAAAGGACAATTACACGTGGGGTACGGGTCTGTTTGGAACGATTTCAGGCAGCGTATCCAATTTGACAATCGAACTTGGCAAGAGCGGAACATCCGAACCCGAAGCATCGCTAAAAGCAGGTATTGTTACCACCGGCTCCAATGCAGGCGCGCTGGCAGGAGTAGTTGCTGGCGGTACGATCAGAAATATTCGGGTAAATCGCGGCGTGATAGAAGGGGCTGCTGTTGTCGGCGGTATTGTTGGAGAGGTATATGGCATTGCCGGAGTCTTAGCCGATACGCTCGTCAACCATGCGGAAGTATATGCCAAAGGTCTTGGCGCAGTCGTCAATGCAGGTCAGGATGCGGGAGGTATCGCAGGTCTCTTGCATAACGGTTTCCGCATATCCGACGGCGCTGTGCTGGCAAACACGGCGCCCATCATGGCGGCAGGACGCATGGGCGGTCTGTTCGGCAGATATGAATCCAATTCGGCTCAGTTGTTTTCAGGTACGCCGACTGTCAGCATCCCCCTTACCGGATCCGTGCAGATACTGAACACCGGCGACGTCAATTACACGCCGGGCGCAACAACGTGCGACGGCAGCGGCGGACTCTTCGGCTTCATACAGTTACAGGGCGCAGGCGCCGTAACCATACAAAACTACGGTAACACGGTCAACGTGACGGGAGGTAACAACGTGGGCGGCATTGTCGGCGTGTCTTCTTCTTTGCTGACCGTCAGTTGCGTTTATAACAAGGGAACCATTCGTGCAGAGACTTTGGGTCCTGGCGTCTATGGAGGATCGGCAGGTGGAATCGGCGGAATGATAGCAGCCAGTATGACTAATGTGTATAATTTGGGAAGTATTTCCGGGTATCAGTATATTGGAGGTATTGCGGGGATACTTTCAAATCCGGGTCCAAACAACAACCCCAACGTCAGAATAGATAATGCGTATAATGCGGGAAAAGTAAGCGGTTTCCCTTCCGCCGTTACCGTTCATGCAATAGTAGGCTCTGAAAAATCTGAAGGCGCTGTCGGTACCGGTTTTTTGAACGCTACCAATCTCTATTTCGATTCAACCACATCAGGCCGGACGTCGGGCGTCCCGATTGGAAGCGCACAGGCGACATCCACCACCGATATGACCCGCTCGCTGACACTATTTCCCACAGGAAGTTGTTGGGAGTATGGTTTAGACGGCAGATATACCTACCCTTATTTCCTTTGGCAGATCAACCGGACAGATCCGGCTCAGGACGTACTGGGGAGGATTTTTAGCGACGACCTGAATTTTATGTCCATTTCGATTGGCAAGGACTCCATTCCGGCTGTAGGAAATAATCCGGATGTAGAGATTGTATTGCCGCCGAGTGGAGGGGCGCACAATTCGTTTAACGTATATTCCGATCCTGCCGTTCCCGGCACGTATTATTATCAGGATTTGTATGCAGGGACAAATATGATCCAAACCACAGGCATAACTGCAGGCCTCACCCGTGTTTCCATCGGCGTGATGAGCGAAAGCGACGTAGTTACTTTCGATCCGTTACCTCCCTTGGAAGGAGATAAAGACGCAACGCTATATATGATACCTTCCGGGACGATTGCGTCCATCGGGACGCTTGCCAATCCGGTGGCAACGTTGCACGGCGACGAGATAGAGTACGCCATTACGGTCGTCAATCCGTATGCGACGCCTCAAACGATAACGATTATCGATACTATCCCGCCCTACCTTGATTATGTCTATGGATCAGCCAACCCGACGCTTGAAACGTCGTCTGATACAATATCCGGCGTCGGCGCTCCTTGGCGCGCCAGACTTAAATGGACCCTGCCGACAGCCGGTTCGGCTTCAGCAGTCGCCACCTTCCGCGCCACCCCGCAAGCCGGCGTAAGCGCCTCGCAGCCGCTGTTCATCAACCTCGCATACGTCAGCATCAGCGCCGATACGGTTCCGACAAATCCAACCTATCACCAGGGCGCAGGCGTCAGCGTCATGACTTTCTCTGCCGGTCATGGCGGACGCATCTACAATGCAACGCAACAGGCGCTGGATTACTATACTTCTCCCCGTTCGGGTATTCTTATCGTACCTGACGAAGGCTATCGTTTTGCAGGCTGGAGTCATGCCGACTATCAATCGCTGCGCGATATAACAATCCCTGCGCAAAGCGGGATCATGCAGTACGACACGCTGACCGTCTACGGAAACATGGAGCTGCACGCCGACTTCGAGCCTGAAAGGTACGCTATAGCGTACCATCTGCACGGCGGCTTCGTGAACGTCATTGCCCCCTCTTTCTCCGTCATTGCCCCCTCTTCCTCTGCCATTGCCCCCTCTTCCTCTGCCATTGCCCCCTCTTTCTCCGTCATTGCGAGGAACGAAGCAATCCAGACTAACCCGCCTTTCTATACAATCGAATCCGAAGCCATCACATTGCTTGCGCCTGAAAAGATAGGCGATGTATTTACCGGATGGACAGGCTCCAACGGCGACGAACCGCAACTGACAGTCACAATCCCCGAGCGCTCAACCGGCGAAAGGGAATATTTTGCCAATTACCTCTACAGCGGAAGAGAGGAATCCGGTCAGCCTTTAGGACAGGAACTTGAAGACAAGATATGGGCAGCCGAAAATGAATTATTTATCCGAATGTCCAAACCCGGCAGTATTGTCCGCATCTATTCGTTAGACGGCGTCCTGCAACGCCAGCAAGTCATTCTGCAGTCGGGCATAACGACAATCAAACTGCCGGAAGGATTGTATGCGGTAACACTTAATAATGGCGTCGGAAAGATTGTAAGGATTGAGTGAGCAAAAATATAGTAATGTCATAAAAAACTGAAAAGGTATCGTCATTGCGGGGAGCGATAGCGATGAAGTAATCCGGAAAACAGATGAATGGCTGGATTGCTTCCTGAATCAAGTTCAGGACTCCACGGATGACGTTTCGGTTTCCGTCATTGCGAGCCTGACCCGCAATCTCTCATAGGAGATGCTGAAACAAGTTCAGCATGACGTCGGGATTTGTCATTTCCGGCTGTTTGATTTTTCATCCCCATTACCGATGACGTGTTCGCTCTCTCGTCATTGCGAGCTTGCGAAGCAATCCAGTGAAAAACAAAGTATTATATTACTATCTGGATTGCTTCGTGTATTTCGATTATGCTCAATAACCACCTCGCAATGACGAAGAGAGAAGACTGGATTGCTTCCTGAATCAAGTTCAGGACTCCTCGCAATGACGGGGGGCACGCATTGTCATTTCCGGCTGTTTGATGGCACATCATACCAATTACTAATGACAGGATGCGACAAATTGAATTGAAAATTGGCCTTAGCCAAATGCACCCGTTAAATTTGTTTTTTGTTGGAATGTTATAATTAAAAATTATTATTATCTTTGCACCCGGAATATAGATAATTAATAGCATTATGACGACAAAAACAGCTATCTTACTTATCTTGCTATTTGCTTGTAAAACACTAATAGCAAGCGATAAACTACAACCGTGTGTCTGGGAGGTTGCGCAGATCACCATTGATAAAAATACCGACGGCCGTCACGGAAGAAGCACGCATAAAAAGGCTGCCGAAGTGCAAAGTTATGTCCGTTGTCCCCAAAAATGGGAGGTGATGAAATCGGATACGATTGTACAGTACTATGATGACGGAACGGCAGAAACTTCCCAATACAGGATGGAAAGCAATAAATTGATGATTTTTGCCCCTGCTGCAATCCAAACCTATGAATATGCTATCGACGACGAAACGCTGACCTTATCTATTACCCATACCTATTACAATAATCTGCACACAGGAAAAACCGAACGGATTGAGGAAAAATGGACAATTGTCTTGAAAAAAAATAATAATGAATAAACTTCTAAGGCAATGAAACGAATTTATATAATATTTATTACCGTTTTTACTTTACTTTCCGGACACTTTTTACATGCACAGGTAGATACGAAAGGAACGGATTTCTGGCTTGCTTTCGGTGATAATTTAAAAAGAGAAGTTGCGAGTGTAGACCTTCAGATACGCGTTGTAGGAGGCGAACAGGCGGCTACAGGTAAAATCGTTTTTATCAGCATAAATGATACCGTCAGTTTCAGCGTCAATCCGGGACAGGTATT
>Ga0082212_10012213_pt1 | contig 10832 bp, 9 predicted proteins | sample TergutNt197P3_FD_71548 | JGI IMG/M metagenome (GOLD analysis project Ga0082212, IMG submission 71548) | Neocapritermes taracua P3 segment gut microbial communities from Petit-Saut dam, French Guiana - Nt197 P3 | ecosystem: Host-associated > Arthropoda: Insects > Digestive system > Gut ...
AAAGTAAAAGTAATAACACCTGAAACGCCGTCGAATCGTTTTAATTATCTCAAAAACGGATTGGAAATACAGGATTTCAACGAAGAATTTGTGATTTCTGTAGACGTTGCAGATAAATCCCTGCTCGGTTCTATGGAACAGGTTTATGAAAACAAAATCGACTTATGTATAGACCATCATATTTCAAATACCGGTTATGCGAAAATGTTACTTTTAGACGGTCACGCGGCGGCGGCGTGCGAAGTTGTTTTTGAACTTATTAAAGTATTATCGGAGCTTTACGGCGAAAACCTGATGAACCCGGATATTGCCGCTTGTCTTTATACAGGAATTTCTACCGATACCGGTTGTTTTAAATTCGCCAACACCAACGCACGCGCTCATTTTCACGCGGCGGAGCTTATGGAATACGACTACGATTTTTCAAGTTTAAATTATCTTTTATTTGAAATGCGAACAATTGAACGGCTTGCGCTTGAAAGACAAGCTTTAGAGAGCGTTGAATACGCTTTTAATAAAAAAGTTGCCATTATTACGCTGACCAAAAAAATGTTAGAAGAAGCGGACGATGAAGACGTAAACGCCATCAGCTCGCTTTCAAGGCAGATTCAGGGCGTTGAGCTCGGCGTGACTTTCAAGGAAAAAGAACCTGATATTTGGAAAGTTTCACTGCGCTCTAATAATTATATAAACTCACAGATAATTTGCTCTAATCTCGGCGGCGGCGGACATAAAAGAGCGGCGGGGTGCAGGTTGAAGGGTAGTTTTAACGAATGTAAAGCAAGGCTTTTAAAAGAAATTGAGCAGTTTATTTGATTTATAAAGGAAAACCAAGTTTGAAAATACCATATAAGAAGAAATACAAAAATACGAAACCATGCCAATTTTACATAGGGCATTTGTGTACTGAAAGGGGCATGGTTATATGAACGGTATCATCTGCATTGACAAACCGCAAAACTACACTTCTTTCGATATTGTCGCCATAATGCGTAAAATATTTAAAACTAAAAAAATCGGTCACGGCGGCACGCTTGACCCGATGGCAACAGGCGTTTTGCCGCTGTTTATCGGTAACGCGACACGTGCAGTTGACTTTCAGCCCTCAAACGATAAAGAATATTTAGCCGGATTTAAGTTCGGATTAACCTCTGATACGCAGGATATTACAGGTAAAATTCTCACAGAAAATAACACCCGAATTCCGCCGGAAAAGCTTTCGGTTATTAAGAAATATACAGGTGAAATTGAACAAATCCCGCCGATGTTTTCAGCGGTTCAAATAGGCGGAAAACGGCTTTATGAGCTTGCCCGCGAGGGCAAAGAAATTGAACGCAAACCGCGGAAAATTACAATCCGTGATTTAAAAATCGAAGAATATAAAAACAACAGCGGCGTTATGCGTGTTTTCTGTTCAAAAGGAACGTATATACGCACTTTAATCCACGACATCGGGCAAGAACTCGGCGCGGGTGCGGTAATGACTTCTTTAATCCGGACAAGAACAGGAAACTTTACGCTTGAAGACTGTTATAAAATTGACGATTTACAAACAGAAAACTTTACAAGTTTACAAAAGCTTTTAACACCGCTTGAAAAATTTTTTTCCTGTTACCCGAAATGCTTACTTGACAAAGAGCAGACGCGATTAGTCACAAACGGTGTAAAACTTGACGCGGGCAGAGTTAATTTTGAGAAACACGACAGCGAACTTTACACGGTTTATACAGATGATATGGTATTAATCGGACTTGCGAACTTGAATAAAGAAAACACACTTGAATTTACACAGAAGTTTCAAAGGAGAACGGTAACTTGACAAATAAACCTGCTGCCGCTGCCGCATTAGGTTACTTTGACGGCGTGCATTTGGGGCATAAGGAGGTAATAAAAACAACGCTTTCATTACAGCAATACGAACCTGTTGTTTTTACTTTTAGAAGTCTTTCTCCTCTGCCTAAATTAAAAAACAACAATATTAATATAACAACCGATAATTTAAAACACAAGCTTCTTAAAAATCTCGGCGTAAAGCATATTTATTCTTATGATTTTACGGAAATAAAGGGGTTATCTCCCGAAAATTTCGTTTCTGAAATTTTAATTAAAACCCTTAACGCAGAAGCCGTTTGCTGCGGGTATGATTTCCGCTTCGGAGAGGGCGGAAATGCAGGTGCTGATAAATTAACCGAGCTTTGTAATAAATACGGCGTTGCAACAATTATTGTTCCGCCGGTAAGAATCAATAATACTCCGGTAAGCTCTACTTTTATACGCGAGCTTATCACAAAAGGAGATATAAAAACCGCAAATAAATTTCTCGGTTACGAATTGACTTACAGGAATACTGTCATCGGCGGTAATAAAATCGGGCGGACAATCGGATTCCCGACCATTAATCAACATATGCCGGACGAATGTGTTCTGCCGCGTTTCGGGGTTTATAAAAGCAAGGTAATTATAAATAATCAAATCCGTGACGGTATTACAAACATCGGCATAAAACCCACCGCCGGCGAGCAAAAATATGCAAGTGCGGAAACTTATATTATAGGTTTTGACGGGAATTTGTACGGTGAATTAATTGAAATAAAACTGATTGATTTTATACGCGACGAACGGAAATTCAACTCTTTTGACGAACTCAAAGAACAAATAAAAAAGGATTTAAAAACAGCAAATGGAAATTAAAAATGTAAGAACCAGATTCGCGCCCAGCCCCACCGGCTTCATGCACCTCGGGGTCCTCAGAACCGCGCTTTATGCGTGGGTTTATGCGAAAAAACATAACGGCAGTTTTATTCTGCGCATTGAGGACACCGACCAGAAACGTTATGTTGAAGGTGCGGTTGAATTCATTTATGATACACTCAAAGAGTGCGGTTTGAACTGGAACGAAGGTCCTGATATTGGCGGAAACTTTACACCTTATATTCAAAGTGAACGCAAGGATTTATATATTAAATACGCAGAAGAATTAATTCAAAAAGATATGGCGTATTACTGCTTTTGCCCGCCGGAAGCAGAAACCTGCAACTGTAGGGGCGAACAGCGTTCGCCCGTTGAATCCCCGTTCGTTATCAGACAAAAAACACCCCAAACAGGACAAACTTCTTTTAAAGACGAGATTTACGGGGAAATAACAGTTGAGAATTCGGAAATAGAAGACCAGATTATCATTAAATCTGACGGTTTACCGACTTACAACTTTGCCAACGTCATTGACGACCATTTGATGAATATTACCCATATCATACGCGGAAATGAGTTTCTTTCTTCAACCCCAAAACATGTGCTTTTATATCAAGCTTTCGGCTGGATACCGCCCGTGTATATTCATTGCTCACAGATTATGCGGGACGCGAACCATAAGCTTTCCAAACGCGACGGGGACGCTTATTTCAGCGATTTTAAAAGTAAAGGTTATTTAACAGAAGCGATTCTGAATTATATCGCTCTTCTCGGCTGGTCACCGAAAGGCGAAAATGAAATTTTTTCGCTTGAAGAATTTTCGGAAGCGTTTGACGTGAACGGCATTTCAAAATCACCTGCTATTTTCGATGAAGTGAAAATGCGCGCAATCAACGCAAGTTATATCCGGAATCTGCCGCTTAAAAAGTTCAAAGAAATTGCGCGTCCTTTTATCGGTGAATATGATATAGATTATGATATACTTTGCGCGGCGTTACAGCCGCGAACGGAGGTTCTGACCGATATTACGCCGCAGGTGGATTTTCTTGAAAAACCCTGCGAATATAACCACGAGCTTTATTATAATAAAAAAATGAAAACATCGCCCGAAACGGCAATCGTTGCGTTTTCCGAAGTTTTAGCAATTCTTGAAACTTATAATTTCACAAAAGAGGAATTGTTTGATGAGTTTAAAAAAATAACGGAACAAACTAATGAAATATCTGAAGACAAAATTAAAGTCGGGTTTTATCTCTACCCTTTGCAAATTGCATTAACGGGAAAATCCTCCGCACCCGGAGGCGGGCTTGACATCTGCGTTATGCTGGGAAGAGAAGAATCATTAAAAAGAATCAAAGCGGCGATTGAAAAGATTGAAAAATTAAAATGTTGATTTGATTTTAAAGTAATTATCACAAAATTTTCACGAAAAAATGATAAGTTTATTTAATGTATTATTCAGCAGATATTTCTATGTGTTGCCGCCCGCCTGCGGCGGGCGGCAACACGAAAAATTTTATTTGTTATTAAGACACAGGAGTAATAAACTTGAAAGGTTTTAAATATGATAGAAGTTCAAAACTTGACAAAATCTTACGGCGTTAATAAAGCGGTGGACAACATCTCTTTTAAAGCCGAAGAGGGAGAAATTCTCGGGTTTCTCGGACCGAACGGCGCAGGGAAAAGCACAACCATGAACATTCTGACCGGCTATATTTCCTCAACGTCCGGACAAGTAACCATAGACGGCATTGACGTGCTTGACGACCCGATTGCCGCGAAAAGAAACATCGGTTATCTGCCCGAACACCCGCCGCTTTATTTGGATATGACGGTTGACGGCTTTTTAAAGTTTGTTTATAACTTAAAAAAGTGTAAACTTCCGCGTAATTCACACTTGAATGAAATCTGCAATTTAGTAAAAATCTCAGATGTACGCGGGCGCGCCATCCGCAACCTGTCAAAAGGCTACAGACAGCGTGTAGGCTTGGCGCAAGCGTTAGTCGGCAATCCGGGTACATTAATATTGGACGAGCCGACTGTCGGTTTAGACCCGAAGCAAATCATTGAAATTCGTTCGCTGATTAAAAAGCTCGGTAAAAATCATACGGTTATTCTGTCCTCTCATATTCTGCCGGAAATACAGGCAGTATGCGACAGAATCATCGTCATTAACAAAGGCAAAATTGTCGCTAATGAAAAAGCCGCGGCATTAACAGCAGGATTTTCCGAACATTTATCGCTTAAAATCCGCGTTGAGGGCAATGAAAGCGAAGTGAAGAAGTTGCTCGGCGGGATTCCGCAAATCAAGCGCATTACCCCGCTCCGCGAAGCCGAAACCGGCGTTTATGAATATGAAATTGAACCTAAAACCGGCAGTGATGTGCGGCGTGATATTTTCAAGAAGCTTTCTTCAAGGAATTATCCCCTGCTGATGATGAAATCAAGCGAACTGACATTAGAAGAAATATTCCTGAAATTAATCACAGGCGATATTTACCGGAGTGCTGATGATTCGGGAGATTCGGATAAGACAACTAAAAAAAGCCAAAAAGGAGGAAGAAAATAATGCTTGCGATATTAAAAAGAGAAATTGCTTCCTATTTTACCTCTCCTATCGGTTATGTTTTTATTGCGGTTTGCATACTGACATCGGGGCTTTTCTTCTTTATTTTCACGCTTTCGCAGGGTGTAACTGACCTGTCGCCGGTGTTTCAGTTTATGTTTTTTGTGCTGATGATTTTTGTGCCGGTATTGACTATGCGGCTGATGTCCGACGAAAAGCGGCAGAAAACCGACCAGCTTCTGTTAACTTCGCCTGTCGGGCTTACAGGGTTGGTTATCGGCAAATTTTTATCCGCTTTTGCCGTTTTCCTGCTCGGCGTTTTAGCAATGCCCGTTTACGGTATTGTACTTTCATTTTTTACGAAAATTTCATGGCCCTCGCTTTGGGGTAACTTTACAGGCATTGTACTGCTCGGCAGTGTTTATATCTCGCTCGGACTGCTCATTTCAGCACTGACAGAAAACCAAATGATTGCCGCTGTCGGAAGCATGTTTTTGAATCTTGTGATTTTTCTGTTTGACGCGCTCGCTGCATTTATCCCGTTTAAACTGCTTTCGGACGTGCTGAAAAACATTTCGGTTTATGAGCGTTATTTAGGGTTTACCATCGGTTTGTTCACGCTGTCAAGTATCTTGTTTTTCGCGTCAGTAATTGCTGTGTTTATATTTTTGACCGTACGTGTACTGGAACGCAGACGCTGGGCGTGACTTGTTCTATTCCATTACTTAACGCGATGAAATAAAACTGACAATTAATTTAATGAAAAAGGGTGTAATATATGTCGGAAGAAAATAAAAATTTGGATATTTCAGAAATTGAAAACGAAACTGACGCAGATGAAATATTGGATGAATTTGCGGAAACAGAAACAGAATTTGAAGAAAGCTTACCGGAAGAAAAAGAAAAAAAGATTCAATCCGGTTCTGTTTTTAATCTGCTTCGTTCCCGCAAGCTGAAACGCGGCGGGTTTTCGGTTGCTGTTACCGTAATTTTTATTGCGGCTGTGATTTTAGCAAACGTGATTGCAAACACGTTAATGAGCCGTTTTGATGTTCGTTTTGATTTAACGGAAAATAAACTTTACAGCATTGAAAAAAGCACCGCAGAATACCTTGCGGGTATAGACGATGTTGTGAATATTTATTTCTGCAGTACGGAAGAAGCTTTCCCCCACCGCGGTAATATGTCTTATGTTTACAGTCAAGTTATGGAAATCGCGGACAGATTCGCGGAAGCTAACCGCAAATTTAACGTTATTTACGTTGACCGTTTATCAAATCCCATGTTCTCCGCTGACTACGGCGGGAATCTGACAGATACCGATATTATTATTGAATCTGAACGAACCGGACGTTATAAAGTCATTAAAGAAAACGAGTACGCTGTTGCGCGGTATTTTATACAAGGACAACAGGTGACTTATGCAGACGCTTATTACGCAGATATGCTCGGCATGGATTTTCAGGTGAACGTGAGCGCGTCCGCGGAAGTGGAGTTTTTATCAGCTATTATGACCGTAACAGACTTAACGCCCGTTAAAGTGGCGTTTACCTCCGGATACGGGGAAGGCGTTGCTTCCGATATGGACGATATTATGCTTTATGTCGGCGTTGTTGATATTTTAGAGAAAAACGGCTATTTGATAGAACATATCGAAATGTTCACAACGGAAGTGATTCCGCCGGAGATTGATTTTCTGATTATATTCTCCCCGACCAGTGATTACAGTGTAAGCGATGTAAATAAAGTAGACGCATGGTTAGAGAATAACGGCAATTTCGGAAAAACCCTGCTTTACTTCCCTGCGCCCCGCAACGATGTCCGTCATACCCCGAACCTTGACGCATTAATGGAAGAATGGGGAATTAAAACAGAAAACGGTTATATAATACAAACTGACAGCCGATTCACAAGTGCAGATTATCAAGGGCATGAACAGTATATAGGCGCAATCAGCGAATTTTCAAGCGGTGTAAACGAAAAGCCCTTTGTCGGTATATTTATGCGCCCCTTTTCACTGCTTTTTGAAAGAAGGGGGAATTATACGACCACGCCGCTGATAACCGGCTACGAAGGAACCGTTTTCATGCCTTTTAATTATGACCCCGAAAACGAAGAATTTGAAGGATGGGAACCCGTCGTTGAACCGCTCAACGCCGCAGTTATGAGCCAAAAGCAAACCAGCCGTATTCTTGCTTTCGGTTCGTTGTACCTGTTCGCACCGAGTTATCTTGACGCCGATAATTTTTCAAACGCGCAGTTTCTGCTGAATGTTTTCCACGAGCTCAGCGGACGCGAAAAAAATACTATTTTTATTATTCCGCCGTCCTTTAATCCCACGCGTTTTGAAATCACCGCAAGTCAGGCAAACACTATTGCAATCGTATTTGTGATTGTTCTGCCGCTGTTGATTATTACTACGGGGTTGATTGTTTTCTTCAGAAGAAGGTATAAATGAAAAAATTGTCTAAGAATACAAAAACTTTAATATTTTCTGCTTCGGGGCTTTTGGTTTTAATTGCGGCGGTGATTGCGCTTGTCTTAACGCAGGAAAAGCCGGAAATTGAAGAACTGCCCGAACAGCCCGCCGTTGACCCGCGCTTAATCCTTTCCGCCTTAACGGCGGATGACGTTAAAATCATAAGCGTGATAAACCAAAGCGATGATTATACCATTGAACGGCTTGGCGTTGATTTATTCGATATGGCTGTGCTTTCTGCAGTAAATGCGCCTGCGGACGAAATTAAGCTCGGCAATGCGGCGCGTTACGCTTCCGGCTTAAGGGCAAGAGATATTGTTGAGGAAAGCGCAAAGGAAGAAGATTTCGCCAAGTACGGGCTTGCGGAGAATTCCGAAGCGTTTACGGCAATGCGGGTTGAATTCAATGACGGAACGTCGCTTGAAATCTATATAGGTAATGAAACGCCGACCACCGAGCCTATGACCTATATCCGAAAAGCCGGCGATAATATGATTTATACGATTTGGACGTATTATGTCAGCTTGTTTAAAGAAGACCGCAGGCATTATGTTTCCCTGAACGTAACCCCCTCTTACGACGAAGCGGGGACACCGGATGTTGAAAAGTTAATTATAGAATGTTTCGGGGACAGGCATGTCATTGAAATGTTCCAGAAAGCGGACGAAAACGATATTGTTTTAACGCTTAACTTGCACAGATTTACAGAACCTATCGACGTCGTCATTGATTATACCGACGGCTTTCCGTTGGTTCACGGCATGTTCGGATTAACTGCCGGAAAAGTTGCTTATACCGGCTCTCCGGAAGAAATGCCAGATACTGACGTTACCGGCTTTGATGAACCAAGCGCGCTGATTGAAATGACGGCAAACGGTAAAAAAAGCACATTAACCTTAGGAAATGTATATATAGAGTTCGGCGAAGGCGAAAATGACGATATCATCTATATTTACGGCGTTCACAGCGATATACCGGGCGTTTTGTATCTTTTCCTGCCGGAGCAATTGCCATGGTATGACATTAATATAGAAAAGATTATGGCAGGAACCTTTCATATGCCTTTTATTTTCGGCGTTTCGGATTTGACGGCGGAAGTCGGCGGAAAGGTATTAAACTTTACATTTTCGGGGGAATCCGTTGATGATGAAGCATATTATTTAGACGGTGAACTTGTTGACACATCCGCCTTTAAAAAGCTGTATCAGTTTATAATCGGCGCACCCGCGGAAAACCTTTTTAAAGGAAACGCAGAAGATGTACAGCAAATGCCGCTTTCCGCAAGGATTTCCTATCAATACCGCGGAAGCAGACCTGATGACGTGATTGAGTTCTACGACGCCGGCAACAGACGCTGTGTGATTGCATTTAACGGCGTTCCGACTTATACCTCTGCTTTTTCATACGTAGCGGCACTTGAAAATAATATTAACGCTTTTTTAAACAATGAGGAAGTTGTTTTTAATTATTAGTAAAAATAATTATGTGGGAGATGCCCTGCGTGGCGTCCCGTTAATTTACAATAAAAAAGGAGATTAAACATGGCTGATTTTTTCACTTACAAAGGATATCCGCTCGTCAGAAAAGGGCGGGAAATTTATTACGGGAATATGTCGGACGATTATGTCTGCGTGATTAACATCATGCACACGAAAAAAATCAAAGACCTTGAAGTCGCCGATAAGGTTAAAATTATGCTTATGCAGACGGCGGAGGATATAGATTTAAATCAGGCGATTGTCAAAAACAGCGACAGAAACAGCCTTTACGAAGCACTTGAAATGGCGCATACGTGGTTAGCAAAAACAATGTAAAAACAAAAAACCCGTTTCTGCTGGAAACGGGTTTTTTATTATGCTTTTTACTGGATATTAATTAAAATCGAACTTTCATCGTCTTTGTCAAACAGATGAATATGATTGGGGTCAATCGCAAGTTTAATATTATCCTGCGGTCTTGCCTGTGAACGGCTGGAAACGCGCACGGTCAGCGGGATTCCTTCACAGGTCAGATATAGGTTGGTTTCCGCGCCCATCATTTCCGCAACGTCAATCACAGCTTCAAAAATACCGGTTTTCGCATTGTTGAGGAAAACTTCTTCGTCGTGAATATTCTCCGGACGGATGCCGAGCGTTAATTCTTTATCCAAATACTTATCAAGCTTATCGCTGTCAACCTTTGCCGCCGGTACTTCAATGTAGAATTTGCGTCCCCTTGCGGTTTTGGTGTCTTCAGAACCGAATTCAACCATATATTTGCCGTCGGTTTTAATCAGCTTCGAGTCAATGAAGTTCATCTGCGGCGAACCGATAAAGCCCGCAACGAATTTATTTACAGGGCTTGAATACAGGTTCATCGGGCTGTCGATTTGCTGAATGTAGCCGTCCTTCATAACAACGATTCTGTCGCCCATCGTCATAGCCTCGACTTGGTCATGCGTAACGTAAATGAACGTTGTACCGAGCTTTTTATGCAGTTTTAACAACTCAACCCTCATCTGTGCCCTGAGCTTTGCATCAAGGTTGGAGAGCGGTTCGTCAAGCAGGAATACCTGCGGGTCGCGTACAATTGCGCGTCCGAGCGCGACACGCTGTCTTTGTCCGCCGGAAAGAGCCTTGGGTTTTCTGTCTAACAAGTGCGAAATATCAAGAATTCTTGCCGCTTCGTCAACCAACTTCTTGATTTCATCCTTGGGTTTTTTACGGAGTTTTAAGCCGAACGCCATATTTTCAAATACGGACATATGCGGATAAAGCGCGTAGTTCTGGAAAACCATCGCGATGTCCCTGTCTTTGGGCGCAACGTCGTTTACAAGTTTATCCCCGATAAATAATTCGCCTTCCGTTATTTCTTCAAGGCCTGCAATCATACGCAGGGTAGTAGACTTTCCGCAGCCGGACGGGCCGACCAGTATCAGAAATTCTTTATCTTTTATTTCAAGACAAAAATCTGCAACCGCTGTAACGGCTCCCGGATATTTTTTATAAATATGCTTCAGTGATACGCTTGCCATTTTAAATCCTCCTAAAAATCATACAAAAATAGATTTATAACATCTTATAATAATTATATCAGAGATTATAAAAAAATAATAGC
>Ga0082212_10012214_pt1 | contig 10832 bp, 7 predicted proteins | sample TergutNt197P3_FD_71548 | JGI IMG/M metagenome (GOLD analysis project Ga0082212, IMG submission 71548) | Neocapritermes taracua P3 segment gut microbial communities from Petit-Saut dam, French Guiana - Nt197 P3 | ecosystem: Host-associated > Arthropoda: Insects > Digestive system > Gut ...
AGCGGGGTTGTGTTTAGTGAGCGTCGCTTGCGGCGCTCTGCGCAGCTCACATTTGACGCTAGGTGTTCGTGTACATGGGATTTCTCTTCTCAGTGAACGCCGCCATGCCTTCCTTTTGGTCATGCGTGTCAAACAGCATACAAACCTCGAAACACTCCGTTTTTTTGCCTTCCGAGACAGTGTAGATCATCCCGGCGTTGATAGCGCGTTTCGCGGCGGTCAGGGCTTTGCCCGGCATAGCCTTCAGTTCGTCCGCAAGTTTATATGCTTCGCTCAGAACCTCGCCGTCGTCGACTAATCTCGTCAGCAACCCTAAACTAAAGGCTTCTTCACCTTTGATCGCCTGGCAGAGCATTACTATCTCTTTTGCTTTGGCCGCCCCTACAAGCGCGAGCAGCCTCTGCGTCCCGTTTGCCCCGGGTATTATCCCGAGCGCGACTTCGGGGAGTTTTATCGATGTTTTGGCTCCGCCGATCCGGAAGTCGCAAGCTAAAGCCATTTCAGCGCCGCCGCCCCATGCAAGGCCGTTCACAGCGGCTATCGTTGGGATATCCATTTGCTCCAGCCTGTCGTTGATAGCCAAGGCTGTCATGCATATCTCACGCGACCTGTTCGGCCCCGCGACCGCAAGTTCTCCAATATCGGCTCCGGCGGCGAACGCCTTTTCGTTTCCTGTAATGACTAGCGCCCTGATGTTTCTGTCCGAGTCTGTCTCGTCCAGCGCCGACAGTATCTCCGCGTTGACTTCGCAGTTTAAAGCGTTGTACGCTTTCGGGCGGTTGATCTGTATCGTCGCTACATTGTTATTGACGCTGTAAATTATGTTTTCATACTGCATAAAGGATCGCTCCTTTCGATTCATGCGGGACGCCCGGGTGTGCGTCCCCTACGAGTGTGTTTGTTCTTGAGCGGATGACAGGGGGCGCCGGGGCGGGACGCCCGGGTGTGCGTCCCCTACGAGTGCGGGCGATTGATAATCGCCCCTACTATCCGCCTATTGTCTGGCCGCCGTCGAGCAGGATGTATGTGCCGGTCATGTAACTGAAACTGTCTGAAGCCATCGCGAGAGCCGGACCTGCAATATCTTCTATGCTCCCCAAACGGCGGAGCGCAGTGCGGGATTCCATCTTTTTCCTGATTTCCGCGTCTGAAAAAACATCCTCGTTCAGCGGCGTCACGACATAACCGGGGCAAATCGCGTTCACAGTGATACCATAGCGCGCGAACTCATTAGCCATAGTTTTTGTCAGGCTAATAACACCGGCTTTAGATGCTCCGTAAGCGACTAAGCCTTTACCGCCGATCAATCCGCCGACTGACGCTATGTTGATTATCCTTCCGCCTTTGCCCTGTTCCGCCATGTGCGCCGCCGCGGCTTTCGCGAACAGGAATACCCCTTTCAGGTTTGTGTTTATTACAAGTTCAAAGTTTTCCTCATCGCACTCATCCGTAAGTATCGCGGCTGTTTTTCCCGATATCCCGGCATTGTTGACAAGGATGTCCAGTTCTCCGAACTCTTCCTTCGTTCGGCTTATGACTTTTTCAATGTCATCTTGTCTGCCTGAGTCGGCTGTCACACCTATGCATGTGTTCTTACCCCTTACGTACCTCTCGTTAATATGCGCTGCCGCAGCCTCAACGTCGGAAGCAGTCCTTGCTGTGATGGTTACATTAGCGCCATAATGCGCATAGGTGGCGGCAATGCCGAAGCCAAGACCTTTTGTCCCGCCGGTGACGATCGCGGTTTTCCCTGTGAGGTCAAATGACGGCATTGTTATTTCTCTGTGCATCAACGTGTACCTCTTCATACTTGTGCTTTTTTATTCGCCGGCAGCTTGCGTCTTTTTGAACTTTTCCAGCATTGCGCGCGGCGTCGCTGTTGGACGTATATACTTCGGCAGTTTCGCGCCCTCAAACCCTGCCAGGTATTTCGCGATATCCATCAGCGGGGTCAAGTCATATCTGCCCATGAGCGTTATAGTCTCCATGAGCGGGCTGCCGCCGCCGTGGACTCCGGCAAGCATTTGAGAGCCCTCGAATGAGCAGCACAGCTTATCTTCCATCATGCGCAGCACGCGATGGGTTTCTTCCGCCGTATAGTTTGGATTGCGCATTATATACTTGTTGCACAGCTCGGCAGTTTCCGGGTCGTAGAAGTTCCCTTCAGGCGGCAGTGAAGCCGGGATACCTCCCGCCAGGTCGCCAAGGATCTCGTACTCATGATATATCTGCTGCCCGGCAAGACGCCTGCCGCAGTTAGTCAGTATCTCGTCGGGTACCCATGATCCGCATGGAAACTCAACCGCGTGCAGCGCCGACGCTTCCCCGGCTGCGAACACAAGCTCCGCTGTTCCAATGATATTTGATATCTTTTCACGCACATGGTCGTATTTTGAGATGCCGTTGACGTCGGCGACAAGCGCGCACTCGGCGGCAAGGCATTCCGAAACCGCCGTCTTGCAGCCCGTATATGAATGCCTGTGATAATGCGCGAACATCAGAGCGACATAACCCGCGTATTGTGTAATATCCGGACCGTCAAAGCCGTTGAGGTAGACCCGCTCGTCGGGGACAAAAACGTCATCAAAAACTGTCATTGACTCAACGTCCCCGATTCGCGACGTCGGGCAGTCAAGCTGCTTTCTCTTATGGCGTTTCCCCGGCAGAGCCATCAGCTTCACACCGTCCCAGTCGGCAGGAAGCGAAAACGCCACTGCGTACGCGGTGTCTTTGGCGGACATAAAGCGGGAAGGCAGAACAATGATCTCGTCGACATACGGGGCGCAGGAGTTGCAGACCTTCGCGCCTCTGACGACGATCCCTTTGCATGGTTTCCCGTCAAGCCCGACGCCGTCCGCGTCAGTCTGAACGATCCTCACATACTGATCCGGATCCGGCTGCTCGTGCGGGCGCACGCCGCGCACTCCTTTTACGTCCGTCTGGGCGCAGTTTGCGACCAAATCTCCCTTTTGAATGTGCAGTATGAGCTTCTGCAGACGTTCATGATAATCTGTCCCGTTAGCTTGGTCGCAGTCATATGTCACAACTTCGAGAGCGTTTAACGCGTCAACTCCCATGCAGCGCTGGATACAGCCCCCGACGCTGTGGCAAAGGAGCCGTGTCATCTGCTGCTTCTTAAACAAATCGTCTTGACTGCGGTGTATGTGTGTGAACCTGTTTATTTTTTCCCCCGTCAGATGCGAAGTCGCCGTGCAAACGTCTTCATACTCCGGGTCGTTGGCGTAATCATAGGTCTGCTTCATAGCATACACGCCGCCAGAGTTGAAGTCGTCACCGCGATTTGGCCGTTCCCCGTCAATATAGACGTTGTGTTTCATTTTCTTAAGTCTTTCAATATACTGGTCGTATGTCCCTACCGGCATTTTACATCCTCCTAAAACTTTTATGCATCCTAATATGCACCTCAATATGTATGCGCCCGAATATGTATGCGCCCGAATATGTATGCGCCCGAATATGCGTTTTCTTGAAAACGTGTACTTTTCAAACCGCGCTGTTGTAACGCGCTTCTTGCTATAGTTTAGTACGCAGGGTAATTATTTGGAAATACCTATAAACAATTATTATGTGGTTATTTATAGAATCGCTTGATAATTACGCATGGGTTCACCGGAAAATGTCGGGGTTTGCCGGAGAATGTCGGGGTTTGCCGGGATTGGTCGGGGAATGGACGGGGAATGGACGGGGGTTTGCTTTTTGCATGTTCATTGTATACAATATAGCAGGATTTTGAGCGCTGCTCATCCCACAACATGAAGAGGCGCGGAGGTTCTGCCTGCGCTGAGCGACTAAGCGATTATATGGAGGAAATGATATGTCATTCAACAACTATCCAACTGTTTTCTCACCGCTGAAAGTAGGGCCGGTGAGACTGAAAAACAGAATTCAATTCTCACCGGTAGTCTCCGCGCATGCCCACCCTGAAACCGGCGACGTCACTGAAGGGCTGGTCGCATGGATCGGGGCTCAGGCAAAAAGCGGCGTTTCTCTGGTAACGATCGGCTCGACGCCTGTGGATTTTGACAGAGGCCGGGACTACCTGGGCTGTCTCTCGGTCGTCAAGGACTCCGATATACCTCAACTGATCCGGTTATCGGAGGCAGCCCACCGATATGACGCGAAGATATCGTGTGAGATAATGCATGCGGGCCGAATAGCCTATCCATCCTCCCTGAAAGGAAAGAAAGCATTTGTTCCGTGGCTGGCGCCGGATATGGATCCGGATAGGTTTGAAGAGATTACTCAACCCGATATAGATGAGGTCGTCTCACATTTTTGCGAAGCGGCTTTGAGATTGCAGAAAGCCGGCTTTGATATGCTGATGGTCCACGCGGCGCATGGAAACCTTGTGAGCGCTTTCTTCTCGCCGCTGTATAACCAACGTAAGGACAATTATGGCGGATCGACGGAAAACCGGATGCGTTTCACACTGTCGCTCCTAAAAAGAATCAGGGAAACTATCGGCCCTAAAATGGGTATAGAAATGCGTATAAGTTCAAACGAGTATCTTGAGGGCTCTCCATCGCTCGAGGATATTATCGCTTTTTTGCAGAAAGCGCAAGAATACATAGACATCGTCCACTTGTCAGGGGGGTTGATTTTCCATCCCGACATGGTTAAGTATATGATGCCTTCATATCTTGAGCCTCGTAATGTAAATGTTGAGCGATCGGCTATTATCCGAAAACACTTGGACATTCCTGTCGCGGTAGTCGGCAACATACCCGGGATCGACGCTGCGGAGGAGATACTCCGCGACGGGAAAGCTGATGTTGTCGCAATGGCTCGCAACTTGATTGCGGATATGAACTTTGTTACAAAGGCGTACCGGGGCAACTCTGACGATATCCGCCCTTGCCTGCACTGCGTTTCATGCTGCTTGTTCCCGTCCAGAGGCACGCCCGTTCGCTGCGCTGTCAACCCGCTTGCGGGTCATGAGTCGCTTGTCAAAAAAGTGGACAAAGCGGAAGTACGGAAAAAGGTCCTCATCATCGGAGGAGGACCCGCAGGAATGACAGCAGCTCAGACTGCGGTCAAGCGAGGGCATGAGGTAGTCCTTTTCGAGCAACGCGAAAAGCTTGGCGGGAAACTGTATGAGGCTTCATCAATGAGATATAAAGACTATTTCCGCAGGTATATCGAATGGACTATACGGGAAACACTTCGGAGCGGCGCGCGAGTAGAGTTAGGAAAAAAAGCTACTATTGATGAGATAAAAAGCGAGTCGCCGGACGCCTTGATACTGGCGATCGGTGCTGAGCCCGTTATCCCCCCGATTATTGGAATCGAGAGTGCAAATGTAATTACCGTTAGCGAAGCCGATCTTAGGCAAAAGCCCATCGGGGAGCGCGTCGTAATAATAGGTGGTGGTCTGAGCGGTACGGAATGCGCTATCGATCTGGCCCAGGACGGCCACCATGTTGCTGTATTGGACAGGTTACCCAAAGACCAGTTGCTGACAGAGGTCATGGACTCCGTATCAGGAAGCTTGTGGAATCTTCTTAACGAGAGCGATGTGGATAAATACTATGACATTGAAATCATGGAGATATCGAACGATTCTGTTGTCCTGCTGTCAAGCGAGGGGGTGGAGCGTCGCATACCCTACGACACAATCGTAATAAGCGCCGGTATGTCGCCGGATGAGAAGCAACTGGAAATGATGGCAAATATCGTCCCTGAGACCTACAAAATAGGAGACTGCAGAGAAGTGCAAAACATACTCGGCGCTAATAGAGACGGTTTCTTCACGGCTTTGGAGATATAGGCAAGTGATCTGCGTGTTTCATTCAAACAGCATTACTTCCAGGCATGGGCTCTCTTCACCTACGATGATTACGCGTCGGATCGGCTCGTACCCTTCGAGAGTGCAAATCAGTTCGTAAGGGCCGCTGTTCTTCGGCAGGCAGTCCATCTTAAACTCGCCGAGAAAGTCAGCTTTCATTTCCGCAATCGTATTATCGTCTTTTATGAGACGAACGACGGCCTCCGTTGCCGCTCGTTCCATGCTGCCGTCTCGGCAGCTTTTGCTGTCGTCAGTGTACGCAAGCGCTCCCGCTATGAAGCACGTGTCTCGCTTGTAAAGATTGCGATATAGTACGCGCGGGAGGACAGGTGCAACTGTCCCCTTGTCCTGCAGGAGAACTGTCCCCTTGTCCTGCAGGAGAACTGTCCCCTTGTCCTGTTGGAGCTGCTGTTCGTTCACCAGAGCAGCGAACTCGTCGTCGCTGCACTTTACGACGCTCATCGCGCGTAATGGGCAAGCTTGGACGCAGCGCGGTTCCGCCCAACCGTCGTCCAGCAGGTGCGCGCACATCGTGCATTTTTGCGCCGTTTGGAGTTCCTCATTCCACGAAATATTGCCAAATGGGCAAGCGTCGACTAGCGCCTTATTGCCTCTCGCCTTTTCTACGTCCAGCAAGACGACGCCATCGTCACGGCGCGCAACCGCGCCGGGCGCTGCCTTTTTGCACGGCGCATCGTTGCAGTGCATGCAGAGCTTTGTCACAAAACACAACTCTGTGAACGGAGCTTTGCCGCGCTCGTGCTTTTCATGTCTGATCCATTCTTGGTTGTGTTTGCTCTGTCGATCAGTGTATGGCAGCCAGCAGTTGCCGACATGCTCATCTTTGCAGGCCAGCATGCAGTTGTAACAGCCAACGCACTTTTCGATATCTATTACTATATGCATTGTTTCTTTACTCATAGAAACTTTCATCCCTCTCATTTCATTACATTTTTGATTGTTCTTGGTTCCGGTTAGAGTTGCTGATAACCATAATCGAACGTTTTCGAAACCGCGCCCGCTCCGGTCCATTTTCTTACCTCGACAAGGCAAGAGTTGACCGCAAGACCGTGCGCGTGTTTTGTTATGAAACGTTTTGGCGTCAGGATATTGACGCACCCGTTCGCTTCCGGCGATTCGCCCGGAATTCCTGTCGGTTGATAGTCGGCGCAGGACTCGTACGAATGCACGATTCCGGCGGGTAGGCGTTCCGTGATTTCGAGCCCGCACAGTACGCTGCCCCGGTCGTTATATACCTCGACAATGTCACCGTGCTTGAGTCCGCGAGCTTGCGCGTCCACCCCGTTCATACGGAATATCCAATATCTATATCCGTCTATCAGCATGCGATGTTCATCAATATCGTTGACCGTCGAGCCCTTGCCGTCGCCCATGGTATGGAAACTGTATTTTGCGTGCGGGGAGACCAGTTGAAGCTTATATTTTTCATAAAGCTCTGACTCCGTGCCTTCCCATGACGGAATGTATGTGCAAATGGGCAGGCGTTCTTTGTCGTTCGGGTCGAATCTTAGAAGCGACTGTGACTCGAACTCGAACTTCCCTGACGGGGTCTGAAGCCCCTCGTTGTACCGCCCGTAGTATTCCGACGGCAGTATCGTCTGCTCGGGCGTATCTCTCGGGACTCCTCTCGCGAACCAGTTCATCCCAACAGGGTCGCGGTTATTCTCAGGCAGCGGCGGTACGACATAGTACCCTTTGTCCAGAAAATGCTGCCACGTTACCCTGCCCGGGAGGTCGGTCGCGTCAAAGTATCGCTTGACCCAGTCGATATCGTTACTGCTCTCGGAAAAGACTTGTCCCAGCCCCAGCCGGTTGGTTACGGCGAGGAATATATCGTAGTCGGACTTCGACTCACCGAGCGGTTCAATACATTTGTGTTCGATATGTATAACGCGGTGGTTGTTTTGCAGATATGACCTGTCGATGTAGCGCGAGCAGCTTGCGAACTCGCCAATATCCCACCGTTCGAAGTTGGTGCACGCGGGCAGAATGACGTCGGCATACCTGACCTCGCTTTCCATCCAGACGGACTGGCTGACGACTGTCTCCAGCTTATCGCTGCGGTACATTCTCGCAAACCTGTTAGACTCCGGCTGTGTCCCGAAGAATGACCCTCCGTACCTGTAAATCATTTTCACACCGGTATGTCCCGGCGCGGGGTATCTTACTTTCAGGAACTGTCCTTGAGTCGAGTCGTTGCTGAACGCGTTTGCTTCGGTCTCACCGTCGAGTATAGCTTCGGCTATCCTGAGCCGCGGTATCATCTGGAACTCTGAGTTGTGAGAACTCATCGACGGCATCCTGTTGTACAGTTGGATCGCCGCTCCGGTCATGGCGCATTCGCCGGATATTCCGCCGTCAGAGTACCCCGGGAACCAGAAGTGCGAGTCCAGCGGAGTGCCCATCTGCAGTGTGCCGAAGTTTACGCCTTCTTTCCCCATACCCTGAAGCGCCATCAGGCAGGCCATAGCGCGCGCCCATTCCGTTCCGTAAGCCACGCGGCAGGCGCCTCCGAATGAGTGCATCCCTCCGCATCCGAGATATGTTTTTCGCTTACCCCACTCCTCAGCCAGCGCGCGTACTGTCCGCGCTTCGACCCCTGTGATCGCTTCCTGCCATTCCGGCGTTTTCGCGACGCCGTCGGTCTCCCCGAAGATGTATTCTTTCCATTTGTCAAGACCTGTCGTACGCTTTTCGACATAGTCCTTATCGTATGCGCCTGTTTTCAACCAGACGTAAGCTATTGCCAATGCCATTGCCGCGTCTGTGCCGGGTCTCGGCGTTATCCATCGCCCGCCCATGAATGCGGCAGTGCTGTTAAGGTACGGGTCAATATGCACGACCGGGATACCCAGTTGCTTTACCCACTCGCGCCGCACTGTGCCTTCCTGACCGGCGTAGTTGCCCGCCGTCGACTCCGGGTCTGCGGACCAGAACACTATCATCTCAGCATTTTGCAGACAGTCCTCGACAGTCGAGTATGGCTCCAACCCACCCCTTCTTGTTGTGCTGCCGTTATGATGAACAGCGCCCCACGCGAAACCTTCCCAGCTATCCGGGTTGGGCAGTACTTCTGTCATTCCAAGCAAGTTAACAAAACGCTTCAGGGCGCTTTGGTAATACCCAATATTGCTGCCGTTATGATGAACAGCGCCCCACGCGAAACCTTCCCAGCTATCCGGGTTGGGCAGTACTTCTGTCATTCCAAGCAAGTTAACAAAACGCTTCAGGGCGCTTTGGTAATACCCAATATTGCCCCAGTTATGGTGAGAGCTGCTGAATCCGAGGACCGCGCCCGGACCGTGTGTTTGCCTCACCCTTACAAGTTCTCCCGCCACGATATCCAACGCTTCGTCCCATGAAATCCGTTCATAACCGGAAATCCCGCGGTTTTGAGGGTTGCGCTCTCCGTTCGGGTCGAAATCAACGCGCTTCAGCGGATACAGTATCCGGTCGGGCGAGTAGACGAGCGACTTCCAGCCCACCGTATACGGCGCCGCTGTAGTGCGTTTCGGCGGTGTGAGTTTTTGCCCCCTTGCTGTTATCGTCCACGGTTCTGCGTCTTCTTCGTCAAAATCGATTGGCGTGACTCTGACGATCTTGCCGTCGCGCACGTAGACGAATAAGGGGCCGCCGTTCGTGCCTGTCACATATCGAGTCTCGCCATTCGGCATTTTTTTTCCGTAGTTTTTCAGATACAGAACGTCGAACATGGATGCTTTCGATAGCAATGACAGGAACCATGACGCTTTCTCGTCGGCGCCCACAATGAACAGCGATCCGTTTTTCTGCGCCGCGACATACGCGTCCATTTTCCCTGTGAGCTGACCTGCAAGCACCTTGCGGGCTGTATTCTCGTCAAAGAATATGATCTCGACGTCAGCGCGCAGTCCTGCCGCGGTCTGTCCTGCGGCGGTCTGTCCTGCAGTGGTCTGTTCTGCGGTGGTTCGCTCGTTTGCGCAACAGTCGGCGCCTTCAACTTGTCCGCCTGTAAACCTCAGTAAGCGCGCGCGGCTTTTATCTCTGAGTTTCAGTAATATCGTCGCGTCGTACTTCGCAAGTTCTTTTGCGTACTCCTTTGCCGCAGCAGCCAGAGTGTTCAGGAGGTCTTCAAAAGCGAAAAACTCGCCATTCTCGAACTCTTCCCTAAAGTGTTCGGTAATTGCTACATATTCTTGTTTAGTCATATAGCAAACCATTCCTTTCATTGTTATTCATTGATTTATTCAGGTAAACTGATTAAGTTCACCGCAACACCCGAATGATGCGGTTATTGTATCGGACTTCACCCGTCATGTCAAACAGAGCGCCAGTGTTTTCCGGTAGTTTTGTGTGCTTTCTTGTTGGGTCATTCTCCCTGTTTATCGAGACGGCGGTAAGGTATCCCACCTTCTGCAATATGCAGTTCCTGTTTCAGAGCAGCTTGAAGGGTCGCAGAAAAATTGACGCCCGCCTTTTCCGCCGCAATATTCAGCCAGGATGGAATAGTACAGTTCTTTTTTACAGCCCTAATGTCATTTCTTCTGCGGTATTCCGTAAAGTCCACATCGACTAACGTAACTGTATCAGACTGGTTTTCCCTTTGTACTTCGAATATCTTTGACGGCGCGGGTAACGGTTCGTTTTCATCTTCCATATCGATACCTATGAGGCCGATTGCATCACGTGCCATTTCCATGGCGTCGGCTTCATCCCGCCCCTGCGTGTTTATGTTAAAATCGGGCACATAGACTATGATGTATTCTTTGCCTTTACTTAACACGATCGGGTAAACAGCTTTCATAAGTTTCCTCCTCACTAATTGACAGGCTTACTTCAAATTTCGACGATTAATTATAGCTTTGGCAAGCTCTTCGTCTGTTTCGCAATGGCGTACAATGGATTCGCGCGCACTTCCCTTAACATAGATATCGTGGTTGGAACCGTGCCTCTTGAATGTCCATCCATTACGTGTCAGCATGTCAACAAGATCTTTTGTTTTCAAATACCCGCCCTCATTGCCCTA
>Ga0082212_10012215_pt1 | contig 10830 bp, 12 predicted proteins | sample TergutNt197P3_FD_71548 | JGI IMG/M metagenome (GOLD analysis project Ga0082212, IMG submission 71548) | Neocapritermes taracua P3 segment gut microbial communities from Petit-Saut dam, French Guiana - Nt197 P3 | ecosystem: Host-associated > Arthropoda: Insects > Digestive system > Gut ...
GGTTCAAACAGCGGCGGCCTGAGGGGCGTGGACTTCGGGCCAAACGAGGGCGCGGACTGGCTGCGCACCGGCTCGGGGCTCTCCTTCGAGGAGTTCTGGGGCGTGACGGCCTACGGCATGGCCTACTACAATGACTTCACTGGCCAAGGGGCAAACATAACTGGCACGAGCGAAGGCGGCCTTTGGTACCAAGGCACGTTTACTAAGGCATCCAACATCATCGTTGCCCCAATGGCGGACGGGTCGTCTGTCATAATAACGCAAAATGCTGTCATACAATGGACTCAGGGATATGTCTCAACTTTTAGCACAATCTCAACGAACCCTACGGCAAATGATGTATCCATTCGTAGTTTTGTTGAGTCGCGAGGGGGAATAGTGTCTTGGGATGCTAAGACGACTACCGCAAATTTTTCATTGTTTGGAACAACCCTGTCAACGTTGGCGTCAGGCAAAAACTACCAAGGGTTGATAATAACAAATGTCAACGGAACTTTAATGGCGAGTGAAGCGGAACTAATCAGGTTTTTTGGGACAGTTCCGTATAACCGGGATGTAGCAGTGAAATATGCAGTTGATAATTACAACAAAAGAAACTCAGACTATTATTTCTATTCAACGGATTGCGCCAATTTCGTCTCGCAATGCCTATTAGCCGGTGGGCTGGTAATGAATGGCAGCTGGCACAGCTACAAGCTTGGCGAAATAAGCGGGTGGTGGAAAGATCCAAAAAAATGGTTCAAAGATTGCAAGCATTATGACTGGGATGTCTCAGAGGCGTGGAGGTTGGCAAACATCCAGTACGAGTATTTCTCAAACCCGCAAAACGGATATATGAACGGGTCTGTTATAGCCTTGACCAAAAGCGATGACATAGCTACGGCTGTATCCCAGTACAACATACAAGCTGGCGACTTGATGTATTTCAATGGCGGTGGCGGAAGCACTACCGCTCACCATGCCACAATCATATCAAAGATTGACAGTGATGGCATGATTCAATATGCGGCGCACACAAATCCTCAAAAGTATCGTCCGTTGATTGAGGCCATCGGCGAGGAAACAGTGTTCATTGTCCGAATAAGAAATTAGCCGCAAGGCAGATGACAGGAGGGTTATGGATGATTTATTTGATTTTATTTATGGGTTTGTGTATTGGCATGTGCGCGGCGCTTTATCGATATAGGGTTTACAGACAGGAGCGAAACAAAAAGGTGGTTGGAAGAGTTATGAGTATTTTTTTTGTTGGTATTCTGTTCGTTGCTTGTGCCTATTCCGCTATGTTGCTGGATACGCATTCGCTTATGAAAGAGGTAAGAGACGCTTTCGAAGGGAAAACACCGCCAGAAGTTACCGATGACACACCTTTGTCCAGATACAATATTCGCGATCGCGGATATGGTGTCAGAAAACAGGAAACAGAGATAGGAGAAGCAACCGTATCATTGACACGGTATTTCACGATTCATAATTTCAAGGACGGATACATCTGGGCGGTATATTCAGATCAAGCTTATGACTCAGACAGAACCCCTCTTTCCGTTGGTGGTCCAATCCCGACAAAATGGAAGATCCACAAAGAGAACGGGAAGTGGGAGATAGCAGAGATATTTGAAGCGCCGTAAATTCTAAATTTGGGCAGGTGCCGCCATGAGGGATTCCAGATTCTAACGGCGGCACCCATCATGAGGGCAAGGGATTTATCCCGAGCCCTGTTTTGGTGCGCGGCGGCAGCCCGCCAAGGAGGTGTTCCCTATGGAAATGAAGCTTGTTGTTATAGTGGTGTTGATGACACTTGCATCAGGAACTGCTGTCGGTTGCATAAACCAAACAAAAAAACCCCCGGCTGCAACGCCTGATGCCGCCATTCAGATAGCGAAGGATGCAGCCTGCTGACATAAACGATGTCCCCGTTTGACATGACAATCCCGTCAGGGTCTGAGAACCTGGCGAGGTTGATGAAAAGGAATACGGGAAGTCCGACCTGCCCATACTACCGGAGAAGCGGGTAACGGCCGTGGAGGGAAGGGGCAGGCACAATGTGGGTTCACTTATACACAAGAAAAAGCCTGTAAGGATAACCCAACAATCCTTACAGGCTTTTTGGCTAATTCGTTTGGATTTACGGAAGATACGGGCAATTAGCCCCGCCGCCGCTGCCATCTTTCAAGGGGCCGGTTCCGTCTTTGGCTCCGCCACCGTTTCCACCGTCGCCATTGCCGCCACCGCCGCCATTGCCTCTGCCGGTGCCGTCTTTAAGCTGCTGGCTTTGGTTGATCGGGCCGGCGCCGTCTCCTGCTCCTTTGCCATTGCCGGCTGCAAATGCTGAGACTGACATAGCAAAGAGCATTAGGACGACAAGCGCCAAGCATACAAGTTTTCTGATACCTTTCATGGTATGTACCTCCTGTTTCTTAATCAGCATGTTTTTGCTGTGACTAAAGAATACCACTGGCTTGTGTCAAAAGTGTGTTTTTTTGTTTCCTTTTTTAAGGTGTTTTTTTGTAGGTTGACACAAAAAAGACACAACCCCATGTTATAATAGACAGACAGCGGAGAGGGGTGATTGTATGCCGGATATGCTAATCGCAGACGATAACAAGCAAATCGTTTCCATTTTGGAAGAATACGCAAAAAAAGAAGGCTATTCTGTCGCTGTGGCTTATGACGGGGATGAGGCTCTGAAGAAAGCCCTCGGTAGACCGTTCGATATAATCTTGCTCGACGTAATGATGCCGCGAATTGACGGTTTTGAAGTGTGCCGGGAGATACGAAAAGGCTCCACGGTTCCAATAATCATGGTCACGGCGCGGGGCGAGGACTTCGAGCGCATCATGGGACTTGACAACGGCGCGGACGATTATATCGTGAAGCCTTTTTCCCCTGCCGAGGTAATGGCGAGGGTGCGTGCGATTTTACGCAGAATTACCCGTGAGGGCGGCTCGCCCGCACAGGTGTTTACTTATGGCAATCTAACGGTCAATCTCGATGAATATATTACGCAAGTCAGCGGTACGAAAATCGCCCTGACGAAAAAGGAAACGGAAATCCTGTGGACGCTCGCAACCAACAAAAACAAAGCATTTTCCCGCGAGAACCTACTCAATAGCTTATGGGGTTTTGATTATTTCGGCGATACGCGCACGGTTGATTCTCACATCAAACGGCTGCGTACCAAACTCGATGAAGTCTCTCATCCAGGATGGGAAATCAAAACGATATGGGGTGTAGGGTACAAGTTTGAGGTGGCGGTATGAAAAACAAAATCCTGTTTCGTCTCATTTCGTATTTTGTTACCTCGTTCATTATTTTCGCTCTTATCATCGGTGTGATATTTACGACTTTTTTTTCAAGGCATAACACGGCGGTGCATATAACTGAACTGGAAAAGAGAGCGACCAATGTTGCCAGTACGCTATCCGAAATGCTTGAGGGGAATGTGGATGGCAAGGCGAGGCAGGGTACGGGGTATGGTGCATACCTACGGTTCATCGAAGATATTTCCATGAATGAGGTGTGGGTCGTTAATCGCAATCTCGAACCGATTACCTGCGGAAATGAGGAATGTACAGATCATGCGGATTTATTGAACAAAGGATTGCCTGACTGGGCGGTGGAGATTGTTTTAAGAGCGATTGATGAAAAGACCTTAATTAGTGAAAGCAACAATGCTCTTTTTGAGGCTCCGTCTGTTATAACTGCCGCACCGATTATTTTGTTGGACGGCAGCGTGATAGGTGCGACGCTTTTGCATTCTCATGTGTCCGACGCAAACGACGTAACCCGCAACGGTGTAGTGATACTTCTTTCAAGTATGGCGGTTGCCGTCCTTATATCTGTATTTATCGCTGTCGTGCTTTCATCCCGTTTCACAGACCCACTCGGCAAAATGAAAAAAGCTGCTGTACAAATCAGCGGCGGGGATTACACGGCAAAGACTGGTGTAAAGCAGTTGGACGAAATCGGCGAGCTGGCTTCGGCTATGGATGATATGTCTGATAAGCTGGCGGCGGCGTCGCAGGAATACATGAAGTTGGATAAGTTGCGGAGGGATTTTGTCGCTAACATTTCCCATGAACTCCGAACGCCTGTAACCGTCATTCGAGGTTCTTTGGAGGCTCTCTGCGACGGCGTTGTTTCAGATGCAAGGAAAGTAGCGGAATATCATAAACAAATGCTCTCTGAGAGCGTTTATCTTGAACGGCTGGTATCTGATATGCTTGACCTTGCCCGTCTACAAAATCTCGATTTTGCGATTGAGGTTGAAGATGTTGACCTAAAAGAAGTTGCGGAAGATGTTATCCGTGGTATGCGACGTATAGCTGAACAGAAACAGATAATTCTTGCTCTTGCCTGTGATGGTGATAGTTTTAATGTAATCGGGGATTATGCAAGGCTTCGGCAGATGATAATAATAATTTTGGATAACGCAATCAAGTTTTCGCTGGAGGGTGGGATGGTGGATATTGCGCTTTCTAAATCGGATGCCGGAATTATCGTCCATGTCCGAGATAAAGGCTGCGGCATCTCTCCCGATGATTTACCCAACATTTTTGAGCGGTTTTACAAACAGCGTTCCGAGGAAAACAAAACCGGCACAGGGCTTGGTCTTGCTATCGCAAAGCAAATAGCCGACAGGCACAATGTAACGGTCACCGCATCAAGCGAAATTGGTATAGGTACTGAATTTACTTTCTCTTTTCGCAGCGAAAACGACACGATGAAAGCATAAAAACTATTGAGGTTGCGTTCGACCCTGCGAAAACGTACCCGTCGCTGCGGAGCGAGTGCTCAAAATGCAAGCACCTGTACTTCTATTGGGCGGTGTTTTCAAAACTTCTCGGACGTGCCGCGTGATAATCAAAACGCTCTTGATTATACGTCAACATCGCTGTCGGGCGTTTCCTCACCGCGAGCAAACGAGCCGAGCAGTATAATTTTGGATACTATCCCAGTATTTACAATCGTCTTTACAATCGTATTTAATTCGTTCTGCACTTGTTCGGTCATAAAAAACATGCCCCTTTTCATTGTCTATTCTACAGCGGCAAACCTCCAGAGGGGCACAGCGACGTCGCCATGCGGGCAGCCCCTATTATATTAAACGCTTTAATTCTTCATAAAAATTCTCACGAGTTCCAGCAAGGATAACAACAATAAGCTGTCCGTTATCTTCGTAAATTCGATAAGCAAGCTCATAATTAACGCCATTGTGTTTTACATCATATCCGTAAATACCAAGCAAATCACCGACTTTTTGCGTCCCGATATAAGGGTTCTCTTTCAGTTTATCAACAGTCGCCTTAAAAGCCGCAAGCAAATGTTTATCCTTGATTTTTTTCAAATACCGTTCAGCCGCACCGGAATAACTGACTTCATACATCGGCTATTCCTCCCCGAAAATGTCTTTTGTTGTAGCACTTTTTCGCTTGCCCTCGGCTATTTCGTCAGCTTCGTCAATCAACAAACCAATAGCTTTTTTGATATTATCGTGCTGTTTAGCGAATTTTTCGAGTAATTCATTACCACTGTAACCCTGTGAAACCAAGTCTTTTAGTATTTCCATAGTAAATCCATCGTCGGAATTTGAAAACGGACGAAGCACCACAGCGTCATCGGTGAGAAAGCACTCGACTTCTTTCCCGAAACAGAGCCTTTCATAAAATTTCAAGGGAATTGTGACTTGCCGCTTGCCGGTTACATTTATTATTTTTCGTTCTAAAACAGAACTCTCCAAACCATACATAATTTTACCGCCTTTCATAGTATATTCAGATACAAAAGCAACATTCCTATTTTCCTTGATTAACATTATATCAAGGAAAATAGGAATTGTCAACCCTCTCGCTTATTGTGCAAATGCTACGAACCAAAGCATTGTATGGAGCATCAATGACGGGCAGGGCGTGGTCAATGAGCAGAAACTCATCAAAAATGAAAAGAGCAAAAATGTAACCGGGGTGTGGTAAATTAAGGTACAAAACAATCGGAGGGGGTAAACACCAATGCAAAATAAAAAGACGCTTTCAGTTGTTCTCGCGCTGACGTATATCCAAATAGTTTATTTATAGCTTGCACCTTGATCTGATCGACCTGTTCATTCACTACACGAAATGAGCAGATAGTCTTTCAAGTTGAACAGGGCAAACAAAGGGATGTTTAGCAGCCCGTCGTCAAGCCGCAGGTTGGACAACGACGTGCGTATGGCAAGCTTGGGGTGGTACCGGTCACGGTACACCCTGAGGCTTTTTGCCTGCAAGTTTTCCCCTGATTTGACTTCAACGGGGTATATGCCATTGTCCTCTGAAAAGACAAAATCCACTTCTGCTGTCGCTTCCGAAGTCCAGTAATAGATGCCGCGAATAAAGCTCTTGCAAGAAAGTTCAGACAACACGAACTGTTCAGTAAGGGCACCCTTGAATTCTTCAAACACCATTTTCCCGTCCAGTATCGCGGATGGCGGCAATTCGCTCATGACGCGGAGCAGGCCTACGTCAAGGTGGTACAGCTTGAACGCTTTCAAATCCTCGTATGCTTTTAGAGGCGCCGCCGCTTTCGTTATCCGGCTAACCTTGCGCAGCAGCCCGCTGTCGAGCAGCCAAAGCAGCGCTTCTTCGTATTCTCGCGCCCTTGCCCCTTCGCGCACTAAGCCGTAGACGAACTTTCTGTTTTCCTTCGAAAGCTGTGACGGGACGCTGGCCCACAGGTGCCGCAGCTTTGGAACGGTACTTTTTGGCGCGTGCTTTGAAAAGTCGTTCTCGTAGGTTTCAAGAATATCAAGCTGCCGGGATTCCACTATCGAAAAATCCCTTGTGTCCAGCCATGATTTAACAGCCGAAGGCATGCCGCCTATGATAAAGTACAGTTTCAAATAATCAGCAAGCTTGTCTGTCATCGCTTTTGGCAGCTCGCAGATGCCGTTGCTTTTTGTGAAATCAATCAGAGCGCGTTCGCCGTTCGCCAGCAGAAATTCCTCAAAAACAAGCGGTTGCAACGCGAGGAAGTCAACTTTGCCAACAGGGAACGACGTGCCACTGTGGAGAGCGACGCCAAGCAGTGACCCGGCGCAGCAGATTGCATATTCAGGTGCGGTTTCGGCAAAGTATTTTAGCGAAGTAAGAGCACGGGGGATTTCTTGCACTTCGTCAAAAATCAAGAGGGTTTCCTGCGGTTTTACCCGCTTTCCGTGAAGCGCACCGAGCAAATCAAGAATTCTAGCAGGTGAAATGTCGCCGTCAAAGACCTCTTTCAATCCGGGTGCGTTTTCAAAATTTATATATAGCACATCATCAAACGCTGTTTTCCCAAACTCGTGCATCAGCCATGTCTTGCCAACTTGGCGGGCACCTTTAAGTATAAGCGGTAAACGGTTTTTCTTGTTTTTCCATGAGATCAAATCTTGCATCAGCAGACGTTCCATATCAGCACCTCACATTTTTCTAACATAATTTTATAGTATGCCGCACATTTTGTAAAGACAAACAGCGATTAATCCGCACATTTTCCGAACGACGCTTTTCTGTACTCTTTTGGCGTTACCCCGTTCATCTTCTTGAAGACTTTGGAAAAGTAGCTCTGGTCTTCAAAGCCAGACTGGACAGAAACGTCAAGCAGGCTCATGCTGCTTTCCGAAAGCAGTTCGCGGCTTTTTTCAATCCGGATTTGGTTCAAGTAGTCCGTTATCGTGACCCCCATTTCCTGCTTGAACAGCATCGACAGGTACGACGGGCTGGTATGGAGGCTGCCGGCGATGTTTTTGAGGGAAATCCGGTCTTTGTAGCTTTCTTGGACATAACTCACCGCCCTTGCTATGATCTGCGAGCTGCCCGAATACGCGCTGCGATGGAAGGCCCGCGCCGCCTGACCGACGAAGTCTGACGCCTGCGCAGACAATTCGGGGATGTTTTCCGCTTCGCCCACCGCGTCCATCTGAGAATAGTACCGCTCTGTTTCCTCTCTGCTCAAACCGGTTTTTTCTGCGGCTAGCCTGAGCAAAACGCTGCACAGGTTGAGTATTTTGGTGCGTGTCGACGTTAAATCGCCGGATTCGATTGCGGACACCTCACGGAAGAAAACACGGAAGACCTCTTGGCTATCGTGAACGTCGCCGCTTCTTACGCTTTGCAGCAGCCTCGCTTCGATGTCGTGGGGATAAGACGCCACCTTCTTGGCTTTTTTGTACCGTTGCAGGTTCTCTGCTATCTTCTGCATCTCGTGGTAGTGCTTGTTTATCTTCAAATAATCCTCGTTGGGGGTAATCGCCCCAAGGGCGCAGCTTTCGAACAGCGTGGCTAGCCCGGACACTTCTTTTGGTTCGAAAGCTTTTAAATTGTTCAGTAGTATGACCGCCTTTGAATAGGAGTCGAAACCGAGCCTGTTGAGCGAAACAACGTTTGAAAAGATGCTTTCTTTCAGCTCGCCCATGAGGAAGGGGCCGGCTATCAGGCAGCCCGCCACTTTCCTGTTTATTATCAGGGAAAAAGCGATATTGGCGAGGCCTGCCCTGCACAGAAAGACGTAGGGCCCCCCCAGCTGAGCTGCCATCTTTGCAGAAGACAGCAAATTGTTGAAGCATGCGCTGCCAGGCTCGCCATACGCGTCAAAATGGTTGCACAGCTTTTCGCCTGCGCAGCACTCCCAAAGGACAGCGCCTTTTGCGTCGTAGCAGGTGACGGGGATTTTTACAACCTCGGCAAAAGACGAAGCTGATTCCTTGATTCGTTCCATGATGCCCTCGCATAAAATCATTATAAAAGACGATAAATATTTTATAACATTTTACAATATATTTACGGAGTATGCAAGATCAAATTAAAGACAATAAAATTTTACCAATACAGCGAAAGGCGATGATATCTTATTTGTTCAAATATCGATTATAATAATTTCGAGAAATTACTGACAGAAGGAGGGTAACATGTCGAAAGAAAAATTGTTCAAGGAAGCATTCGAGGCCATCGTGGACTGCGAGGAAGAAAAGGCGCTTGGCGTCGTGAAAGAGGCAGTTGCAGAAGGCGTCGACTTGGTCGAGCTTCTAACGGAAGGGTTCGGCGCAGGGATTAAGCACATCGGGGATCAGTTCGGTTGCGGGGAGGTTTTTCTCCCGGAGCTGATTTTTGCGTCCGAAGTCATGAAAGCCGTTAGCACTGAGATCGAGAACCACATGGAAGGCGGCGGCGCGGCGTCGAAGGGCCTCATGGTCATCGGCACCGTGGCAGGGGACGTCCACGACATCGGAAAGGGCATAGTCGCGTCACTTGTAAAGTCAAACGGAATCGACGTTTTTGACTTGGGGCGGGAAGTCCCGGCTGAGGAATTCATCAAGAAGGCAAAGGAGCTGGGGGCGGATTTCGTTGGAAGCAGCGCGCTCCTGACCACTACGATGACGGAACAGAAGAAAATCGAGGAGCTTTTTGCTAAAGAAGGGCTGAAAGGCAAGGTTAAAACCCTTGTGGGAGGCGCTCCGGTAACCAAACGCTGGGCAGACAGGATCGGCGCGGATTTCTACTGCGAAGACGCAAGCGAAGCAGTGAACGTGGTTTTGGGGAACCTTCGGAAATAATAATTGAAAGGAAGTGAATTATGGCTGACAAAGAGTATTTCACCCGCATGGGTGACGGGTCGATCGTCTTTCTGACTGAATCCGAGATCAGGGATGACATAGCGGACGGGGTTGCCGATGCAGCCAGAAGAGGCAAGATCGAACCTTTGACGAAAGCAGAGATGGATCACATTTACGACGTGTGCACGATGCCGGGCGGCATGGTCGGCGTTGCGCCTGAGGACACGGTAGTGTCGACAAGCGATTCAGGCGCGGACAAAGTGAGCACAAAATGCGGCATCCCAATCGACAGGAGCATAAACGCCATGATACATGAAAGGGTGCTTGGTGCGGATTCTGTCGACATCGGTTTTCAGGACTACAACTACAAGACAGTGAAGGGCGTCGCCAAGCGCGAAGCTGCTGTTCTGAAGCATGCACTGAACAGGACGGTCATGCCGCTTTTCTACGGTGCGATGCCAAACCTGGGTTTTTACACCAAGCCGGACGGCCCGGTGGACAACTGGGCGGTGCTCCTGCCTGACGGCAAGATCAAGGAGGCGATGGCGGCGCAGGAAGAGGCTGTGGAGCATGCAGTCAAGGACATTGTCTACGTGGCAGAGCAGATGAACGATGTGGGTGCCGATGCCATAAACCTGGACACCTGCGGCGCTGCCGGCGACGCGGACTTTCTGGCTGCTCTATTGGCAACGGAGATCATTAAGGAGAAATTCCCGGACATGGGCGTCGAGATCGGCATGGCTTCGGAGTTCGTGATAGGCATGCACGGCAAGCTGAAATACAAGGACACGAGGCTCGCGGGGCTGTACCCCCACAAGCAGGTCAAGGTGTGCGAGCAGGCGGGGGCCACCATATTCGGCGCCGTCGTCAACACCAACTCGACCAAGAGCTTCCCCTGGAACATAGCAAGGGTCTGCACTTTCCTGAAGGAGTGCTCAAACGTGGCGGAGATACCGGTTCATGCCGATGTGGGCATGGGCGTGAACGGCATATCGCTCACTGAGGTTGTCCCGTCGGACGTTGCCTCACGGGCGGACAAGGCGCTGATAGAGATATGCAATCTCGACGGGTTGTAGGTGGGGTTCGGCGACAAGATCGGGCTGGCGTGCACACATTCGATAGCCGCCGGCATGAACGGCGTCAAGACGGCCGGCGATCTGGTCCTGAGGATGCAGCTCCTGAAAGGGATGCGAATCAATGAGGCGAAGAGCTATGTGGCTCAAAAGCTGGGGGTCGGCGTGGAGGACTTGTGCGACTGCTCAGTGATG
>Ga0082212_10012216_pt1 | contig 10830 bp, 6 predicted proteins | sample TergutNt197P3_FD_71548 | JGI IMG/M metagenome (GOLD analysis project Ga0082212, IMG submission 71548) | Neocapritermes taracua P3 segment gut microbial communities from Petit-Saut dam, French Guiana - Nt197 P3 | ecosystem: Host-associated > Arthropoda: Insects > Digestive system > Gut ...
GGACGGAACCGTGTTCGAGCAACAGTTTCTGCGAGGCGTCATCGTCAAGGCCAGTCGCTTCGGCAACCATGCGGCTTCCGCGGTCGATCAGTTTTGCGTTGCTCAAACGCATGTCAAACATTTTGTTGCCCTTGACATGGCCGAGCCGGATCATCACCGAAGTTGAAATCATGTTGAGGATCAGCTTTTGGGCCGTGCCCGATTTCATGCGCGTACTGCCGGTGACGAATTCGGGACCAACGACCGCTTCGATGGCAATGTCAGCTTCCTTTGCAACGGGCGAACCAGGGTTGCAGGTAATGGCCGCCGTCAGAATGCCGTGTTTTTTTGCGTCGCGCAGACCACCGACGACGTAGGGCGTCGTACCCGATGCAGCGATACCGACCAATACGTCACGTTGATCGATTTGGTATTCGGCCAAGTCGCGCCATGCACCGTCAAGTCGGTCTTCCGCCGATTCGACCGCCTTACGAATTGCCGTATCGCCGCCGGCAATCAGGCCGATGACCAGATCAAACGGTGCCCCAAACGTCGGAGGAATTTCCGATGCGTCGAGAATGCCGAGCCGCCCGCTTGTGCCTGCCCCGATGTAAAACAGCCGTCCGCCTTCGCGAAACCGCGCGACGATTTCGGTCACAAGACGCTCAATTGCAGGAATACATTTTTCAACCGTCAACGGTACCGCCTGATCCTCCTTGTTGATGTTGACCAAAAGGTCACGCACGCTCATCTGTTCGAGGTGATCGTGCCGTGAGGACTGCTCAGTGATTCTCTGCATCGTGATAATGCCGTCTGATTTATCTGGATTGAAAGTTTACGCCCGCCATGATACTCCGCACGCTTTCAAGAGCATCCATCGTGTCGATATACTCCTTCGACTCGGCCACTACAGCGAGATGATCGAATTTTCGAAGCATTGCGCCCCAGAGTTCCGATTCAAAGCGTTCGAGAAAGATGCCTTTGCGCCAAGAGGCGTATTTCTGTTGAATGGCGACTTTCAGTTCGGCGATTTTCATTCGCACTTCCTCGCCGAGAATTTTGAGTACCGCTTCGCTACCGCCGACGATCCCGCCCGTCATGAGTAGCGGAGCCAAACCCGCCGTGCCGAAGGCGGCAATGCCCCCCATGACGCCGCAGGTGGCCAGTGCGCCGAGGCTCAACACGGCATGTGTCCCGAGTGCGGCAACATCTATTCTGTGCAACGTTTGCCATTGTGTCGGATTTTCTTCCGCCCAGTGATTCAAAATCGCATACACTTCGCCGCGCATATAGGCGTCAGTTTTCGGCGGGATTTGTGCGTGAATACGTTCTCCAGCCGCGAGCAGTTCCTTGCGTTGTTCGCCGAGATAACGGTTCAATTCATCTCTCAAAACCCCATTCGACGTCTTCATGCCAAGCAGCTTCAATTGGTCAATCGTCTTTTCCACAAGCTGCATAACGGCGGCAAGTTCTTCTTTTTGTTCGGCCTTTTGTTGCTTCGATGCCAAGCGGTTGCGAAGCCCGCCCCATGCCCATTGCACAGGTCTGAGCACGGTGTCGTAGGCGGTACTGACGTTTTGCAACAGATCGGAACGTTTTGAGTTGCACCAGCGACCGATTTCATCGGCCAACATCGCTTTTGGGATCGCCGGCCAATCAATGTCGAAATGTTCGCGACCACGCAAGGTCTGTGCCGCCGCGTCAAAATCGTGTGCCGCCGTTTTGATTTTTTGCAGGTAATTGCCGACACCCTCATGTTCGGCATCAACCCGTCGCAAGGCACCGATCAGTGCCTGCATTTTCAGTTCGTCGAACCGGATTTCGTTGAGGTATTTTTGGAGCGGCACGACGGGAAATCGGGTGTCTGTCGAAATGTCATCAGCCGTCTCTCCGCGACCGTCCAAGCCAATATCGCGGACTTCCAGCGTCACGTCATCGACGGCATCTCGGTTGTGCGGCGTCGCGAAAACGGCCAGGGGGACAACGCCGGTTTCGGCGCGAAACTGTGCAATCCATTCCGGCCAGACTTTGAGATATTGTTCCTCGTAAGCCATGTTCCAGACGATCAAAACCGGCTTGCCGGATTCGACGGCCTCACGAAAATACTGCTTGACCGCCGCGTCATTGTACTTCTGACTCGTCAAAACGGCGATGAGCAGGTCAGCTACATGTCGAATACTGCGTGCCCGTTCCCAGTTGACTTCGACATCGGAATCCACGTCCGGCGTATCGACCAGCAACAACCGTCCGGGCACGTTTTGGCCGATGTTCCAGTACAAACGGTGTTCCGGTGCCGCTTCGAGCGGATCGCTTGCCTGTTGCCAGGGACAATGCTCGAATGTGGCAAAATACTGTCGCAGCAGTTCCCCGGCATCGCAACCGGGCGGCAAAAGACAAACCGGGTGCTTGGTTCCGGCGGCGTTGGCATCAGCGGCACTGGCTTTTTCACCGGCCAATTGATTGAAAATGACCGACTTGCCCGTGTTGGTACCGCCCGTCACGGCCACAACAAGATGCGAGCGTCGCGAAAGCTGCGGAACGAGTTTTTTGCGCAGTAGCGAGTACCATTCCGTGTTGGCCGGCGAATCGACGCCCATCGGCACCGCCATCGGGTACAACAAGTCCAGCGAACGATCAAGCCATAACACCGATCGCACCAAGTCGTCCATTGTCGCAAATTCCGGGGTGTTTGTCATCTTGTTCCTTACAGCTCAATCCAAAAACACGATCACGGTTTCGCCTTCGAAGCGGAATTTTGCACCGACCGGGGCGAGGCATTTTTCAAAAACTTCGGTCACAGTTGCATTCTCGAAACTTGTTGAAATTCGCATGTCGAGCTTCACGTTTTTGGCCGCAAACGATTGATCGTCAATGACCAGTTCCAGTTGCATCCGCTCGGCCAGCGTCTTGAGCGTTTTGTCAAGGTCGCCGCTAAACGGGGGAACGGTAAATCGTTCGTTTTGCAATCGAGTCAGCGCGTCATTTGCAACCAGGTTTTGTCGCGTATCGGCTTGACGCCGTTGAGCGTTGTCCGCAGTCGTTCGTTTGGCAATCAGCATTTCGATTTTCGCAAGCTGTCCGAGCGGGGCTTCAATACAAAAACCTTGCGAAATCGGCGTGACAGTTGCGTCGGCGGCAAGGGTTGACAATTCGGCCTCGGTCAACTGCCGCGCGATCATTCCCTTGTATTCCCGTGTAATGATTAGCTCGCGCGGCATGGGCATCGCCGCGAGTTTCGTTGCGTCCTTTGATACGGCCAATGTCTGGTCGAACCCAATCAAAATCAATGAAAACACGGTACAAGGCGATTCGTTCGGAAAATTGATTTCCGGCCAAACATCATGCGGCAAACGGTCGAATGCCGTGCCGTCGAAGCCGATTTCATCGGCCAGACGTTGCAGCGTCTCAACGGGCGTGTCGAACAACCCGGCGTGAAACGTCCTTCGCGAAAGCATCGCGTCGCGTTTAACTTTCGGGAGTTTGGCCAGTTGCTCGCTTCGCAACACAACCAGCAATTGCAACAACTCTGCCGCATCGGGCGGTCCGAGATAGGCGACGGTGTCCAACTCGCAAAACCCGAGACCACATTGTGCCGCTGCCTGCTCGAACACCTCGCGCACGGTCACTTGTTTGACATCAAGCGAAAGCGGCGTCTCGGGATCAATCCGCCGGTCGAGCATCAAGCCGATGTTGTGTCGGTTTGCGAATGCTGTGAGTGTTACCCGCAAAGGTTGCTCGTTCCACATCATCCCGGTGATGCCATCCCAGTTTGGTGCCATATCCCGCTGGGGCGAAGTTTGTGTGGCCGTATCATCGTTCCCGTCCCAAAACGAATTACCGTCTTGGGGAAAGGCAAAGGGAGTTGTCAAGATCGTGAGTAGCAATAAAAGTAACAATCTCATGGGCCAAGCGTTTGGTTTTCACCCGATGCGCAATCTGACGATTGCGGCTCTGATTCCTTTGCTCATGCGGCGGACTCTGGTATTGCATCCGTTGCTCTGTGTTACAAATCAGTGTTACAAATCAATATTAATCGTCTGCTTACGGTCAGGTCCGACGGAAATCAGGCCGATGGACCGACCGAGGAGTTCGGCGATGCGGTTGACGTAATTCCAGGCGTTTTCCGGCAGGTCGGCGATGCTTCGGACACCGGTGATGTCTTCTTGCCAGCCGGGATGCGTTTCGTAAACCGGCGTGACCATTCGGAGGTCATCGACATGGGCGGGAAAATTGGCCGTCCGTTGCCCGTTGATCTCGTAAGCCGTGCAGATTTTCAGCTCGTCGAAGGTACTCAACACGTCCAGCAGCATGATGGACAGCGTGCTCACGCCGCCAAGTCGGGTTGTGTATCGTGCCGCAACGGCGTCAAACCAGCCGCAACGTCTGGGACGTTTTGTCACGGTGCCGTATTCGTTTCCGCGATCACGGATTTTTTGGCCGATTTCGTTGTCCAGTTCCGTCGGGAACGGCCCGCCGCCGACGCGCGTTGTGTAGGCTTTCAGAATACCGACAACCTTCGTGATATAACAACCCGGCACACCGGAGCCTGCCGAAACGCCGACGCCCGAACTGTTGCTGCTCGTGACATAGGGGAACGTCCCGTGGTCGATGTCCAACAGTGAACCTTGCGCACCCTCAAACAGGAGACGTTTGCCCGATTCGACCGCATCTAGCAAATAGGCCGTCGTGTCGGCAACATAAGGCTTCAATTGTTCGGCATATTCCATGTATTGTCCCACAAGCTGTTCGGCGGCCTCCTCGTCATAGCCGTCGAACCAATCGACTTCGGCTTCCTGGAGCATATTGAACTTCGTCATGGTAATGTCAAAAAGCCGATCTCGCGTGGTCGGACGGTACATATCGCCGAGCCGGACGGCCAGTGACCGACCGTACTTGTCGCTGTAACAAGGGCCGATGCCGCGCATGGTTGTACCAAGCGACTCCTTATTGGCCAGTTCGTTCAAAATGCGATCGGTTTCCTTGTGCCAAGGAAAAATCAGATGCGCCCGATCGCTCACCATAAGATTCTTGCCGATGGCGGTTCCCTGCTCGCGCAGCGTGTTCATTTCGTTCAAAAACATTGCGGGATCAATCACGACCCCGCCGGCAATGACGCACTGTACATTCGGGCGGAAAATCCCGCTGGGAATCAGCGATAGCTTGTACTTTTTCCCATCCGCAACAACCGTATGCCCGGCGTTTGCCCCGCCTTGATAACGTACAACAATGTCGTTTTGGGATGTGAGAATATCAACGACTTTGCCTTTGGCCTCATCACCCCACTGCAATCCGATAACACTTGTGCCAGACACGGTTTACGATCCTCCTTTTCTGTTCGAGAGTGAAATGGAACCCATATGCTCCCACGCAAAAACAACCAGCCAAACCTAATTATGATACCTTTTTGCCGGTTTTCGGCAAGCCCCCGTCGGGACAGAGGCACTCTTGAACGACCGGCGGATTGCATGTAAAATGGTTGAGGGTGTGGCGGTGTCAAGTGCTTTGCCGTTGGCTTTTTTGAAACCCCAATACATGATATTTAGCTTGCAGATGACGCAGAGGTTAGGATTTTCGCAAATTTTGGCATATAAACCATATTTTTATTCTTCTGCGTCTTGACCATCTGCATCTTCTGTGTGCCAACAAATTTTCCTTGTGAACGGAAACATAATCTCAAGACCAGATGACGACATTTTCCAACACTCTGATTAAAGCCTCGGCGGGGTCAGGCAAGACCTTTCAACTGAGTAACCGTTACTTGCAACTGATCTTTCACGGCGCGGAGCCGGAGACAATTCTCGCAACGACCTTCACGCGAAAGGCCGCCGGCGAAATTCTCGACCGTATTCTTGAACGCCTTGCCGATGCGGCGGACAATGAAGCAAAACGCCGTGAACTTTCACAATACGTACTGACCGGCGACCGTCAAGGCGATTTGCTCTCCGAAGCGGAAGTGCTTGCAACGCTTGCCAGGCTTGTGCGGAATATTCACCGACTGCGTGTTTCGACATTGGACAGTTTTTTTCAACAAATCGCGGGAAACCTGAGACTCGAATTGGGAATGCCTGCCGGTTGGCTTATCATGGAAGAGGACGACCGTTCGCCGCTTTTGCTCGAAGGTATCCGTGAGTTGCTCGAACATCTCGGAAAAGAGCGAACCGTCGAGTTGATGCACCTGCTTTTCAAGGGGGAAACCCGCACCACCATCACGCGAGAAATCAATTCGCTGCTGACCGATTTGGCAACAGCTTATGGCGAATCGCTGCCTGATGCCTGGCGACAACTACAGCGGACAAGAGAACTGACCACCGGTGAAATCGAGCGGCTGGTATTTGACCTCGCAAAAGCGGACGTTGGACGCACGCAAAAAGGCGAACCGAACAAGAACATGCTCAAAGCCCGCGACAAGGATTTGGCCGCCATTCGCGACGCCCTTTCGTCCGGGCAACCGATTCCCTGGGAGAAGATCGGATCGACGGGGTATTGCCCCAAGGTTCTCGATGGTTCCTACAATTACAGCCGTGTCGATATGCCCCCGTCGCTTTGCGATGTGTATGATGTGATCGTGCAACAGGTGTGTGCGTCGGTCTTCAATCGTCTGGCCACGCAAACCGAAGCAATGGGCGATGTATTGCGCGAACTGACCACGATTGCCGAAGCGTTGAAAAATCGGCATCGCATGTTCGATTTCAACGACGTGACCAACCGGCTTGCCAAAACATCGCTCGACGACCGATTCCGCCAAATTGCGCATCGCATCAACGCGAACACGCGACATCTGCTACTCGACGAGTTTCAGGACACTTCGCCGAACCAGTGGCTCGTGCTGCAACCCTTTGCAAAACGTATCGTCGATCAAACAAGGGATGAGGGGCGAGGGACGAGGGAAGAGGGGGTAACGACGAGTGATGCGAATCACCCCTCCGTCCTGTCACTGCGCTACGCTCCGTTCCCGGCTGCCATTTCACCCGCTCCGTCGTTTTTTTGCGTTGGCGATGTCAAGCAGGCGATTTACGGCTGGCGCGGCGGCGTGGCCGCAATTTTCGACGCAATCGAAACCGACCTCGGTTCGCTGAAAGAAGAGCGGCTCGACAAGAGTTTTCGGAGTTGCCTGCCGGTCATCAATACGGTTAATCAAGTGTTTGAGAATATCGGAAGTAACGCCGCACTCAACGACGATGCCGACAAGTCGTTGACAAAAGCCGCCGACCGTTGGGCAAAACGGTTCGAGACGCACGATACAAAACGAGTACAATACCCGGGCTATTGCTCGTTGCGGACATCAAAGCTGCCCAAAACACAGTTCAATGAAAACGGCGAGCCAATCAAACCGTCAAAGAACGATCGTGACTTGGCCCATTTGCGATATGTGATCGATGAAATCGTCACGCTGTATCGCCAATCGCCGAACGCAACCATCGGCGTGCTGACCCGGACGAACAACATGGTGCGGCAGATTATTTTCGGCCTGCGGAGCGAGGGCATCGAAGCCAGCGAAGAAGGCGGTAATTCGCTTGACCAATCCCCGGCGGTTGAGTTGATACTTTCGGCGTTGAGTTTGGCCGATTATCCCGGCAATCGTGTTGCGTGTTACCACCTGGCGCACTCGCCGCTCGGCCCGTCGCTGGAGGTCACGCCCGAAAATTACCGCTACGAAGCAACCATGCAAAATGTTGCGTTACGCATCCGTCACCGCCTCGTGACCGAAGGCTATACCACTGTCCTGCACGATTGGATTGAGAAAATCGCGCCCGTGTGCGACGAACGCGATCTCGGACGGATGATACAACTGCTCGAAATGGCAAGCAACTATCAGCGCAAAGCAAAAATCCGCACGATGCCGTTCATCAATCTTGTGCGCGCGAAAAAAATCGAGAACCCGTCCGCGTCGCCGATCAAGGTCATGTCGATCCACAAGTCAAAGGGTTTGCAGTTCGACATTGTCATTTTGCCGGAACTGGAAGCGAAATTGACCGGCACAAAGGTGCCGAAAGTCGTAGTCGGCCGCGAAACCCCCACGTCGCCCGTTTCGACGGTTTTGGCTTATCCTGCGAAAGAAATCCGGGCTTACTTGCCCGAACACTTCCAAATCATCGCCGAGCAATGCGAAATCGAACGCGTCGAAGAGTCGCTGTGTGTTTTGTACGTGGCCATGACCCGGGCGATTCATGAACTGTTGATGATCGTGATGCCGAAAGAGGAATCGATTTCCGCCGGGAAAAACAACGACAAATCCGGCGAGGACAAATCGTTTGCCAAAACGATGTCAGGCGTGCTGCATGCGGGACTTGCCCCGGAACAATCGTTGGCAGTTGAAAATGCCTTGCTGTTCCAATGCGGTGACCGCGATTGGACAATCAAAAGATTCCCATCGGTTTCCGATGAACAGACGCAACAGGAATCTGCCGCTTTGCCGCCGGAGCAAGCGGAAAAAAATGTGACAATCAAACTGGCGGCAAAGACAAAAATATCGTCGAAAAACCTGACGCGAAAGACGCCTTCCGGGCAGGAGGGCGAGGGGCGAGTAGCCAGTGACCAGTGGCGAGTGGCAAGTGGCGAGTGGCAAGCTGGAATCGGTGGGCTCGGCATGACTGCACTACCCTCGCAACTCGCAACTTGCGACTCGCAACTATCATGCTCGCCACTCACCTGGGGTACGGCCATACACGCTTGTTTCGAGCAGGTGACCTGGCTGGAACAGGGCTTGCCCGACCGCGAGACATTGCTGGCTCTCGTGACGCCGATCATGACGGATGCGGATTTGGCAAAGGCGGTTGTTGATGCGTTTTACGCTTCGTGTGACATGCCCGAAGTGCATGCAGCTCTGTCGTCGACAACTTACCGCGATGCCGTTCCGACATCAGACCGCTCCGCTTTGCGATGGGAAGTGCAAAACGAACGCCGCTTTTGGGCCACGCCGCATCACGATGTGCTGCTGAAAGGAAGCATCGACCGGCTTGTGCTGCTGTACGATGACTCAGGCAAAAAACCGCGAGTGATCGGTGCCGACATCATCGATTACAAATCGGACTCAATCGAAAACGACGAGGTACTCAACGCCAGAGTCGAATATTACGCCCCGCAACTGGCCGAGTACCGCAAAGCTGTTACGGCAATGTACAGTCTGGCAAATGAACGTATCACAACAAGATTGTTGTTTGTACGAAACGGCAGGAATTGCTTGGTGAAATAATCGTACATTGTGTTTCAACAGACGGTGTGACGCTTTTTTCGCAATTTTTCCGTTTTGAGGCAACCCACCCCGCCGGAAATTTCGTAGTAGCATTATTATGCCACAAATTTATCGATTAAACATCCAATTATCATACAATTGAACTTTCTGCGAAAATAATCACCATTTTTTTCAAAAAGTGATTCCGATTGCAGAAAAACTGAATATGATTGATATATTATTGGTATAATTGCGGAGTGTTTTGCTTTTACAAAACGAAAGATAAACGAGGTTTTGAGTCGAAACTCAACAACCTCTGCCCTCTGCGAGAAACAAATTATTGACACAAGTAACAAATCATGTCGATGCCAATGCTTGAATTTCCGTTGTTTGCCGCTCTTCCCAACTGGATTTCCGCCGTCGGATACGTCGATCTCGCCGGAATTGGGGTTTTCCTCCTGTTCGGACTGATCGTCTGGGCGTTTCGGAATTACGTACCGAAAGTCGGGGCGATTTCCTGGGTCACGTTCAAAGAGGCCGTTTCCCAGCCGCTTTTCCTCATTTTGATCCTGATCGGCCTGTTTGCGCTGTTTATCTTTTTGTACATCCCCTACCACACGCTGGGGGAAGACATCAAGCTGGTCATCACACAAGGCTTGACACTTATTAAACTTATGGCCGTTTTTCTTGCCGTTTGGACAGCGAGTTTTTCCGTCGCCGAGGAACTGGAAGGCAAAACCGCCCTGATGATTTTGGCCAAACCGGTCAGTCGCCGCGAGTTCATTCTCGGCAAATACGTCGGGGTTGTGCTGGCCGTGACGCTGATTTTTTTGATTTTGGGATTCTTTTTCCTAAATACCGTCTCGTATAAAGTGGTGTTCGACGCCCGTGAAAGTGCCAAGGAACTCCCGACCGCTTGGGAATGTACCCGTCAGGTTATTGCAACGCTGCCAAGTTTCGCCCTGTCGTTTTTTGAAACGCTTATCCTTGCGGCAATTGCCATTGCGATTTCAACGCGGCTGTCGCTGTTGCCGAACCTGACGATTTGTCTGGCGGTTTACATCATCGGGCACCTTGCACCGATGATCGTGCAGTCGTCGGTCGGGCAGATCGCGTTCGTGGCGTTTGTGGCCGACCTGGCCTGTGCGGTGTTGCCTGTGCTGGAGCACTTCAACATGGAAACGAACGTCGCGATGGACCAGCCGCCCACCTGGTGGTACGTCTTTTGTACGGCGATTTACGCCGTCATGTACAGTTGCCTTGCCATCGTTTTCGGCCTCTTCCTCTTCGAAGACCGTGATCTGGCGTGATGTTGATCTATACTTAAAATGGAAACAAATTGGCGGTTTTCCCTGACAAAAAAAAAACAACTTGCACCCGTTTACAGTATAGTATCAAAACAACTACCTCTTAGTGGCAAGTGGCGTGTTGCTCGTTGCTCTGCGTGTCCCTTTGTGTCTCTTCGTGCTCTTCGTGATAACGCAAGCGGACGGAAAACCCATTGCGCCGCGGCAGAAGAAACACGCGCCGCGGCGGAAGAAACACGCGCCGCGGCAGAAGAAACACGCGCCGCGGCAGAAGAAACACGCGCCGCGGCAGAAGAAACACGCGCTGCGGCAGAAGAAACTTGCGCCGCGGCTGAAGAAACACGCGCTGCGGCAGGAGAAACTTGCGCCTTT
>Ga0082212_10012217_pt1 | contig 10829 bp, 8 predicted proteins | sample TergutNt197P3_FD_71548 | JGI IMG/M metagenome (GOLD analysis project Ga0082212, IMG submission 71548) | Neocapritermes taracua P3 segment gut microbial communities from Petit-Saut dam, French Guiana - Nt197 P3 | ecosystem: Host-associated > Arthropoda: Insects > Digestive system > Gut ...
ATTCAATTGTTCCCGAATCTCTTCAATCAAGTCATAAGCATATTCCTGAGATAATGCGTTACCTGTCTGTTGGGCGTAATGAAAGAAAAAAACAGCAATGCCGGCAACAGGCAGATTAATAACAAATTTCCTCGAATGTCAATCTTGATTAAAATACGCTTTGAGAGTGTGGTTAAAACCGCACATAATACAGTTTGTATCAATGCACCTGTCCATTGATTGATGTAGAACTGTGCAAGGAAATTTCCGCAATAGAGAGACCATCCGCCCGGTTGAAGCGCGTGTTGCTGCCAAAACTCAGGCGTGTAGAGGAATATGCTCAATTGCTCCGTAAACAGGATGTGGTTCGGATAGACGAGCGCCCAAAAAACAAAGAGCAAAAGATAAAGCAAGTAATCAATAATCGAATGGTTTTTCATGGTAGCGTTATTTTTCTTGAATGATCTCTTTGAGATGGACAGTGGCGCCATCCAAAACCTTGCTCACTTTATACGGATTTAATGTAACCTTTCCTTGTACAAATTCAGGTATATTGTACGATTTCAATAGGCGAGGATAATATGTTGATTTTTTTTGCGGTAGGAGGAATGGTTTGTGTATTTGTCCGGACGAATCAAAATAGGCAAAGAACAGACGGGTATATAAACCGTCTATTCTGCGGCTACTGAACAGTATCCACCGTCCGTTGGATGACCATGCATGATAACTTTCCACTTCGTTGCTGTTGATAACCTGCACATCAACAGTTGAATAATCATCAAGGTCAATCATTTCCAAGTCGGCCTCCTTGTGCCATATCGGGAATGTGGCATAGTCCGAAGAGGTATAAAGCAGGTATTGGCCATCGGGCGACAAACGGGGAAAGGAGACGCTTTTACCGGAGGTTGCGGGGTGTATGATTGTGTCTATTTGTTTGCCAAAACGACCGGTTTCGGCGTCAAAATCAACACGACACAAGCCGTAGGTCAGTTGTTTGCTTTCGGAAGGCATCTCTCTTTTTTCGGCAAAACAGTAGTAGAGCCAACGTCCATCCGGAGACCAAACGGGAAAAGTTTCCCAAATATCTTTTGTGGTAAAACGCGCATCGCGGAGCATGGAGCCTTCTTTGATATTCCACACCACTAAATCGGATTCCAAGTCATACACCTCAATCTTTTTCCCTGCAAGGGTATGAAAAGCCTGCTGGGTAGAATTTGCCGAAAATGCAATATAATCGCCCGAAGGGTGCCATATTGGATATGAGCCGGCAGTTGCAGCGTGTTCCGTTTTTGTGTTCACCCGTTGCATCGTACCGTTTGCCAAAAGGAAGGTGCCTGCAAACTTTTCGCCGCGAGAGTGAAACATCATCCTGTCGGGATTATAATTGTGAAAAGAGTGACAATTCACGCAATTATTTCCGGTAATCTGATTGGCAATGATGACCGATTCGTCGAAGTTCGAGAGATTACGCTGATATATGCCCATTCTGCCCCACAATCCATATACAGGGTCAATCAAGCGATAGACAATATATGGGTCAATGGTATCGGATGATACGTGAATATTGAAAGGTTGGTAGGCAATCCATCGGCCGCTCTGTCGGGCGTAAATCTGCACTTGTAATGCGCTCCCTGTTGCCTGTTGCAACATATTTCGCCACTTTTTCATGGCAATCCTTATCCCTCGTCTTCCTTTACATTCGAGCAGGAGTTGACCTTCATGCAGAAAGTGTACTTTTATTTTTTTGCACTCATTCAGCAACCCAAAATGTAATGGAGCGATATTAACTGGAACCGTAACATTCATATAGTCAGGGAAAATGTCTGGAAACAGATGCACCCGCTCTGCATGGTCAAGTTGGTTGCCGCATCCGCATAAACAGGAAACATACAGCAAGCAGACGGCAACAGTTTTTAAGGAAAATGGTTCTTTATTCATGTTTTTGTATTGAAATTGCCGTCCCTTCTATCTCTATGAGAAGTTCTCTGCGACAAATATCGGCTTGCAGATAGAGGGTGGGAACAGTGGGATAATTTGCGGTGATGTAATTGCGCACTAATGGAAAATCTTCCGGATTCCTGACATAGACCCTCAGATGAAGCAAACGGGGAGGCAATACGATAGCCTTGAAAAGTTTTGTATAGGACTGTTGGGAAGCGGAAAGCAACTCTTTGATATTTTCCATCGTAACAGATGCTTGCTGAACAACGCCCATTTCTCCCAAACTCTGTTCTCCCCGTATGGCGGCTGTTCCTGAAATGTAGAGTTTATAACCGTTTGTGCACGCAATCATCTTGGCTCTTTCAAATTTTGGCGTACTCTTTTGTTCTGTCTGTGGCGTCTTCCCCGCCAACACCCTTTGCGAATAGTGGTGGGCTGCCACTTGCAGTTTGTTGTCTATGGGAACAACCTTTACACCCTCCCTCGGAACAAGGGCATTAAGTTCAACCACCACTCCACCGCCAAAAGCGCCTATTCCCGTTGCCGCAGGGTAAGCGTGCGGCCAAATGGAAGAGTTATAGAATACAGATCGGGCATCGTTGAACTGCTGGTAATTTTGAAGGTTGTCTCTTTCAAAGGTGATGTGCTCTATATAATTCCATTGCCGAACAATATTGAATGGCTTCATATTACAGCCATCCAATATTTTATGGACAAAGGAAAATATTTTTTCTCCTTTTGCAAAAATAGTTTTTCCATCGGCAGCGCCTATTCCCTCTGTTACCATCTCCCGACCCATGGAAGTTTCGATAATCAACCCCTTTTCGTGTGGAGTAATTTTTATCTCTTTTCTCACAAAAGTGACTTCGGCGGCTAAGGCACATTCAAAAGGAGGCATTGCTACAAAATTGACCACAGGGCAAATCTTATACGGAAGAGAGCAAACCGTTTGTTTCAACTTTTTAAACCGCAAAATATACTCTTCTTCCGAAGCAGCGCTGCCAAAAAATACGATCCGCAAAGGCACAGGTTCTTCCAAAGAGCATATTTTGACCACAAGTTCCTTTGCCATCAGGCTAAAATCCCCTCTGTGTTCCTGTTGGTAATACGCTATGTTGGTCTCTTCTATCATCTATACTTTCCGTTTGGCTATTGGAAGTAAAAACATCATCATCAAAATAGCCACAGCCATGGCTATCGGAAAGTAGAAATAGTATGCTTTGTCAAACAACATTCCCATGATCTTGTTAAAGGTGAATTGCCCGCACAAGGCAATAAAAATGGCAATGGAGAAAGCAGTGCCGGACATCTCTTTAAAAGCACCTCCTAAATAGTTGAATACCACTGGGAAAGTGGCGCATACCCCACAACCGAGCAACGCGGTGGCCGTGAACATCAGTGGGACGGAGGGGGCAAAATAGAGTAGTGAAATGCCCACAATAGCCACGCTTAAAAAGAGATAGAGTGTTTTGGCATCGCCAAGTCTTTTCATCAGGAAAGCGAGGAAAAACCTCCCAACAAGCATCCCCACCGTAAACCATGTGAGAGAGAGGGTGGCGCTGTGGATGGCCATACCGTGTACGCTCACAAAATAGCGGGGAGTAAAGTTTCCGGTGACGCCCTCAAATCCGCTTTGGAAGAACAACAGGCAAGCAAAGAGAATCAGAGAGGGATACTTCAACAGTCCCATCATCTTGGTAAGAGAGAGGGAAGTGTGTGACTTTTGCTTTGGAAACGAAATGGCAAGGAAAAAGAGAATAAAAAGAGACATGAGCACCGAAATGACGTTCAAAGGAGTGGTGAAATTGCCAACGATGAAGTAGTTAAGCAAAGTCCATAATAGAGCGCCTACGCAGTAACATGCGCCGAGCACACTTAACCGCCCGCCTCTTTGATTATTGTCGTAAATCTCTGCCACCATGGCGTTGGTCTCTCCGTTGAGGATTCCGCCGCCAATGCCCAACATCATCATGAAGAGGTGCAAGAGCGACATGTCAGTGAGATTGGCCAATCCCTGAATCCCCAGTAATGCCAAGAGGGAACCGGTTATCAAGAGCCATTTGTATCCAAATTTGTCCACAATCGGACCAAAAATGAGGGTACCGATGATGATTCCAATAGAGAGGGTTGCCGGCAACGCATTGGCGCCTTCGCCCAATTGCGAAAGGAGGGGCCCCAAAGCGAGCATCGTAACTCCAAAGAAGGCCAATCCCATACAGGAAGCAGCAAAAACGAGGGTTTTATTGAATGATTTGCTCATGATTCATAATAAATGTTGTTAATGAAAAATATACCATACGTGTCCTTCTACCTGCTGAACGCCCATTTGTTTAAGCGCTGCAACATAGTTGTCCATTTGGTGTTGGTGGGAGGAGTGAGGTTCTCCAAACTTATAATCAATGATGAGCATACGCCCATCTCGCTCCATAACGCGATCGGGACGAATGGTGTGGCTTCCCATAGAGGGGAGCAGAATGGAGGCTTCGGTGCGCACGTGCCAACTTCCGTCAAACCAATTGGCGGCTTCAGGTTGCGCAAGGGCATTTCTAATGATTTGGGCATATTGGAAGTGTTCGTCAGGGTTGGCGGTAATCATTCCATTTGCAATCAATTCGTTGATGGCAGTGTCAATATCATTTTGGGTGTGGATACGCGAGAGGAGTTGATGGAGAATAATCCCGCGTCTCCTTGGCGAAAGAGATTCTATTTTTGGGGATTCATCTGCAAGGCGCACTTTGAGGCGTAACGAGGGGGTGGCTGATGCGTATTGTTTTAAAGAAGTGGTATTTCCCTCAATGATTGAAGATGACCGCTCCTTTTGGATGGGAGATCCGGCGGTGAAAAGAGAGGAGGAGGGCTTGAGCAGAGTAGCCAAGTTGAAAGAGCTACGGGGTGGTTGAGGCAGAAAAATGTGAAGCTCCTCTTTGGCGCGGGTGGCAGCCACGTAAAAAACATTGAGTTGATCGATGTAGCGCTGCATCTTTTCGTAGTAATAGTCAAAGGCAAAGAGACTCTTTGCCATTTTGGAGCCGTGGCGCTGAGGAACAAAGGGGAGTTTGTTTAATGGGGCATGCTCCATTGAACGTTGGGTGGATATCCAAAGTAGCGGTTCGTGTGCCGAAGCATAGCCCAATTCCCAGTTGCAAAAGGGGATGATTACCACAGGGTACTCCAATCCTTTTGATTGATGGATGGAGATAACTTTAATAGCGTTACCGGAAGAGTCCAATTTTAGCGAGATTTTGCTTCCATTCTGACTCCACCACCGAACAAAGGAGAATACATCAGCTGTTTGATGGCCACGACTATTGGAAAAGGTGAGTATCTGACTGTGCAGTTCCTGAATATAGAGAAAAGCGGAATGTCGATCTGTCCACTTTAAGATCCTCAGCACCTCTTCAAATGCCTCAGGGAGGGCCTTCTGGGGAAGCGTTCCGGTCCAGAGTGAATCGGGGCACATCGTGTGCAATTGGGCACTTAATTGCTCAATGAGTCGTTTATTGATCTCATCATGAGGAGTTACAAAACGTTTAAAGATGGCAATGAGGAGTTGTACTTCGGGCGAGTGACGAATATGGAGGGAGTCGGGGGATACTACGTCAAAACAGAAACCTTTTGCTTCGGGTTGCTCTTTAAATGACATCAGCGTGGAGGCTATTTGCTGCCCCTCGCTGTTTTTGCGCACCAAAATGGCAATGTCAGAAGCGGAAAAGCCCCTGTTTTGCAGTTCTATGATCATACGGGGAAGACGATCCAATACCAATTCTTGGGCTTTTTGTCCTTCCGGAGGTTCAATGGAGGTGATGGTCATGTATCCTCCGCTCCCCATTTTGGAGAGGGAAATTTGCTGACGAATATCAGCGTACGCCTCCTTGATTCGATAAGGGATCTCGCGATATAACGCCTCCTCTTCGGGAGAAGAAACGGGGGGTAAATCAGACAAAAACTTTTGATATACAGACTCTACAACCTGTTCAAGAATATCTCCTACATTATTGACCAACACTTCACGACTCCTCCAGTTGGTGCGCAAAATTTCATCCTTAGGCAGATATTGTTGGAGATCTCTGCTGACGCCCCCTCCCAAGATGCGCAAGTCACTGTTACGCCACCGATAGATGGACTGTTTGACGTCTCCCACCACCAATGAAGATCCTCCTTGCGCCAATCCGTTATGTACAAGGGGCAGCAATACCTGCCATTGCAATACAGATGTATCTTGAAATTCATCCAATAAAAAGTTGGAGTAGCGGCAACCCATTCGCTCCAAAATAAAGGGAGCGTCCTGGTGTGTGGCGAGGGTGCTTAACAGTTGCAGCGTTTGGCTCAGGTGCACCGTATTGTCGTTTGACAGGAGATTACGCGTATGACGCAACACATCTGCCGCTAACCCCATCTGGGGCAACGACTGCAAGGCCAATTGAATGGAGAGCCAAAGGGGAGCATGAGTATCGTAATAGGCAACACATTCTTTAACAAGGCGATTGAGTAGAGGGAATATGGAGGTAATTTGGGGAGAGAGAGGGTCGTTTTTGGCGCTCCATTTGGAGGGATCGTCTAACGCATTTCGGAGCGAGTCGGGGGGGGAGACATAGTTTCCGTCTTTGATCTTGTCAAAATAGCACATAAAGGAGTTGTTCTTCCGCATGAAGTCAGTAGTGCACAACTCCTCCTTTTTCAAAAGGGACAAAACTTCAGAAGCAAAACCCTCCATCCGCTCTTTGAAGTTACCTTCCCAGGAGCGCAACTCCAACATGTACGACTTTAGAAACTCTTTATTGCAAAGTTGCTCTATAAAGGGTAATCCAAGGGCGAAAAAGCGCTCGTTAAGCACCTGATCACCCACTTCTGCAAATGCATCCTGTATATTCCATCGACTTCCCTCCTGAATCCGTTCCGACAAAATAGCGCCAATCCATTTGCGGTTTTGCTCGTGAGAGGAGACCTCTTCCACTACCTGCTCAATGGCCTCCTGAAGTAGTCGCTTTGTGTCTAATTCCACCGAATAGGAGGGGGGAAATCCTGCTTCCCAAAGAAAGGAGCGCACAACACGTTGAAAAAAAGCATCTATTGTATAGATCGAAAAGCGGCCATAATCGTGCAAAATAGCGTTTTGCAACATTGCTGCCCTCTTCTGCAACGCCTCGCTTCCCCCACTCCAAACCTTCCCGCTTTCCTCCTTGTCCACCGCGAACAAGAAACTTTCATTTAGGAACTTCTCCCTTGCCTGCACACCCCTTTCGTCTTCCAAAGGGCGACTCAACTCACCCAAGAGTTCAAGAATGCGCCTTTTCATCTCCTCAGTGGCCTTTCTGGTAAAGGTAATTGCCAATTGATGCAAGTAGGCCAACGGATTCTCTTGTGACAGCAATTGCCGCACAAAGGAGTGGGTTAGCGTATGGGTTTTCCCCGATCCGGCTGAGGCTCGATAGATGGTGACACTCATTTCATCTGAAAAAAGTCATTTCCTTTGTCATCCATCCCCAATTCGGGGTAGTCAAGCGTTTCCACCGTTTTGTTGTGCATCGCTTGCTTCGCCAAAAGCGTGATCCCTTCCGGCTCAATCTTTAGTATCTCCTGCCCAATAATAATCTGTATTGTCCTTTTCAATAGGGAATAATTTGTTGAATCTAAACTCCATACATATCCATCCACATTCCCGCAAAGGTAATACATTTTTCAGTATCTACAAAATAAGCGGAAATTTACCGCGCTATTTTCTCCAAAGTGCTTATATTCTGTTGTATGGCCTCATCACTAAGTTCATAATTTGATAGATCGCCCGACAGGTAGGCGTCATAGGCGCTCATGTCAATTAAACCGTGTCCCGACAAGTTAAAGAGAATGGTCTTTTGCTTTCCCTCCTCTTTTGCTTTGAGCGCCTCTTGAATGGCGGCGGCAACTGCGTGACACGCTTCGGGCGCGGGGATGATCCCCTCGGTTTGTGAAAAGAGGATCCCCGCTCTAAAGGAGTCAAGTTGTAAAATATCCACCGCTTCAATCAGGTTGTCTTTTAACAGTTGGCTCACAATTGTTCCCGCGCCGTGGTAACGCAACCCTCCCGCATGAATATGGGCGGGCGAGAAGTTGTGCCCCAAAGTGAACATCGGGAGCAAAGGGGTATATCCCGCCTCATCTCCAAAGTCGTATTCAAAGACGCCGCGAGTGAGTTTGGGGCAGGAAGAGGGTTCTGCCGCTATAAAGCGCGTACTCTTTTTGCCCGACAGTTTATGGCGCAAAAAGGGAAACGAAAGCCCTCCAAAGTTGGATCCGCCACCAAAACAGGCGATCACCACATCGGGATACTCCTCTGTCATCTCCATTTGCTTTTCTGCCTCTAATCCAATAATGGTTTGGTGGAGCATTACATAGTTGAGTACGCTGCCCAAGGTGTATTTGCAGTTGGGTGTTTGCATGGCCAATTCCACCGCTTCGGAGATGGCGGTGCCTAAACTCCCTTGATAGTTGGGATGGTCGGTTAGTATCTTTCTGCCCGCCTTAGTGGACATAGAGGGGGATGGAGTGACCAATGCGCCAAAGGTTTGCATGATGGAACGGCGATAGATCTTTTGCTCGTAACTCACCTTTACCATATAGACGGCAAGTTCCAAGCCAAATACCTTGGCAGCGTATGACAGCGCTGCGCCCCACTGCCCAGCACCCGTTTCGGTGGTGATGTTGGTAATTCCCTGTTTTTTACAGTAGTAGGCTTGCGCTAAGGCAGAGTTGAGTTTGTGCGAGCCTACGGGACTGACGCTCTCGTTCTTAAAGTAAATATGCGCAGGAGTGTCCAACGCTTTTTCCAAACCGTAGGCGCGTACCAAGGGAGTGGCGCGATAGTTTTTGTACAAGTCACGCACCTCGTTTGGAATCTCAATAAAGGAGTCTGTTTGGTTTAACTCCTGATGGCATAACTCCTCAGCAAAGATGGGGTAGAGGTCTTGGGGTTTCAGGGGCAACCTGGTGCCCGGATGGAGCATGGGGAGCGGTTTGTTTTTCATTTCCGCTACAATGTTGTACCATGCGGTAGGAATCTCATGTTCCTGAAGGATAAATCTTTTGGTTTTCATAATCATTTGATTTTAGATTGGGGGTTAATAAAAAACCCGATGTTCGGGGTGAACATCGGGTGATGATTTTTCTACGATTGGAGTGCATTACTCCATGAGGATTACATAAACAAGACCGTGCTCACAACAGAATATCCGTTGCGCCACCACCATTGTTGTATGTTTTGAATCTTCATTGAGCAAACTTGCGAGAGGCAAAGGTAAGGATATTTTTTACATCACCAAATTTTTTTAACACTCTCCTTAGTTTTCCATCAAGAATTTTTTCATAAATTCATTCAGGTCGCCATCGAGCACCCCTTGTGTATCGGAAGTTTCATAGTTGGTCCTCAGGTCTTTAACCATTTTATAGGGATGAAGAACATAACTGCGTATTTGCGACCCCCACTCAATCTTCTTTTTGGCGTCCTCCAATTCGGCTTGTTTTTCGCGTTTCCGCTGCAACTCCATTTCGTAGAGATGTGACTTTAAGATGCGCAGGGCATTCTGCCGATTGTCTAACTGTGAGCGCGTTTCGGTATTCACAACCGAGATACCGGTGGGGAGGTGGCGCACCCGTACTCCCGTCTCCACTTTATTTACATTTTGTCCGCCTGCTCCGCCGGAGCGAAAAGTGTCCCACTCTAAATCAGATGGATTGATATCAATGTTAATTGTTTCGTCTACAGCTGGATAGACACAAACAGAGGAAAAGGTTGTTTGCCGTTTCCCCTGCGCGTTAAATGGAGAGATGCGCACCAATCTGTGCACGCCGATTTCCGCCTTGAGAAAACCGTAGGCAAAATCGCCCTCAAACTCAAGGGTGCACGATTTTATCCCCGCCTCTTCTCCCTCGGTTATTTCGTAGGTGTGCACCTTATAACTGTTTCGCTCTCCCCATCGAATATACATCCGCATCAACATGAGCGGCCAGTCGTTGCTTTCGGTGCCTCCCGCGCCGGAGTTGATATTGAGTATGGCGCCCAATTTATCCTCCTCTTCACCCAGCATGTTGCGCATCTCCAACTCCTCAATCAATTGAATCGCCTTTTGGCGTTGAATCTCCAGATCAAAATCGGCGCTTTCATCCTCTTTGGCAAACTCATAGAGCACCTCCAAATCGTCTAAGGCTTCCGAGATATTTTGGCAGGCATCTACCCAATACTTTAACGCGGAGATATGTTTCAACGCCTTTTCAGCCGCTTTTGGGTTGTCCCAAAAGTGGGGTAGCTGGGTCTGCTCGGTGGCAGCACCTAGTTCAATCAATTTGCCATCAACGTCAAAGATACCCCCTCAACGCGTACTCGCGTTGGCGGAGCTCTTTGATAAAGTCAAGAGTAATCATCCGAATGTAGATAATAAAGGTGCAAAGGTAATAATTTTGCTAAGTTTCAAAAAAATACTACTTTTGCACCCTATTTACGAATTACTAACCCTAAAACCAAACTTTATGAAAAAAATTGGAACAATTCTGACACTCCTTTTTTGTATTTCTATTCAAAGTCTCTATGGGCAGAATATACAGGTGAGAGGGGTTGTCACGGATGCGTCGGATAACTCCCCGCTTCCAGGTGCTTTTGTTGTTATTAAGGGAACAAATACGGCAACAAGCACGCTAACGGACGGTACCTATATGATTTCGGCCCCTGCCAACGCGGTACTCGTCTTCTCTTTTATTGGGATGAACACTCAGGAGATTCCTATTGAAAGAAGGCAAGTGATCAACGTGGCGCTGGGAGCTTCTAACGTGTTAGAAGAAGTGGTAGTAACCGCCTTAGGTATCTCAAGAGATAAGAAAGCGTTGGGATACGCCACTCAGGATGTGAAAGCCGAAAAACTGAGTATGACCGGTAATTCAGA